>Ga0137409_10000237_pt1 | contig 58562 bp, 62 predicted proteins | sample CZODoug1_16funga_FD_122059 | JGI IMG/M metagenome (GOLD analysis project Ga0137409, IMG submission 122059) | Vadose zone soil fungal communities from Angelo Coast Range Reserve, California, USA - CZODoug1_16fungal (Hybrid Assembly) | ecosystem: Environmental > Terrestrial > Soil > Vadose zone... | reverse complement strand
ATCTCGTTCCTCGCCTACGCGATCCCGATCGCAGGCGTGGTGCTCATCCTCTCCACCGACCAGCTGAGCAACGTCGCAGGCTTTGTCGAGGCCTACCAGTTCGCTTCCAGCAGCGTCCTCGGTGATGCGGCACCGTTCTTCAACCACCTCGCGGCCGTGGCGATGGTTTTCGTCCTGCTGTCGAGCGGAACGACGTGGCTCATGGGGTCAGACCGGCTCATGGCCATCGGCGCGCTGGCGGGCTCGGGCCCGAAGCAGCTCGGCTACTTCTCCGCCCGCTTTGGGACTCCGATCGTGGTGAACATCGCCTCGGGCGTCATCAGCACGATCTTCATGGTCATCACCTTCTTCGTCACGGGTGGCGGTCTCGGCGGCTACTTCGGCGCCGTCCTCGGCCTGGTCATCTCGACCACCACCTTCTCCTACATCCTCATCTTCCCCGCCCTGATCACCCTGCGCCGCAAGTACCCGAACGTGCCCCGGCCCTACAAAGTGCCGGGTGGAGACACAGGCGCGTGGGTTTGCGTGATCCTGGCCATGTTCTGGGTCGTGGCGGCCACGATCTTCTCTCTATGGCCGGGACTGCTCACCTCGGACTGGAGCGCCGACTACAACGGCGTTTCGCGCACGACGTTCGAGCTGTACACCTTCATCACAGTCGTCTTCCTGGTCGGAGTCGCGGTTGTCTTCTGGGCCGTCGGGCGTGGCCACGCCATCCACACCCAGCCCACCACCTCCCCGGGCACGCCGCTCCCGGCGGGCGCACCCGGAGTCTGACCTTAGTTCGCTGACGGGCCGGGTCCTCTCGGCCCGTCAGCCTTCGTACACCACTCGGCCGCCGACGATCGTGGCGGCCACCTTCAAGTCACCGAGCTCAGATGCCGGCACCCCGATGATGTCGCGGTCGAGCACCGCCACGTCGGCGAGCATGCCCTCAGCCAGAGTCCCCTTCTGATCCTCGGCGTGCTCGGCAAAGGCGCCCCCAAACGTCCACGCCGCCACCGCCTCAGCTAGCTTCAATCGCTGGTCCGGCAGCCAGCCGCCGGCAGGCTCACCTCCTCGGGTCCGGCGGGTGACTGCGACCTGAAGGCTCGCTACCGGGTCGAGGGGCACGACCGGCCAGTCGGTGCCAAAGGCGATCCTGGCGCCGGAATGGAGGATCGAGCGCCAGGGCCACCCGAAGGCGGCTCGCTCCGCGCCGACGTGGGGGAGCCAGACCTCGAACAGGTTGCGGTTGGGCTCGGCGTGCTGGGGCTGCATGCTGGCGATGACGCCCAGCTCGGCGAATCGCGGGATGTCGAGCGGTGATGGCGCCTCGATATGCTCGAGCCGGTGCCGCCGCTCGGGTGTCCCGGCGGCGAAAGCGTCGAGCGCCTGCCGGATCGCAGCGTCGCCGATCGCGTGCACCTGGACCTGCCAGCCGCGGGCATCGGCGGCTCGGACCGCAGCGGCGAGCTCGCCGGGCGCCCAAAGCGGCTCGCCGCGCTCTGTCATGCCCTCGTACGGCTCGAGCATGGCCGCCGTATGTGACTCGATGACGCCGTCGGCAAACGCTTTCAAGATTCCGGTCGAGACCCACGCGTTGTTTCGCCTTGACCGTGCAAGCTCTTCGTACTCGTCGAGGCGCTGCTTCCAGGTCGCCGCATCGTGGCCCGGCGCCATGTCGAAGGCCAGCCGCACCCGAAGAGACAGCTCGTCGTTGCGGTGCAGCGCCTCCCACAACTCCAGCTCGTCCTGACCCTCACCGGCTTCCTGGACGGATCCGATTCCGTGCTCGGCGGCCACTTGCATCCCGGCCCGGAGCGCGTCGAGATCCTGTTCCCTCGACCGCGGAATGTGGCGTGTCACGCCGAGCATTGCAGCCTCCTTCAGCACGCCGGACGAAGGGACGCCCCCGATCTTCAGCGCCTTCGAGTTCGCCCAGCCGGTGTGCGCGTCGAAGGACTCGAGATAGGCGGGCCGGTCGGGGACGAGCCGGTCCAGCAGCTCGACCGTGGGCATGCCTCCGGGGAACGCCGAGTAGAACCAGCCACGGCCGACCACCCACGGGCCCGCGTGAGCCGCGGCGTAGCGGGTGATCCGGCGTTCGACCTCGGCTTCCGTCTCGACTCCATGAAGGTCGAGCTCGTTCAGCGAGCGCGACGCCATCAGGAAGTGGACGTGCGCGTCATTGAATGCCGGGAGGATGCTGCCACCGCGCGCTTCGACAATGCGCGTGCTTTTGTCGCACAGCGAGAGGACGCCTTCGTCTGGCCCGACGGCGACGATGCGGTCGTTCAGCACCGCCACGGCGGTGGTATGTGCATGCGGCGGCCACACCGCGCCGCCAACGACCGCGAGCGAAGCACGCTCCACGGCAGCATTCTGCGTGAGTGAGACAATTCGCTTCCGATGAAGCTCCAGACCGACGTCGCCCGGGCATCGACGCTGCCCTCGAGCGCGTACCTCGAGCCGGCCGTGCTGGAGCGCGAGAAGGACGGGATCTTCGCGAGGACGTGGCAGCTGGTGGCGCACACGAACGAGCTGGCCCGAGTCGGCGACTTCAAGCCCGCCACCATCCTCGACGAGCCGATCCTGCTGACCCATGCGCAGGATGGAAAGCTGCGCGGCTTCTACAACGTGTGCCGGCATCGCGCCGCGCTGGTGGCGACGACGCGCGGCAACCGGCGCTCGCTGCAGTGCGGCTACCACGGCTGGGTCTATGGCCTGGACGGAAAGCTTCAGACGGCCCGCGAGATGGAGGGCACCGAAAACTTCGACAAAGCGGACTTCGGCCTCGTGCCGATCCGGGTCGAGACGCTCGGCCCCTTCGTGTTCGCCAACCTCGATCCGGAGGCCGCCCCTCTCGCAGACTGGATCGGCGCCATCCCTTCCGAGATCGCGGCCGCCGGCTACGACATGTCGAGCATGCGCCGCATCGAGCGTCGCGATTACGAGATCGCGTGCAACTGGAAGGTGTACGTCGACAACTATCTCGAGGGCTATCACCTGCCCATCGCGCACCCGGGACTGTTCAAGGAGCTCGAGTACGACCAGTATCGCGTCGAGACATTCCGCTACCACTCAAAGCAGCACGCGCCCATCCGCGAGCTAAAGCCGGGCGAGGTGCCGGGTCGCGACCGCCGCTACATCCGCATGCCGGGCGCGGAGGACAACGCCCTCTATTACTGGATCTTCCCCAACACGATGCTGAACATCTACCAGGACAACATCAGCACGAACGTCATCCTCCCGATCGGGCCCGACCGCACGCTCACCATTTTCGAATGGTTCTTCGCCGAACCCGGCACGGGTGCGGGCTGGGAGTCAATGCAGCAGACGATCGCGTTCTCTGACGAGATTCAGCTGGAGGACATCGCGGTCTGCGAGCAGGTGCAGAGAGGGCTGCGTTCACGCTCTTACACCCGAGGGCGATTTTCAGCGCTGCGTGAGAACGGAGTCCACCACTTTCAGTCCCTCGTCACCGAGTTCCTCGACCGGCCTTAACGTTCGGCCCGCCCTTCCTTGGCCTCGACGTACAGCTGCCTGGTACGCAGAAGGTTGCGCACGCGAAGGATCACCTCCTCGCGGTCGAAAGGCTTGAGCAAGAAGTCATCGGCGCCCAGGATCAGCGCGCTGTTTCGGGCCACGTGTCCGCTGTCGGCGGTCAGCATGATGACGGGCAGGTAGCCAAGGCTCAGTCGGGCGCTCCGAAGGCGGCGAAGCACCTCGAGTCCGTCGGGCTCCGGCATGTGGAGGTCGAGCAGGACGAGGTCTGGCTGGTACTCGGTGAAGACGATCTCCACCTGACGCGAGTCGGTCAGTCCGCGAACTTCGTCAACATGGCCGTCGAGGTAATGGGTGAGCAGCTCGATGTTCACCGGATCGTCGTCGACGATCAGCACACGATTCGGAGCGCTCAACCTCCCGACCCCTTCGCCGCTTGCAGCGGAAGCGTGAAGTGAAACTCGGAACCCTCGCCGACCGTGGTGTCGACCCAGATGCGGCCCCCCTGCATCTCGACGATCTGGCGGGCGATTGCAAGGCCAAGCCCTGTGCCGATGACCTTGCCGCTGGTCTTCTCGTAGCGCTCGTAGCGGCTGAAGAGGCGTTTCGCAAATTCGGGCGCTATTCCGGCGCCGTGGTCGCGCACCCTGACCTCGACGAAGCCTTCCGTCACGCGGCTGTCGACCTCGATCACGCCACCGTTTGGAGAATATTTGATGGCGTTGGTCAGCAGGTTGGAGATGATCTGCGCCAGCCGATCGGCATCGCACTGGACGATCGGCTCCGTGGGGTCGAGGGCGGTCGTGAATTGATGAATCTCGCTCGACGCGTGCGCTCTGTCAACTGCCCCCTGAAGGACCAGGTTCACATCCACCGGCTCGACGCGCAGCGTCAGGCGGCCGGCCTCGATGCGATCGAGGTCGAGCATGTCGTTGATCATGCGGTTGAGCCGCTCGGCGTCCTTGTTGATCTCGCCCGCGTAACTCTTGACCTCGTCCACCGGTAGGTCCGAGTCGCGAATCATCTCGCTGAAGCCCTGAATTCCAACGAGCCCGGTCCGGAACTCATGGCTGACCAGGGTGATGAACTCGCTCTTCAGCTCATTCAGCCGCTCGATTCCTGCCAGGTGCGCCATCGCAGCCTCGTTCGCTGCGTGATCTGCGTCGGTGTCCTCGTACATCGCGAGGAAGTACTCCACGCGGCCGGCCGCGTTCCGCACGGTCGTCGCGCTCCAGTGCAGCCAAACGGTCGTCTTGTCGAGTCGGACCATGTTGCTGTCCGATTCGATGGTGTCGACGTCCCCATTCCAGAGTGGCCGGAAAATCTCCGCGATACGTGCGAACTCGTCCGGATGCAGATATCGGGCGACCGGCGTGTCGATCGCGTCCTTTGCATCGAGCCTCATGAGCGCGGCCATGCGCGGGTTGACGTCGATGATCTTCATGCTGGGGGCCACGCGAGCGATTCCCAGCGGCGCATGGGTGATGATCTCGTCAAGCAACGCGCTCCGCCGCTCGACCTGGTTCTCCATGCGTTGGCTCTTCACCAGGAAAGAACGCGAGTCCCTGTGCGACAGGACCTGGCTTCCGACGAGCAGGATGCCGATGCATCCGGCAAGGACGGTCGAGAACTGATCCAGCACATGGTCGGTCGAGGCAAGCCGTATCGCGGTGATCGCGGCAGCCAGCACCGCGACCCACGGCAGCGCCAGCTGCCACAGCTCGATCGGGCCTTCGGCAGCCGTCGTCTCTTTGTCTGTGGTCGGCCAGAGGGGGGCGAGGGCGATCAGCAGATACCCGACCACCCAGCCGGCATCCAGCATGCTGCCGATGGCTTCGTAGGAACCGTTGGCGGTCAGATATGCGAACGCACTGTCGGCGAACGCATTGGCGGCCAGGCCGCCCAGCAGCAAGAGCATGCGGCCCCTTTCCCCCTTTCGGGCTCGACGCAGGGCGAGCACGAGCACGGTGATGGTGACGATGTCGCCAACCGGGTAAGCCACGCCGATCAGCTGGGCTGCCGGCGACGCTGATGAGCTGTCGTAAACCGCTCGAAGGCCCAGCGACCAGGCGACGAACACAAGCGAGGCGGCGATGATGGCGCCGGCGAGGAGCGCCTCGCCGCGCGTGGTCAGGCGGCTTGGCGCGGAGGTGAAGGCGAACACACCGGCGACGCCCAAAGGGATGGCCAGTAGGAAGCCGGCGTCGGCCGCCGAAGGAAAGGGGACGCTGACGCCCAGGCCGACCTCGTACACCGACCAGACCACCTCGCCGATGCCCCAGCAGGCGGCGGAGGCCGCGAACATCGCCCAGGCGAGTCGTGTCCGGCCCGTGTTCCGGTAGGCAGCGAAGCCGCAGCTGGCCGCGGCGGCCATGGCCGCAACCGCCTCGCCGATGTCGTCTACCGCGATGGTCACCTGATCGCCGCCGATGCGGAGGGCTGTCCAGGCCACGAATCCTGCGGCGAGGACGGCGGCCGAGGACGCGGCGATGGTGAACACGCGCCAGCCGCGAAACCCGAAGCCGGTCACGTTCAGCGCCGGGCGCGAAACCCGACCGGGTAGGGGGGCATGACCGAGCTGCGGCGCGAACGTGGGAGAAGGAGATCTCGCCACTACTTCTCGATTTGCACGTTAATTCAACCCATTTTCAATTAACATGACCGGGCAGTACTTGTAACACAGCCGCGAGGGGTGTCGCGCCGGCTATGTGGAGGAACTGCAATCGACGCACTGATTTGTGAGACCGGCACGGAACGCCGACCGATGGTCGACGCGATCGAGGCCGACTTCGATGAGCCTGGTCTTGGCACCACGGTAGCCGTGGTTCTGACGGCATGCGCCGCAACGTCGCTGGCGATCCTGCCAGCTGCGATCGCGCTGCACGCGCCGGGTGTCCCGCCCGGCTGGGTGATGGGTGCTGTGGGAACGCTCGCCGCTGTCATCGCTGTGGGGAAGCTGGCAGCGATGATCTGGGGCGCCGCTTCGCGCCTTTGGGGTTTGCACCGGGCCAGCGTAGCCGCCGCGTACGCGGATTGAACCCTGGTTCGTCCCACTCGGTCCCTTTCGCGGACACCGGTCTGTGCCGCAGAGGAGGTGATTTGAATGCGCAAGCTGCTTTTCGCTGCCATCCTGGCGACGATCCTCGTCCTCGTGCTGTCGATGGGCGTCGGAGCTGACAACGTGACTCCCTGCTGCCACTAAAACTCAGCCTTCCTTCAATGTTTCGTCTATTCATCTTTGTCAAGTAGCAAATAGTCAGATAAGCTGACGTTATGTCAGAGGTGTACGCGCACCCAGCCGCAGACGGCCCGAGGGAGGTCGGGAAGGCGACCTCGGGCCGGCGCGGGCGGCGAAAGGGAGTCGAGATCAAGGCCGGCACCGCCAAGCAGGCGAGGCTCGAGGCGGGGCTGAGCCTCGGCCAGGTCGCGGGCACGGAAATCAGCCGCACGGCGATTTACTTCGTGGAGACGGGCAAGGCCAAACCGTCTATGGAAACGCTCAAGCTCATCGCCTCACGGACGGGCCGGCCGCTTGATTTCTTCCTCAGCAAGCCGAGCACGATGGAACCCCGTTCGTCTGCGGGTACGATCGAGATCGAGCGCCTGGTCGTCGCGGGCGACCACGCGCACGCACTCAGCGCTGCCGAAAGCCTGCTTGCCGTGGAGCGCGACCCGGAGATCGCAGCGCGGATCAAGTTCCTGATGGCGACCGCGCATCTCAGGCTTGCGCAGCCCGTCCGCGCGCGCCGCCTTGCCGCGAGCGCTCGAGCCTATTTCGAGTCTGCCGGCGACCTGCTGATGACTGCCGAGTGCCTCGGCAGCGAAGCGTCGGCCGCCTACCTTGTCCACGACCCGGGCGCGCTCGCCCTCGCCGAAGGGGCGCTCGCCACGTGCAGGAGCCTCGATCCGCCCGCGCCCATCACCGAAGCCCGGCTGCTCGCGATCCTGGCCAACGTGCACCTCACGAACAAAAACTGGCAGGCCGCGATCGACGCGTACGAGCTCGCGGTCGCCGCCGGCGACGTGATCCAGGACCTGCGCCGGCTCTCGCTCACGTACAGCGGACTCAGCTATGCGTACCAGGAGCTCGGCCGTTTCAACGAGGCTGCGCGCTACGCCCATCGGGCGATTGGAATCCACGAGACCCTGTCCGACCGTATATCTCTGGCGCGATCGGAGAACAACCTTGGCGTCCTCTTGATGAAGCACGGAGACCTTGCCGACGCCCAGGGCCATATCGAGCGGGCGCTCAGCCTGTTCGAAGAAGCCGGAGTCGAACCGCAGAGGGCGAACCTGCTCATGAGCATGTGTGAGCTTTATCTGCTTCGAGGCGACGTCGAGGCTGCCGAGCGCTGGGCGCGGGACGCCCTCGAGCTCGCGACGCGTGCCTCTGAGGCGGTCAACGTCGGCGAAGCGCATGTCTGGCTCGGCCGGATCGCAGATGCCCGGGGCGACCAGATCCATGCCGACGCCGAGTTCGGCGCCGCCTTCGAGCTGCTCCAGGACCCGAGCTCCCGCCAGCGCTCGAGTGAAGCGCATGCCCTGTACGCGGAGGTCCTCGAGCGCAGGGGCGACCTCGGCGCGGCCGTTCACCACCTCAAGCGTGCGCTGGCCACCCAACAGGGAGCTGCAGGCGACTCGAGAGCCGCGATCGCCTGAGTCGGGGTTTCTCGAGAGCCGGCTCACCGCCCCCTGTATCGTTCCAATCGTTTGGCTAAGACGCCTTGAATTCGTTGAATTAACACTACAATCTCAAGGCTGTGGACCACTTAACAGGGTCGCCGAAGGGATTTTGAAGCCGTGGCCCTCGTTCTGGTCGTCGACGATGGAGTCGCGAACCGCGAACTGATCCAGGCATACCTGGCCGGGATCGACTGCACGGTCCGGCTCGTCGAGGATGGTGCCGCCGCCCTCGAAGCAATCGAGACCGACGCGCCCGACCTCGTCCTGCTCGACGTGCAGATGCCCGGCATGGACGGGTACGAGGTCTGCCGCGCGATCAAGGCGATGCCGCGCGGCCGGCTCCTGCCGGTGGTCATGATCACCGCCCTCAACCAGACAGGCGACAGGGTCGCGGCCCTGGAGGCGGGAGCGGACGACTTCATGGTCAAGCCCGTCGAACGCGTCGAGCTCGTCGCGCGGGTGAGGTCTGCGCTGCGGCTCAAGGCGCTGTACAACACGCTGGACAGCGCCGAGCAGGTGATCTTTTCCCTGGCTTCGGCGGTCGAGGCGAAAGACTCGTTCACCGAAAGGCACACCCAGCGAGTCGGGGAATCGGCGCGGCATGTGGGACGTCGGCTTGGCCTTCCGGAGTTCGCCCTGGACGCGCTGTATCGCGGAGGCGTAATTCACGACATCGGCAAGATCGGCGTGCCAGACGCAATTCTGCTCAAGCCGGGGCCACTCGATGAGACCGAGACGGCGCGCATGCAGGCGCACGTGGTCATCGGAGAGAGCATCGTCAGGCCGCTCCGCTCAGGTTCGAACCTCCTGCCCATCATCCGACACCATCACGAGCGCTACGACGGTCGCGGCTATCCAGATCGCCTCACCGGAACGGGGATCCCGCGACTTGCCCGCATCGTCTCCGTCTGCGACGCCTTTGACGCGCTGGTCAACGACAGGCCATACCGGAAGCGCCGCTCCATCGAGGAGGCGATTGCGGTGCTGCGCAATGGAGCCGGGACTCAGTGGGACCCTGAGATCGTCGAGGTCGTCACCAGCGACAGCCTGAGCCTCCAGGACCTCGGCGCGGCCTGAGGTAGACGGGATTTGACCACGCTTCAGAACATCGGAGCGCTTGCGTTCGTCCTCCTGGGCGTGGCGACAGCAGTCCGTTGGGCGCGTCAACGCACACCGTCGACGGGCTTTCTTGCGCTCGCCATCATCCTGCTCTCGTTCGTCACCGTGGCCGGCCGGCTCGCGGCGCTGCTGAACCTCAGCTCGATGGCGGTGACCTCGGTCACCCTCGTGGCCTTCATGGGGTCCGCTTACGCGCTGCTCCGCTACCGCGACTCGCTGATACCTCTGTCTCGCACCTGGCACCTGGTCGCGATCGTGGCAACGGCCGGCGTGACCGCGGCCTTTTTGGCGAGCCAGGCGCTGGTGGCTGCGCAGGTGGTCCCGATAACGGTGGAGACCGTGGCCGCGTTTGCGCTCATCTGCGTCTGGGCGGCGCTCGTGCTGGAACCGATCATCCGGTTCTGGCTGGTCGCCCGATCTCTGCCGGCCGTCCAGGCGTGGCGGCTGCGATCCCTCAGCCTTGGCTTTGCCGCCATCGTCGCGATCCTTCTGTTCGCGATCGCCGGGCAAGCGATCGCTCGACAACCGGCCGTGCAGGTGGCGATTCAGGTTGTGCTGATCGCGATCGTGCCGCTGCTTTACGTGAGCCTGTCCCCTCCGGCCTGGCTGCGCCGCGAGTGGCGTTCGGCGGAAGAGGAGGGCCTGCAGGGTTTCATGGCGGACCTGCAGCTGAGCGAAGACAGCGATGCGCTGGCCAACCGGGCGATCGAATGGGCGATGCGGCTGGTAGGCGGAGCCTCGGCGGCCAGCTTCGACGGCAGCCGGCAGGTTCGCGCGTCCGTGGGCCTGACCCCTGGCCAGCTCGAAGAGCTGCGAGATCGTCTTGAAGGGCTTCCGGAGGGCGTCAGTCGGGCCACCATCGGCGGGTCGGCTCACACCGTGCTCGTGCTGCCGGTCTCAGGACTGTCGAGCTCCGGGTCCCTGGTCGTCCTCTCCGGCCCCTTCTCGCCCAGCCTGGGCGGTGACGAGGTCAGCCGGGTTCAGCAGTTCATGAGCGCGTTCGCCACTGCGCTCGACCGGCGACACCTCATCGAAAGGCTGAAGGAGACCAACGCCCGGCTTCTGGACGCGGACCGGCACAAGAGCGTGTTCCTGGCGAGCATGAGCCACGAGCTGCGAACGCCCCTCAACGCCATCCTGGGGTTCTCCGAGCTCCTGATCGACGCGCCCGACGGCCAGTTCCCCGCCGCGACCCGCACCCGATTCCTCCAGCAGATCCACGCCAGCGGCAAGCACCTGCTCGGTTTGATCAACGACATCCTCGACCTCTCCAAGATCGAAGCCGGCCAGATGGAGCTTCGCCTGCAGACCGTGTCGGTGGCCGACGTCGTTGCCCAGGTGCTCAGCACGGTGGAACCTCTCGCCGCCCAGAAGCAGATCAGGATCCAGACCGGCGAGATGAACGCGGGGGAGATTACCGCCGACGCCGGCAAGCTCAAGCAGATGCTGCTGAACCTGGTGGCCAACGCGGTCAAGTTCACGCCCGACGCAGGCGAGGTGACGGTGTCCTCCTCCAGGCTCGAGAAGACAGTCGAGATCGCCGTCGCCGATAACGGCATAGGCATCGCCCCGAAGGACCACGCTCGCGTGTTCCAGGGATTTCAGCAGGTCGACTCGGGCATGGAAAGGCAGCAGGCGGGCACGGGATTGGGCCTGCACCTGACCAGGCGCTTTGCCGTCCTGCACGGTGGTGACGTCCTGATCGAAAGCCAGCTCGGCAAGGGCAGCGTCTTCACCATCACGCTGCCCATCGAGGCGCGCCAGGGCGCAGCCCCAATGCCCAAACAGGCAAAGGACGGCAAGGTCGACAGAGCAGATAAACGTCCCCTGGTGCTCATCGTCGAAGACGATCCTGCGGCGGCGGAGCTGTTGACGCGGCAGATCGACCAGGCCGGCTTCCAGGCCACAGTCGCCCGCACCGGCGCCGAAGCCCTTGCGAAGGCACGCGAGCACAAGCCGGACGCGATCACCCTGGACATCCTTTTGCCAGACCTCGACGGCTGGGAGGTGCTGACGCGACTGAAGCGGGCGGAAGAGACCAGCGACATACCCGTGGTCGTCGTCAGCGTCGTCGACAACCCCGAGCTCGGCATGGCGCTTGGCGCGCTTGACTACTTCGTCAAGCCTGTGCCGGCCAAGGAGCTGATGAGCCGTCTCACCAGGTTCAAGCTCGAGGGCAGGTCGGGCAAGCAGATGAAAGTCCTGGTCGTCGACGACGAGCCGGCGAACCGCGAATGGCTGCAGGGGGTCCTGGAGCCCGCCGGCTTCGCCGTCATCCTCGCCTCAGGCGGCAAGGAGGCGATCGAGCTCGCCCGCTCGAGCCCGCCGGACCTCGTGTTGCTGGACCTGATGATGCCCGAGGTCACAGGCTTCGACGTGGTCGAGGCGCTGCGTGACAAGGCTTCGACGCGCGCCATCCCGATCATGGTTTTGACGGCCAAGACGCTCACCGACAGCGACATCAGGCAGCTCAACGGGCATGTCTCCACCATTCTCCGCCGCGGTTCGACGGGCGCCGCGGACCTGCTTGGACTGCTGCGGCAGGTGGTCGCGCCGCAGGGGATCAAATGACAGAACCGATGATCCTGATCGTCGAGGACAACGCTGCCAACCAGCTGCTCGTGTCGGCCGTGCTCGATCGCGAGGGCTATCGAATCGAGCTCACGGCCAGCGCGATCGAGGCTCGGGAGGTAATCGACCGAGGTCTACCCAACCTCATCCTGATGGACGTTCAGCTGCCTGGCGTCGACGGGCTGACCTTCACGCGCCAGCTGAAGGCGGACCCGGTCACGGCCCATATCCCTGTGGTGGCCCTGACCGCGCTCGCGATGTCCGGCGATCGTGAGCGGGCCCTCGCCGCCGGCTGCGCCGGCTACATCTCAAAGCCGATCAACACGAGAACTTTCGCCGACGAAGTTCGAGGCTACCTGCTGGCCAAGGCGTGAGATATGAGCGGGAACCCGGATGGTTCCCGCTCATCGCCCGGTCGCTGCGCGACGGGGCTGCTCACCCTCCGGTATATCGATGGGACTTAATTCAGAATCTGAAGCCCGGCCACGACTGCGTGATAAGGACAAAGTTGCGGCTGGGTGAAACCCAGCCGCCCATGCGACGCTAGCTCAGACTTCGGAGGCTTGGTTGGCGTATTCCAGCGAGTCGACGAGTGCGAGCAGAGAGGCCTCGATGATGTTGCTCGAGCAGCCGACGGTGGTCCACCGCTTGAGGCCCTGGCCTGACTCGATCAGGACTCGCGTCGTTGCGGCGGTGCCTGCGTTGCCGTCCAGGATGCGCACCTTGTAGTCGTGCAGGGTTACGCCGCTCAGGCCCGGGAACTGTGGGCTCAGCGCCTTCCGAAGCGCGGCGTCGAGCGCATTGACCGGGCCATTTCCGGTGGCCGCGGTGTGATACAAGGTGCCGCCGACCTCAACCTGGACCGTCGCTTCGGCGTGGACCGATCCGCCGTTCTTGCGGACCTGCGTGGTGAAGTCGGCGACGGTCCATGGCGCCTGGTAGCCAGGCTGCAGGCGGCGCACCAACATCTCAAATGACGCGTCGGCCGCCTCGTAGGAGTAGCCGCGATGTTCGAGCTCTTTCAAGTGCTGGACGAGCCATTTGGTTTGCGGGTCGTCTCGGTCGAGCTCCAACCCGAACTCGCGAGCCTTGGCCAGCACGTTGCCCCGGCCTGAAAGCTCCGAGACGAGCACGCGCCCTTCGTTGCCCACCAGTGAGGGGTCGATGTGCTGATAGGAGTCTTTGTGCTTGAGGACCGCTGCGACATGCTGCCCGCCCTTGTGCGCAAAAGCGCCGTGGCCGACGAACGGCTGCTGCAGCGGCAGGGCAAGGTTCGCGATCTCCGCGACCATGCGCGAGAGATCGCTGAATCGCGCCACGGACGTGTCGGGCAGAGCGTCGAACCCCAGCTTCAAGACGAGGTTCGCGACCACCGAGACCAGGTTCGCGTTTCCGCAGCGTTCGCCGTAGCCGTTGATCGTGCCCTGGACCATGTCGGCCCCTGCAATCACGCCCTCGAGCGTATTGGCGACGGCCAGCTCGCAGTCGTTGTGGGTGTGGATCCCGACGCGTGTGGGCAGGCCGGCGGCCTCGAGGGCGCGGCACACGGCTTCCACGGCGCGCCCGATCTCGGCCGGCTGGCTGCCGCCGTTCGTGTCGCAGAGGACGACCCACGCCGCGCCCGCTCGAGCGGCCGTGAGGCATACCTCGATCGCATACTCCGAGTCGCGCGCGTAGCCGTCGAAGAAGTGCTCGGCATCGAAGATCAGCTCGCGACCGAGGCCCCGGCCGTAGGCCACCGACTCCTCCACCATGGCCAGGTTCTCGTTGTTGGTGGTTTGCAGCACGGTGCTCACCTGCCAGGAATCGCTCTTGCCGACCAGGGTCCAGACTGGCGCGGCGCTTCTGGTCAGAGCCGCCAGGTTGGCGTCGTCCTCGCAGCGGCCGTTGGCGCGGCGGGTTGCGCCGAATGCCGCCAGCCTCGCGCGCTCTAGCGGGTGCTTCTCAAGGCTCGCGAAAAGCTCCTCGTCCTTGGGGTTGGAGCCGGGGAAGCCGCCTTCCACGTAGTCGAAGCCAAGCTCGTCGAGAGCGCGCGCGATGCGAACCTTGTCGGAGGCTGAGAAAGACACGGCTGGACCCTGCGCCCCGTCCCGCAGCGTCGTGTCGTAGACGACGATCCGCCGATTCACAGACATAAAAAAACCTCCCGACCTTCTTGGCCGGGAGGTCCAACGACTCAAGCGACGTGCCTTAAGTCGGGGGACCTCCCCGGATAATCTCGATCTCGCTCGCAATCTCGATCCAGTTGCGCATGGTTGGCAAGGCTAGAGCATCGGGGGGCTGATCCGTATGGTTTTGGGCGCCAAATCTCTCGGCCTCGGTTAGTGGGAGGCCGACACCTCTTGAGTTCGAACGCTGACCTCCATCTTGCCGGAGGCTGACCCGACGTAGATGCCGCGGGTGGGCGCGGCATCGCTGTAGTCCCGGCCGACGGCGAGCCTCACGTGGTGGTCGGTCGTTCGCACCGGATGCGTTGCGTCGTAACCGACCCAGCCCCTCCGGGGGACCCAGGCCTCCGCCCAGGCGTGAGAGGCGGGGGCGGCGCCTGCCGCACCCTGAGAATGGATATAGCCGCTCACGTACCGCGAGGGCACTCCCATCGCCCGTGCCACCGCGATGAACAGGTGGGCGAAGTCCTGGCACACCCCCGCACGCAGCGCGAGCACCTCGTCGACCGAGCTGTAGACGTTGGTGACCGCGCGGTCGTAGGCGAACTCGCGGCTGATCGTGTTCGTCAGGTCGTCGAGGGCCAGCTCGACCGAGGGCCCGGAGCTCGGGTCGGCGATGGGGTGCCGGCTCGCCAGCTCCCGAATGCCGGGGACGTCCTTGACCGGCGCGCGGTAGCGCAGGAAGTCGTGCACCAGCTCCTCGCCCGGGTCTCGGTCGAGCTCTCCTCCGGTCTCGACCACGGACCTGCTCGTCACGGTCAGCCTGGTGTGCGGCCGGACCAGGTTGAAGTAGTGCACGTTGTTGCCGTAGCCGTCGCGGTAGGTGCGAGGCTCGATCCCCGAGCTGACGTCAAGCTCGAACTCCAGGCAGCGCTGCCCGTTGCCGTCCATCGGGCGCAAACGCACCTCCATCACGGTCTCGGCGATCGGGCCCGAATAGCGGTACCGCGTCGTATGGACGATCTCGAGCTTCACTGCTGTTGCTGTTGCGGCATTGCCCGCCCCTCGTCTCCGATCACGTTCGCCGGCACCTTGCTCGGGTGGAAGTAGGTCTCGCGCATGGCGAGCTCGAGCTGGCGCAGCATGGCCCTGGTCTCGTCTTCGAACTCCCGCGGTTGCTCGGCGACGGCCTGGGTGCTCGTCTCCAGGAACATTCCCTGCAGTCGGGACAAGATCCGCCTCGGCTTTGAGCGGCGGCCGGGGCCGTCGATCCTCGTGACCGAGTCGAGCGACACCTGGGCGGAGAACAAAGCAGAGCGAGGCAGAGTCGGGTCCAACAGCAGGCATTCGATCACGCGTTCAGGCGTCACGCCGCCCGAGTAACGCGCCTGGTACGACTCGAACGCGAAGCAGGACTTCAGCACCGCGGACCATTCGAGCGCGTCCTCCGGCGCGTCCGCCAGCTCCGCCGACTTGCGGGTCACGATGGTGGTCACGTTGGCAGTGCGCTCGAGGAACTTCCCGAGCCGGACGAAGTCCCGCGCCTCCCCGAGCTGCATGGTGTCCATCAGCAGGCCGTCGACGAGCCTGATGCTGAGCTGGACGTCGGTAAGGAATGGATAGAGGTCCGGCTTCCACGAGGGCTCCTGCACGCGCCAGTGCAGTGCGTTGACCTGCTCGTACAGCTCGGTGGGGAGCGAGGGACGAACCGCCTGCGCAGCGAGGCGTGCCGCGGCCACGCTCCCCCGGACCGACGGCCCCAGCGAACCCGTGACCACGACCTCGACCGCCTGGTCTCGGCGGCTGGTGTCGCTGCCCGGCCACCCCGCCAGCTCCATGAACCTGGTCCAGAACTCTGGTCCCGGTTCGTCGGTACGGTCGAGCGACAGGGCGACGTGCACGCCCAGGATGCGAGCGAGGTGGTCGGCGCGCTCGAGATGCCTGCCAAGCAAAGTCAGAGATGTAGCGCCCCGGCTAAGCACCTGCGCCCTCGCCTTCCTCGTCTTCGGCCATGACCCACGTGTCCCGGCTGCCGCCTCCCTGCGAGCTGTTGACGACCAGCGATCCGTCCTTGAGCGCGACTCGGGTCAACCCGCCGGGGGTGACGTGAACGTCAGGGCCCGTAAGGACGAATGGGCGCAGGTCCTGGTGGGTGCGGCGCAGCTTGCCGCCGTCGAAGACCGGCTGCACCGACAGGGCCACCACCGGCTGAGCGATGAAGCTTCGCGGCCGCTCCTCGATCCGTCGGCGGAAGTCTTCGCGCTGCTCCTTGGTCGACTCCGGGCCGATCAGCATCCCGTATCCGCCCGATGAGTCGACTGTCTTGACCACCAGCTGCTCCAGGTGCTCGACCACGTAACGGCGGTCCTCGTCGAACGCGCAGAGATACGTCTCCACGTTCGGCAAGATCGGGTCCTCGTCGAGGTAGTAGCGGATGATCTTGGGCACCAGCGCGTAGACCGCCTTGTCGTCGGCGACGCCGTTTCCCAGCGCGTTGGCGATGGCCACGTTCCCGGCCCTGTAAGCGTTGACGAGTCCTGCGACACCGACCAGGGACTCCTGCCGCCCAAAGATCGGGTCGAGCCAGTCGTCATCCAGGCGCCGGTAGATCACGTGCACCGGCTTGAGGCCGCGCGTGGTGCGCATGAAAACGTGGTCCTGGTCGACGACCAGGTCGGTCCCCTCCACGAGCTCGATCCCCATCTGCTTGGCGAGGTACAGGTGCTCGTAGTAGGCGGAGTTGTTGATGCCCGGCGTGAGGAGGACCACGGTCGGATCGTCCACGCCCCTGGGCGCGAGCCATCGCAGGTGGCGCAGCAGCTCGTGGACGTAGCCTTCGACCGGCCGCACGGGGTGCCCGGCGAAAAGGTCGGGCAGCACGCGCTTCATGACGTGGCGGTTGGCGAGCACGTAAGAGACGCCTGACGGCGTGCGCAGGTTGTCCTCCAGCACAAAGAAGTCGCCCTTGTGGTCCCGGACGAGGTCGATGCCCGCGATGTGTGAGTGGATTCCGTGCGGCACGGGCAGGCCTTCGATCTCGCGAAGGTACTGCGGGCTGGTGAGGACGATCTCCGGCGGGACCGCCCGCTGATGCAGGATGAGCTTGCGCCCGTACACGTCGTCGAGGAAGAGGTTCAGGGCCGCGAGGCGCTGCTTGAGCCCCGCCTCCAGGCGCTTCCAGGTGTGGGCTGAGATCAGCCTCGGGATGATGTCGAAGGGGAAGACCTTCTCCGTCCCCTGCGCATCCGGGTACACCGCAAAGGTGATCCCGTGGTTGCGAAACATCTGCATGGCGAGGTCGTGCCGGCGGGCCAGCTCCTTCGGTCCCAGGTGGTTGAGCTGCTCGTAGAGGCGCCGGTAGGCTGGTCTTGGCTGGCCGGGTCCCGCAAGCATTTCGTCATAGAACCCGTCTACCTGGTATCCGGCATCAAGGGATTTCATGGAGGCCACCGTTATAGTTTCGCCATCCCGACAACAGGGCAGACGATCAACTTGCGCGTCGGCTGCGAGTTCAGCTACGACGTGAGCGCTCCGACTCCTGTGACCGTGCAGGTCCGCCCGCGGTCGGATTCGAGCCACCAGCTCGCATCCGAAACCTGGTCGACCACTCCTTCAGTTCCGGTCGATGAGTACTCCGACATCTACGGCAACCCGGTCAAGCGCTTCGTGATGCCTACAGGGCCGCTGGTCCTGCGGTATGACGCGATTTGCGCCGTTCCGGATGCGGCCGACCCAGACGCCACGGCCGTGCCACAGCGTCCGATCGAGGAGCTCCCTGGCGAGGTTCTCCATTTCACGCTGCCCAGTCGCTACTGCCAATCGGACGAGCTCATGGGGATGGCGTGGGAGCTCTTCGGCCAGACGCAGCCGGGAGGCGGCCGGGTCCAGGCGATCTGCGACTGGGTGCACGACAAGATCAAGTTCAAGTACGGCACCAGCAACCCGCTGACCACCGCTACCGATGTTCTCCGGGACCGCATCGGGGTGTGCAGAGACATCACTCACGTTGCGGTCAGCTTCTGCCGCGCCATGAACATCCCCACGCGGTACGTGTTCGGCTATCTTCCCGATCTCTACGTCCCAGTCGACCCCAACCCGATGGATTTCGCAGCCTGGATGGAGGTCTACCTTGGCGACCGGTGGTGGACCTTTGACCCCCGCAATAACGCACGCCGCGCCGGGCGGGTGCTGATCGGACGTGGCCGTGACGCGCTCGACGTGGCGATGCTGACCACCTTCGGGCCCGCCGCATTCAAGTCGATGACCGTCTGGGCCGACAGGGCGGAGTCGTGATGGCGATCGATCCTTCGTCGCTCGACTGGGCTTCGGCGCGCCGCGTGTCCTACCTCTTGCGGCAGACCTTTCGGTACGAGTACCCGGAGCCGATCCGGGACCTGAACCACCGCCTCGTCGTCATTCCGCCCGAGCGCTTTGGCGACCAGCGGCGTCTCCGCCACGAGCTGTCGGTCGACGCCGAGGGCGCGCGCTTCGAGGATCGGAAGGATCGTTTCGGCAACGTGATCGTCGACGTGTTCGCCCCTCGGGTGTTGAAGGCGATCGAGTTCACCGCCGAGGTTTCGGTCGAGCGTCACGCGGCGGAGCCCAACCGGCTTGCCGACGGCTGGCTCGCCGACGGCTATCTGCTGGAGCCATCGCCTCTCACCGCTGCAGACGACCGCATCCTCAGCGCCGCCGAATCGCTGGCGAGCTCGGCCGAGTGGGGCCTGCCTCTGGCGGACCGGATCAACGACTGGGTGTATCAGTCGATGACCTACCAGCACGGGGTGACCGGCGTCCGGACCACCGCAGCCGAGGCTCTTGCGCTCGGCTCGGGTGTGTGCCAGGACTACGCCCACGTGATGCTGGCGCTGTCTCGCGCGTGCGGGCTCCCTTCTCGCTACGTGTCGGGACACCTGCTCGGGGAAGGCGGCAGCCACGCCTGGGTGGAGGTCGTGCTGCCGACGAAGGACGGCACCGGCGAGGCGATCGCGTCGACTTTCGACCCTACCCACGCAGGCCGCGGCGGGCTGAACTACGTGACGATCGCAGTTGGCAGCGATTACTCGGACGTGGCGCCGACCTCGGGCACGTACCTGTCGGCGGCGAGCGGGCGCCTTTTCACCCGCAAGCAGGTCACGCTGACCGAGCTCGACTAGACCAGCCGGAACTCACAGGCCCGACGGTCTTACGCAATTCACACCAAACGCTTATATATCTCGGGCCATGACCAGTTCGCGGATCCTAGTCGTCGAGGACGACGCTCGCCTGGCTGCCACTCTCGAGCGCGTCCTGGTCGCGGAAGGGCATGGAGTCGAGGTGGTCGGCGATGGCCTGCAGGCGCTGGGCCGGGCTAAAGGGCAGCCTTTCGACCTGGTCGTGCTCGACATCATGCTGCCCAGCCTCGATGGGGTCGGAGTGTGCCGGCGGCTGCGCGCCACGTCCGCGGAAGTCCCCATCCTGCTGCTCACCGCGCTCGGGGGAACGGACGAACGGGTCAAGGGCCTCGACGCCGGAGCCGACGACTATCTCGTCAAGCCGTTCGCCTATGAGGAGCTTCTGGCTCGGGTCCGCGCCCTTCTGCGCCGATCCGGCCCGCACGACGATCTTCGGTTCGCCGACCTGCTGCTGGAACCCGGGAGCCGAGGCGCATGGCGCGGCAAGCGCTCGATGTCCCTCACCGCTACCGAGTTCGAGCTGCTGCAGCACTTCATGAGGCATCCGCGGCAGGTCCTGACGCGTGAACAGCTGCTCCACGAGGTCTGGAAAGATGAGCCCGAGAGCGACAACGTCGTCGCGGTTTACGTTGGCTACCTGAGGCAGAAGCTCGAGGACGGCGGCGAGCCGCGCCTCTTGCACACCGTCCGGGGCGCCGGCTACGCCTTGCGCGAATAGTGTCCTTGCGCCTCCGGCTCGCGCTGTTCGGCGCGGCCGTCGTCGCTCTGACCCTGGTCCTCTTCGGCGCCCTGCTCTACGGGCTTCTCGGCCGCGCCGCGACCACCAACCAGGATGAGGCTGTTCGCGGCCGCGCTCGTGAAGCAGTCGGGGCGTTGAACCGCACTTCCGATCTGACCCCTCGGGCGCCAGTCGCGCCGGCCGATCTCCGCACCAGCACCGAAATCTTTCTCGAGGTGCTCGACCCGAGCTGGTCGGTCGTCTACTCAACAGGCGAACTCGATGGCGCGCCGCCCGCGATCGGCCCAACGCTGGTCCGGGAAGCGACGGAACTCGCCGGCGGCGGGTTCGACACGGAAGGGGGCTTTCGTCTCTACGCCCTGCCGTTCAATGGCGGATTCGTGGTGACCGGCCAGTCGACGCGCGTCGTCCAGTCGAACCTCTCGGGCGTGCTGGGGTTTCTCATCATCTCGGGCGTTCCGACCCTGCTCGCGGCACTGGCCGCGTCCTGGCTCGTCGCCGGTCGCGCGCTCAAGCCGTTGAAAGAGGTAGCGAGCGCCGCCGACGAGATCGGCCGTGCCCGGGATTTCGGCCGCCGTCTACCCCAACGTGGCACGCGCGACGAGGTCGCGCTGCTCTCGACGAACTTCAACCGGATGCTCGACCAGCTGCAGGATTCGATCGACTCACAGCGACGTTTCGTGGCAGATGCGTCGCACGAGCTGCGCACTCCGCTCACCACGATCCAGGGCAATGCCGGCCTGCTCTCGCGCGGGCCCGCGCTCTCCGATGACGTGCGTCGCGCCGCGGCGCGCGACATCGCCGCCGAGACCGCTCGCATGACGCGGCTGGTCGATCGAATGCTGACCCTGGCCAAAGCCGACTCTGGTCTGCGGCTCGAGCTCGCCCCGATCGAGCTGGCCCCCGTCATAAGCGAGGTTTGCCGCCAGGCCGGGACGGTTCACCCTGACCGCGAGCTGGAGTGCACGGCGGCCGACGCGACGGTTGCGGGAGACGAAGACGCGATCCGGCAGATGGTGTGGATCCTCCTCGACAACGCGTTCCGCCACGCGCGCTCGCGTGTCGAGCTCCGGCTCACCACGGAGGGAGATTGGGCGCGGGTGACGGTCTCGGACGACGGTCCGGGCATCGCCCCCGAGGAGCGCGAGCGCGTCTTCGAACGCTTCTACCGCGCCGACCGTTCTCGATCAAAGCCCGGCGCGGGACTCGGACTGTCGATCGCGCGATGGATCGTCGAGCAGCACCGCGGCAGGATCCTCGCCGGTGAAGGGCCTGGCGGAGGGGCGGCGATGTACGTGGACCTTCCCGTGCGCGCAAGCGGCGATAAGGATGGGACCTACTGATTGCTTACGCCGCTCTTAGGAACGCATCCGATTCTGGTGGCATGTTCAACATCGCCACCGACCACGCGATCGGCCTTTACGCCGGACTTCTTGCGCTGCCCCTCGCCCTGATCGCGATCAGGCTGCGTCCCGCGCGCCGCCTCGTGCCTGGCACCGTCCTCGGGGCTTCGGTCCTGATGGCGATGTCCGGTGCCATCCACCTGGGTCTGATCACCACTCATCGGGACGAGCCGATCACGGCGCTGCTCTTCCTGTTGAATGGCGTTGCCTACATCCTGCTTTCGCTTGCCTTCACCTGGCGGTGGTGGCGCTCCGCCTCGGCATCGCTCCTCGCTGCGACGTTGCTCGGATACCTGGTGTACATCGCAGCCGGGTTCGACAGCCCGGACCAGGTCGCGGTGGCGACCAAGCTGCTTGAGCTGACCGCGCTCGGCCTGGTGCTCGTCCCAGTCCGGGGCGAGCTCGGCAGGCGCATGTGGCGGTGGGCTTCGCTGGCTGTCGCCCTACCGCTGCTCACCCTGGTCACCGGGTCGACCGTCTGGATCGTGGACCTGGCCCGTCCGGCTGATGCGCAGCACGCACACGCCGGAGCCCTGCTCCAGGCGACCAACGAGGTCGTGACGCCGGAGCAGGAGGCGGCCGCAGCCCAGTTGTACGCGGAAACGAAGGCCGCGATCCTTCCGTACCAGGACTCACGCAAAGCATTCGCAGACGGGTACCGGCCCGGTGGTCCCTCCAACATGCCGTCGTCCCACTGGATGAACCAGGCTTATGTCGACGCGGGCTACGTGATGGACCCGCATCGCCCGCAGGGCCTCGTGTACGCGAACACGAAGCACGGACCTGTCCTGCTCGGCGCGATGTTTCAGATGAAGCGCATCGGTCAGTTCGGTCCGGACCCTGGCGGGCCGCTGACCGCGTGGCACCAGCACGAGAACATCTGCTTCACGCCTTTCGGTTTCGAGTTCAGCCTGATGACCCCGTTCGCGACCTGCCCTTTGGGATCGATAGACATCAGCGCGGCGCCGATGCTCCACGTCTGGATCGTGGACAACCCGAAGGGTGGACCGTTTGCGGTCGACATCGATGAAGGAGTGGTGAAGTCAATTGATCGCCTCTGAATCCCAAAGAGACTCCAGTCGCCCGGAGGCTGTGTTCGTCCTGCTGATGATGCAGTCGATGCTGTGGGCAATTGCAGGTCTCTCCGCGATTCCATTTGCCCTGGCGGGCGAGGTGTTCATGCTCGGGTTGGGCCTGGCCTCGCTGCTCCTGGCGCTGGCGACCTGCCTGCTCGCGATCGGCGTGCTGTGGCGGCGCCGCCGGGCCCGACGCTGGGTTTTCGCGCTGGAGATCACGTGCTTCGTCGGGTCCCTGCTGTTGCTTCTGGTGCCCATCGGCGCCAACCACGGTCCAGTGTCATTGATGACGAACCTCGCTCTACCGATCGCGGTCGTCCTCCTCCTGCGCAAGCCCAGGGAGGCTTACAGTTGACTCGGGGCCGGGAACGAGAATGAAGGCAGCCGAGCAGGACACCGCACGGTACGCGACCATCTCGGAGCGCGGCCTCCAGTGGGAGTCGGTGCCCATGCGGCTCTTCCAGAAGGCCAAGCGTCTGGGGACGTGGGACCCGCAAGCGATCGACTTCACACGCGACGGCGCTGACTGGGCCCGCTTCACCGAGGTCGAAAAAGACTTCATCCTCCGCACGGTGGCCCTGTTCCAGGCGGGGGAGGAGGGCGTCACGAGCGACCTCCTGCCACTGATCATGGTGGTCGCCTCCGAGGGTCGCATCGAGGAGGAGATTTTCCTCACTTCGTTTCTCTGGGAAGAGGCCAAGCATGTCGAGTTCTTCCGCCGCTGGCTGGACGAGGTGGTGGGGGCGCACCAGGATCTCGGCCATTACCTGACGCCAAGCTACCGCCAGCTGTTCCTCGCCGAGCTACCGAAATCGCTGAATGCCCTGAAGACCGACCAGTCGACTGCCGCCCAGATCCGAGCGTCGGTGACCTACAACATGATCATCGAGGGTGTGCTCGCGGAGACCGGCTATCACGGCTTCCGTGAATCTCTTGAAGCCAACGGGCTGCTGCCCGGCCTGCTCCAGGGCATCCAGCTGTTGTCGCGAGACGAAAGTCGTCACATTCGATACGGAGTGTTTCTCCTCAACCGCCTGATCAACGCAACGCCCGACGGCTGGCAGGTCATGAACGACCGGATGAATGAGCTCTTCGGTCCCGCGATGGGAGTGATCGGCGAGTTCTGGGACACGTATGACTCAGACCATGGGCCCTTCGGCCAGCGGATGGAGACCTTCCTCGAGTTCGCAAGCGTGCAGTTCGACAAACGGATGAAGGTCCTCGAGCGAGACCACGGCAAGAGCCTCGCCGAGATCGAGCATGCCGCGCTCGCAGACCTTGCGAACGAAGAAGCGTCGGCGGTGGGCTCCTAGCCTCTCGCGGCCAGACGCCCGCGCCGGACAAGCGCGTCGTCCGCGTCGTCCGTCGTCACGACACGACGTCGAAAGTTTCTCAACGCGAAACGGTCACACGCCGTCTCGGCGGCTGAGGCCTTGCCCAGCACCTCGTGCAGATACCAGTGCATCCACTCATGGCAGTACAGAAACCGCAAGACGTCGCGGCGCCCGCGAAACAGCACCGTCTCGGAGGCCCACGCAAAGCGCATGCCCTCGCCTCGCTTACGCCGGGCCGCGAAGATCACGGGCTCCTTGAACGGGCGAAAAGGGATCGGGACCTGGAGCACGATCCTGTGGTCTTCGAACTCGCATCGCGCCGCCAGGTGCGGGCTCCAGCGATACCGCAGTGGCTTGATCACCACCTCGTAGTCGCAGCGCGGCAGGCCCTCCAGGGCGCGCCTAGCCTCCAGGCTGCTGTATCCCGCCAGCTCGCTGCGGATCGCCACGGTCCGCACAGGTTACGCGGTCCTGTGGCCGGCGGCGCCCCCTTAGCGCCCTGGCTCGAATCGATCAGTTGTTCGGTGCCGCCGGCCTCTCGTCAGGAACGATGGTCAGGCGGTGCTGGGGCCCGCGGCGCATGTGCAGGCGGACCACGGTGCCGTCGACAAAGTTTCGAATCTGCACCAGGTCGCAGAGCTGGTTCGCGAGCCACAGCCCTCTCGGGGCCGTGTGGACCGGCGCGGGCCGCTGGCGATCGGCCAGAGGATTGCTGAACCGGCCGCTGTCGCGGATCTCGCAAACCACCGCCGCGTCCTCCTGCCAGATGCGGAGGCTGCCGCCGCCTCCTCCGTGGCGGATGCTGTTGGTGGCAACCTCGTTGATCGCCGTCATCAACTCCTGGGTCGGCCCAGAGTCGAGGCCGGACGCGTCGGCCTGGCGCGCGACCATGTACCGCACGGATGCGAGATCGTCCGGGCCGAATTGAATCGCTCCGATTGAAGTTCCCCGATCGGGCAACGGCACGTCGAATGGTGCGCCGGATGCCTCGAGTCCACGAAACGTGTCGCTCTGACCCGCTTCGCTGCCCTCCATGACGTACTCATGACTGCGACGGGCTTCGTCGATCACCGAGCCGTCGAGTTTCTCCGTGTCATACGGGCACAGCAGCCACCAAGGCTGTCCGTGGCCGAACGCGACGTTCAGCAGGGATTCGTGGCGCTGGCATTCGATGAGCTCGTCGGCCGAGCGGCCTTTCCAGATTGGTTCTCCGATTCCCCGCAGGCGACGGCCGGAGCTACCCTGGCGGGTGACGAACTCGTGCCAGGCAGGGATGATGCGGGCCGGGTTCGCTCCCACCTCTGCCATGTCGGCGAAAAGCACCGCGCCGGCGTCGCCGCCGAGAGCGACGCGGAGCATCTCTATCTTGTCGAGGGACTCCACCACAAGGACCGGTTCGCCGGCCTTCACCCCCTCGCGAATGAAGGGCACCGTCCCGGCAACGAACTCCGCCCAGCCTGAGTAAAGGAGCGCCTCGTGGCGGAACTTCTCGATCGGGCTCGACGAAGGCATGCTCACCCCTGTTCCACTCCGCACCTGCAGATGACGAGGCTGTCCATGTCGGACCACCCGGTCACGTTCATCACCTTCTGCAAGAGGGCGGGCAGGCCGTGCAGCATGAGGCGACCTCCATCCATGGATTCAGCCGCATCGACGAAGGACCTGATCCCGCTGATGTCGCAAAAGATCAGCCCGGTGACGTCGAGGTGCATCTCCCCGTTCCGTACGAACGCCATGCTGAGCGCCAGCGGGACAGCGTGGGTGTTGGTGATGTCGATCTCCCCGGAGAAGCACAGCCCGTACGGCGCGAGGGTGCGCGTCACCACCAGCTGCTTGTCAGCGTAGATGCGACCCCCTCTGATCGCAGCTTCGACGAGGTCGTCGATGCTATCCCCCCTCCCAGTCCAGAAATCGACCCGGATATCCGCAACCCCCATTCTGGAATAAAACACCTGAGCGAGGACCGCTACCCGAAGCAGCCGCCAAATCGATATACGAGTACGGTCGCGGACAAGCGCGTTGACTTGAGTAGGGGAGCCTGGCCTGCAAGGGCCGGGCTTTCCACCATTCTGGGGGACCTTCGCGCCGGTAACGGCCCCGATCGCGGCGTTGTGCTTGATGAATGAGGCGCACGACGACCATCCGCGCCGAGCGCCGCAGCGGCAAGACAGCCGCAAGAGGAGCACCCCACGCCGACTCCAGCGCGTCATTGGTGGACGCCTGGTGGGCCACGGTCCTGGCGGGCGACGTATCCGAACCTCATCCGATCTTTGGCGACGTGAGAGTCAGCCTGCATGGTGGGCTGCTGCGGCTGTCGGGAGAGCTCGAATCGGCTGCCGACCACAGCGAGCTGGTCCGGCAGGCGCGCCGGCGGATCGGCCATGGAATCGACAGCGTGGACGTTTCGGGCCTCACCATCGCAAGCCACTGGGAGAAGCCCGGCATCCTCGAGCAGACCCTCATCTCGGCCTTTCCGAGCCGCGATGCAGCCGAGTTCGCCCGCGATTTCGTCGTCAAGCACAGTCGTGTCGTGCCCAAACAGAACGAAATCGTCGACTCGAATCGCGCCGGCAGGCTGCGCGCCGTGGTGCCGGAGGATCTCGTTCGGAAGGCGCGCCATGCGCTCGCGGGCAGGCGTGCCCTGTTGATCCTGAGAGTCGACGAAACGGAGGCTTTCAGGGTCCGTGAGCTGCTCGAGGAGGACACGCGGAGCGAGTGGACCATGACTGCGCCGCCGCAACCGATCGCATCGAAGCAATAAATGGCTGAGGTCTCGCGACGCCCCTCCCACGCGCGCACGCATTCGGCGCGAGACGCCACCAAAGAGCGCCTGGGCGTGAGCGACGCGATACGCATTGCCGGTCCTGGGGTCATTTCAGGCGGCGCCGACAACGACCCCGCCGGCATCGCGACCTATTCGATCGTCGGCGCAACCGTCGGGTTTGCGCAGAACTGGCTGCTCTTCCTGTCGACTCCGATGCTGATCGTCGCGATGCAGATGTCGGCCAAGGTCGCCAACGTCACAAAGAGCGACCTGGCCGGATTGCTGCGCACGAGTTTTGGCGCACGCGTCGCCACCCCGGCTGTCGTCCTGATGGTCATCGCCAACGTGATCACGATGGGCGCAGACCTGCTGGCGATGGGAGCGGCGGTCCAGCTGCTCACGGGCATCAAGTTCATCTACTGGATCGTGCCGATGGCGGCGGTCATGGCCGGGGTCACCATCTTTCTCGACTACAAGCTCGTCAGCAAGTATCTCCTCTGGCTGGTCGCTGTTTACGCGACCTACATAGTGGCGGCGGTCCTGGCTCGGCCGGACTGGGGGGATGTGATTCGCAGCACCTTCCTGCCGCGAATCTCGTTGAGCCCTGACTATCTACTGGGTGCGGTGGCCCTCCTCGGCACGACGATCACTCCCTACCTTTTCTTCTGGCAGGCGAGCGGCGAGCTCGAGGAGAAGCGCGGAGTCCAGTCTCTGAGCCGGTCAAGTCTCGACATCACCATCGGGATGGTCTGGTCGAATCTGATCGCCTTCTTCATCATCGTCGCGACAGGCGCTGTCTTGTTTTCCCACCACACACAGATTCGAACCGCGGCGGACGCGGCCCGCGCCCTCGAACCGGTTGCGGGGCCGTACGCGACCCTCCTGTTCAGCATCGGCGTCATCGGCGCCGGCCTGCTCGCCATTCCGATCCTGGCCTCGTCTGCCGCCTTTGGCGTTGCCGGGCTCGCCGGGTGGCGCCGCGGGCTCGGACGCAATCCAAAAAACGCCCCGCAGTTCTACGTTGTGATCGGCCTTGCGTTCCTGATCGCGATGGAGCTGGCGGTTTCAGCCGTCGATCCGATCAAAGCCTTGTTCTACTCGCAGGTGCTGGACGGCATCATCGCGCCGGTCCTGATCGTGCTCCTCCTGCTCCTGACCTCGAGCCGCAAGCTGATGGGAGACTTCGTCAACGGTATCCCGACGAAGGTCTTCGGTTGGGCCGCTGCCGCCGTGATGGTGCTCGCCGACGTGGCGATGGTGTACCAGGTGGCGACGAAAGGCCTCCCTTGAGGCGAGTTCGGGGGTAGGGCTCGTGCGCGACGCGTTCCAAGTAGCGAGGCATATTGGTGCGAGCGCCCGTACAAGCACAGCGGTCCCGCCCGACTGCGAAGTCGGGCGATCTTGCCGCTGAAGTCATTCACGACGCGCAGCGCCTCGTCGGCCTTGAGGTCGCGCTGGCCAGGCACGAGCTCAAGGACCTTGCGATGGCCAACGCCGTGGCCGCAGGGCTGGTCGTTTCCGGCGGCCTGCTGGTCGTGCTCGGCGTGCTGGTGGCGATCCCGTCGCTCGTCGTCTTCCTCGTCCCGTGGCACTGGCAGGCCGCTGCGGCGTGGATCGCGCTTTACGTGCTGCTCGGTCTCGTCCTCGTCCTTTACGGGAAGACGCGCTTTCGCGTGGGATTGCCGGCCAAGACACTGGCAAGTTTGAAGGAGAACAAAGAATGGGCGCTTCGGCGGATGAAATCGACCGTCAGATAAACGAAACCCGTGACCACATCGACGAGAACCTCGGCGCGCTCGAGAAGCGCGCGGCCTCCAGCGCGATGCGATACGGGCGGATCGCCGCTGTCGTCGTCGGCGTGGTCACGGTCGCCGGCGCGGGGGTGCTCATCTACCGGCGGATGAACCGCCCGTCGCGAAGAGAGCAGCTGCAAAGCATGCTGATCGAGGCCCTGAAGGACCTGCCCGAGTCGCTGCGCGATCTCCCGCACGAGGCGACGGCAAGGCTGAAAAAGCCGCTCCCGTCGGTCAGGGTGGTCGTCAACGGAAAAGACACGGCGAAGGAGCCGGGCACGTTCGAGAGAGTCGTGCGCAGGGTCGCCCCGGCGGTGGTGGGCACGGCCTCGACCGCCTTGATCGAGCGCTTCACACGCGACCCTGACCCCGCTGAGCGCTCTGCGGTCGCCTACGACTGACTCGATGACCGGGCTTCGGCGCGTCGGTGATCGCGTGCGCAGCACCGTTCCGTTCCGGGTGATCACCGCGTTCGGCGAGAGCCAGGCGAGCAACTTCGCGGCGGCGCTGGCGTTCTCGGCCTTTCTCGCCATGTTCCCGATGATCCTCGGCGCCCTCTCGATCATCGGTCTGTCGATCCGTGACCCAGCCACCGAAGCCCGATTCCAGGCCTTGATCCTGCAGCTTTTCCCTGCCGCCGCCCAGGGCGAGCTGCAGCGTGCGATCCAAGGCGTTAAGCAATCTGCGGGATTGCTGGCCCTCGTCTCGCTAGGCGGCCTCATGTGGAGCGCCAGCGGAATCTTCGCCACGATGGAGTTCGCCCTGACACAGATCTTCGGCACGAAACAGCGGGACATGCTGCGGCAGAAGTTGATGGGCTTTGTGATGATGCTCGTGCTCGTGGTTGGGCTGGGTATCACGGTCGCCGCTAACTCCGCCGCCGGATACCTCTCGCGATACATCCCGTTCGCTTGGGCACTGAGCTTTGTCATCGGCGCGGCGGTCATCGTGGTCCTGCTCGTCCTCCTGTACCGGTTCGTGCCGAACCGCACCTTCACTTTGCGCGAGGTCCTTCCAGGGGCCTTGCTCGCCGGCGTGCTGATCGAAGCCCTGTCGCTCGTGTTCCCGCTGTACGCGCGATTTGCCGGCAGCTTCGACACGTACGGCGTGCAGTTCGGCCTCTTCTTCCTGCTCGCCACGTGGCTCTACGTGCTCAGCGAGCTTCTCCTGCTGGGCGCGGTGTACAACCGTTTCCGCCTGGGCCAGCCGGTCACCAAGGGCCTGATCGCCAGCCCTTCGGACGAGTCGCATCAGCCGGAGCGGCCCGTGGATGTCATACGGCGGAAGAAGCGTGCAGCCACCGCTTCCCGCCGCCGGCCTGAGCCGAGCGTGCAGCGCCGCTCGTTCTTGCAGCACGGGATCCTGGCCGCGCTCATGGGCGTCGCAGTCGCCGGCAGGATGCTGAAGCGGCGGGCAAGGCGTTCGGTGGCGTAGGCGCGCCCCGGTTGTCAGTAGTCGGAGCGGCGCTGGGCGTTACCCCTATGAGCGGCCGAGGGCGTCCGGCAGATCGGACGGGCCGCTGACGACTTAAAAGGAGGTACGTCTTTTGGGAACTCTGTTGTTCATCGTGCTCGCCATTCTCGTGCTCGCGGTGCTGCTTGGCGCCGGCGGGTACAGCGTCCGACGCTACTGGAGCCCAGCGGGGTCAGAGGTCGTCGAGACAGGTGAGACAACGGGAGGCGCCGGCGCGGGCATCGCGGCCGCGATCCTGGCCCTCCTGGTGCTGATCCTCCTGTTCTTCGGCTTCACGCAGTGGAACTGGTTCGGCGCTCGGTCGACCGGCGCGCCGGCCAACAACCCGACGGTTTCCAGCCCCGCCCCGACCAGCAACACTGGAGCTGGTGGCGGCACGGCAGCGTCGCCCGCGGCATCGCCGTCGGCATCGGCGTCGCCCTAAACCGTCTCATCCTCTTCAGCGAGTTGAGGGCCGCGCCTCGAGGCCGGCCCTCTCTTATTCCCCGCGATGACAACAACCAAGGAGGTCAGAGCATGGCCATCTCCACCAAACGGCGGGACCGGCTGCCGGCTGAGAAGTTCGCATTTCCCAAGGAGCGCAAAGAGCCGCTCAATGACGCAAGCCACGTGCGAAACGCAATCGCGCGCTTCGACCAGGTCGAGGGCGTGAGCGATTCGGAGCGCGAGACAGCCTGGCGCCGGATTCGGGCCGCCGCCCGCAAGTACGGAGTCGAGGTGACATCCCGGGGTTGGCGTTCATTGATGAAAGGCGGCAAGTCGGGCCGCAAGGCGAGCCGCAAGTCAGCCAGCTGAGCCACGGGGCAATCGGCAGCTCAGAAGGTGAGACAGCGAGGCGACCGGCGTAGGCGCCCGCTCTAGGCTTATCGCACCAGATGCGAAGCCTCCTTCTCTGGTGCGCGCAAAACCGGTGGCTCTCGGCGCGTGTTCCCCGCTGGGGATTTGCGCGAAGGGCAGTCAAACGTTTCATGCCCGGCGAGCAGTTCGACGACGCACTGAAGGCCGCGATCGCGTTCAAGGCTCAGGGGATCGGCGCGCTGTTCACGCGGCTCGGTGAGAACGTCAGGGACCTGTCGGAAGCGCGCGCGACCGTCGAGCATTACGAGTCGGTGCTGTCGAGCGCGTCCGCGGCCGGCATCGATGCGGAGATCTCCGTCAAGCCCACGCAGTTAGGCCTCGACATCGATGCAGACGCGGCGTTTGCAAACCTGGAGAGGCTGGCGCGTGCCGCCGCCAAGGCCAAGAGCTTCATGTGGGTGGACATGGAGGGAAGCTCCTACACGCAGGCGACGCTTGACCTGTACCGGCGACTGCGAGCCGACCATCCCCGCACTGGCGTCTGCCTGCAGGCATATCTCTACCGCACGGTCGCGGACGCGCTCGGACTGCTGCCGATGAAGCCCGCGATAAGGCTCGTCAAGGGCGCTTACGCCGAGCCGTCTGACCGTGCCTTCACCGCCAAGAAAGACGTCGACGCGAGCTATCTCGCGCTGTGCTCGCTGCTGCTCGCTGAGGTCAAGCGGGGCCAGCTTCGCCTGGTGCTCGGGACCCACGACGTCGAGCTGATCGCGCGCGCGACGCGCTTCGCGCATGCCCTGGGCCTGGAAAACGGGCAGGTTGAGGTGAACATGCTCTATGGCATCCGCACCGACCAGCAGGTCCGGCTGGCGGCCGAGGGCTATGTCGTGAAAGACCTGATCGCCTACGGCGACGCCTGGTACCAGTGGTACCTGCGCCGGCTTGCGGAGCGCCCAGCCAACGTGACGTTCGTCGCCAGGCAGCTGCTTCCCTGAACCTAAGTCCTCAGACCTTGGTTAGAAAGACGTCGAACTCGATCGTTGCCGTCGGGTCGACGGTGACGAAAGGCGCCTGGGGCGGGCTCACGCCGTAATCGCCCATGTTGATCGGCAGCGTGCCGGCGATCTCGAGCCGGTCTCCGACCATCTGTGCCTTCGCAGTCACGCTGACGTCCCTGGTGACGCCGTGGATGGTGAGCTTGCCGGGCACTGTCACGTCCACCGGGGCGCTCGTCACGCTGCCTGAAACTGACACGGAGGTGGCTGCGAACGTCGCATTCGGAAACTGCTGAACCGCCAGCTGACGTGTCACCACTCCATCGCGCTGGCTGACGTCACGACCGGCCACCTGGTCGACGCTGTGCAGGCTCGTCAGGTTCGCCGTGATGGTGATGGCACTGACCTGGTAGCCGCTTGCGTCCCCGCTGACGGTCAAGCTGCCGTTCACGCTTGACGTGCGCGCCACGGCCAGGTGCTTTGCACTGGCGCCCACGAACAGCTCCTGCACCCGGTATCCGACCAGCGAGCCGGAGGCGATGTTCCACGTTCCGGTCAGGCCGGTCGAGCTCGTCGATGCCGCGCTTGCGCTTGGAGTTGGGCTGCTGAGCGCGAGGGTGGCCGGCGACGTGCGCAGGCCTGAGAAGAAATAGATGTAGCCGCCCGCGCCGATCAAAGCGAGGAGGGCGACACCAGCTGCAGCGGCGACGATGAGGCTTTTCTTCATCTGAATTGATTCGGATTGGAGAGGACCGGCATTTCACCGGCCCCCTCGTGACGGACTGTTGACGCTGAGACCAATCTACGGGACGGTCGGGACCTGGCCGGCGTTTTCCTGCGCTTCGCGTGCCGCGCTCTCACCGGCTTCGTGAGTCGCGTCCTCGTTGGACACGAACGTGCCGGTTGCGGTGCTCGGCGTCGGGCTCGCTGCCGAGGCGACGATCGTGGTCGCGCCGTAAAGCACAGCGCCCGTCACGCCACCGATGAGCATCGACCCCGCGATGGCAGCGGCCGCCACTGACTTGCGAATGCCGTTCATGGTTTCTCCTCCTTCGTTGGTAATCGCTCGCGTGAGCGTCGAAACGAAGGCTGACGGCGCCGCCTCAGCGCGCCGTGTGAGAAATCTGGGAGTTTGCTGGAGAAAGAAAGAGCCGGCGGCATGTGCCGCCGGCCTTCAGATTCGACTTACCTTCAGCGCCGCTCTGCCGGCTCCGGCATTTCGCTCTCTTCGGGTTTCATGCCGGGGTTCTCCACGAGGTCCGGCTTCTCAAGGTCGCCTTCGCCCATCGGATGAACCTGCTCTTTGTGATTCTTGACCTCTTCAGAGTTCGCGAACTCCTGGTCACAAATGTCGCATTTCACCGCATTGGCCTCCTGTACGAGGTTTGAAGCGTCCGAACCTTGCGGCCCAGACGCTTCATTCATAAAACGCGTGTGCTTCACCACGTACTGATGCCCTTCCGGCGCGTTCTCCCTGTATGGCTAAGTCATTTCAGGAAGCTGGTCTGCGCGGAGGACAAGGGGCGGACGCACTGCGGGAGAAAATGAAAGGCGAGCTCGACCGTCCAGCCATCAGCGAGTTCGACCCGCGGGCCGCCATGGCCGCGGTGCTCGTGGTCGCGATCGTGGCCGCGGGCGTCGGCTACGCGATCTACCGGCGACGGCGCCGGCTTTCGCTCGCCGGGCGATTTCGTGACGCGCTCCCAGACGTCGATGACCTGCGCGCGTCGATCAAGCAGCCGCTCGAGCGAGTCGTCAAAGCCCTGTAGGGCTCCTCACGCGGCTGCGGCGGCCGCGAGCCTCAGCGGCCTTGCCGGCGCATGAAGGACCGAGCTGATGTACTTGCGGGCCGATTTGCAGCCACGCGTCATCAGCTCTTCTGTGTGACTGAAGTCCGCCGGCGACGTGGCCAGCGCGTCAAGGGTGGGCAGCACGTGGATGTCGGCCACCCGTCCGTAGGCGGCGACCTCGGCGTCCATCCTCTGCTCCACGAACCGGGCGAGCGCGTGAAGGGCCATGCCCAGCGCGTTCGTCGGCTCCTGGCGCAGCCATGGGTAGCCGACCGGGAGCACGAAGATCCGGGTCGCGCCCAGCTCGATCGCCGCAGCGATCGGCGTGTGATTCGCGACGCCACCGTCGATGAACTCGCGCCGGCCGATGGTGACCGGCGGAAAGATGCCCGGGATGGCGGTGCTGGCGAGGAGCGCGGAAACGGCGGGCCCGCTCGACATGAGGACCGCCCGGCCTGTCTTGAGCTCGGTGGTGATGACGTGTACGGGTATCGCGGCGTCTTCCAGGCGCTCGTACGGCAGGTGCCTTTCGAGCACGGCTCTCAGGTTCGAGCTCGAGATCACGTGGTTGCTGCGGCCAAGCAGGCCGCGGGCGCTGGACCATGGGCTCAAGGGGAAGATGTCCTGGCGGCGCAGCCCGCGCCAGATCTCGCCCAGGCGCGCCGCACCTTGATGGCAGGGGTCTGCTGCCATGAATGCGGCGTTGACGGCCCCCACCGAGGTGCCGATCAAGAGGTCTGGACAGATCCCGGCTTGGGTCAAGGCCTGCAGCATGCCGACCTGCACAGCGCCGAGGCTCCCGCCTCCTGAGAGGACGAAAGCGGTGCGACCGTTCCCCTCATGCCCCACGAGCCGAGGAGCACGGCGGGTCATGTGGGCTGCTTGGTATCGCGTGCGGCGGCGCGCCGCTCGCGAAGCGTCTCCAACATGACCGCGGCGTCGACGCGATCCCACAGCCGCCAGTCGGACTCGGACTGCCAGACCTGGTCGAGCAGCGACTCGAGCTGGGTGTGAAGGTCGGGTGCGTCGGACCGGTTTCTAAATTTCATGCTCTCCCTTGTCCTGAAAACGCACAAACCTCTGGACCTGCGCTCATACCGTTGAACGGTTCTCGAATTCCACCGATGAACGGTTCGTGACGACACTCAGATCCAGAGCGGGGCGGAAGACGCGTCGAGGCTGAGCTCCCGTGTGACCTGCTTCGGCGCCGGGGCGGTGGACTGGGTGGTCGGCACCGTCCACAGCTGGAACCCGCCGCCCGGGGTGTCCGGCGCCAGGTAAGCCAGGGTGTTGCCGTCCGTCGAAAAGGCGGGCGAGGCAACCTGCTGCCCCCGGGCGAGGACTGCCGTCGGACCGAGGCTGTACGTATCCGGAAAAAAGGTTGCGACCGCGATCTCCGCCATGAGGGGCTGACCGTGCGTGCAGACCATCGCAAGCAGGCGCTCGTCCGCAGACGAGGCTGGCTGCAGGCAGCCGGCGTCAGGATCGGTGAGCGCCACGCCGGCGGTGCCCGGGCGCGCCTGAAACCAGATCTGCGAATGGACTCTGGATTGGTCGTCGATCGAGAACCGGGTGAAGATCAGTCCGCCGCTTCGCAGCGGCAGCGGGCTGACGTCTCCGCCGGTGTACTGGTTGGGAAACGTCCATCGCACTGAGGCCTTTGAGCTCGGGTCAACCGGGCTCGCGAAGATGGAGAGGTCGACTCGATACACGTTGTACGGATCCTTGGGGTCGTAGTCGTAGAACAGCTGAGACCCGTCCGGGCTGAAGCGCGGATAGAAAACCCAGTGGTTCGCCTCGACCGAGGTCGAGCTGTTGTGGGTCAGCTGCGCTTCGATGCGGCCGTTACGGTCCAGCAGGTACAGGTCGGAGGCGTTGCCTGCACGGCTCACAGCGACCAGCCGGGTTCCTGCCGGGTCCGCCGCCGGCTGCATCCAGCCGTTGTCGGGCGTGATCTGAGTGAATTTCCCCCGCTGCAGCCGGTAGATGGCTCCCGACTGGACCACGTAGATCGTGCCGGGCACCGAGGGCCCGGAGGTCTGGCTCGGCCGCTGGACCTGGGGCCGGCCCCGCTTCAGGTAGTCAGCCGCGTGAAAGACGCCGATCCCGAACGCCAGCATCGACAGGACGAGCGCGACCGAGACGAGAGCCCGCCTGAGGGAGGGCCCGTGCTTCACGTGAACAGCGCTCACGGAAAGGTCTGGTGAACCAGCGGCAGGATCGCACTCCAATCGGGGAGCACGACCGCCTGGCCGCCGACCCATCCTTCCGACGTGTAGGGCGGCACCAGCACGATCCTGCGGATACCGGATCCATCGAACTCGCCGGCCATCGACATGAGCTGGCGGATGCGGGTCAGCCCCATGCTCGTCTTGATCTCACCGTTGAAAGCCCTGGCCAGGGTCGGGAGGTCGGCGACGTTCAGGCGAGACGCCTCGGCTTTGATCGAGAGCAGGACCTGCTGCTGGCGTTCGGAGCGAGCGAAGTCACCACGCAGATCTCCATGCCGCGAGCGCACGTACTGGAGCGCGTGGACGCCATCGAGGTGGGCCGAACCTGGAAGCACCGCGACCCGGTAGTAGCCGTATGGATCGCCATCGGCCGCGAGGTCGGACGGGTAGAAGTCGTCCATCACCGGGTTGGTCACGGTGACGTTGACGCCGCCAAGCTGGTCGATCAGCTTCACCAGCCCGTTCAATCCGATCCACGCGTAGTCATCGACGTGGACTCTGAAGTTGCTCTCCACGGCGGCGACTGCGGCCTGAGCCCCGCCCAGCTGATAAGCCCAGCTGATCTTTCCGGAGCCTTCGTTCGGGATTGGAACCCACAGGTCACGCGGGATCGAGAGCATCGCCGCCTGCCTCGATGCCGGATCCACTCTGACCAGGATCATCGACTGGGTGTTAAGGCGGTCCGGCGGGAACTTGGAATCGTCATCTGAGCCCAGGAGCAGAACGGTGAAGGGCGCCGTGGAGGCCGGCTTCGGATCGAGGTTGGCGAGCGCGCCGGCGCCAACCGACGTGCTCGCGGTCTGAAAAACCGGCAGGAAGTAAGCACCCAGGCCGAACAGACCGGCCAGCACAAAGCCGGTCCCGACGATCAATGGGCGTGGCAGATTTCGCGGTTGGTGCACCCTTACGCCTCCACCCCAGGAACGCTTGAGCAACCTCAAAGCCCTTTCACAGGAACTGGTGGTGAAATAGCGGAGCGGAGGTGCGCGTTACCCCAGCGTTGAAAGGTCTTGTGTGCCTCGTGGCCGCAGCGCTGTTGCTCGGCAGCGAGACCTGGCCGCAGGTGCAGCCGGCGGCGCCCCTGGTTGGCTTCAGCTACAGCCCGGGCGCCATCTCATCAGCCGGCTCCGATCCAGCTCGGGAGCTGGCTGATCTTCTCGCTGCGACCGAGCCAGACCTCGTGCGGCTGCCCGTCTATTGGGAGTTGGTACAACCAACTCCCGACAGCCTTGACTTCACATCGGTCGACGAGCTGCTCGAGGTCATCGATGCACACAACACTTTCGCCGACCGCCCCACTCGGGTCGTGCTCACGCTCGGTGCTCGCAACTTCCTGTATCCGGAACTGCACCAGCCGGCCTGGGCTGATCCGCGAGAGCAGCCCCACTTGAACGAGGTGCAGGCCGGCTCTGCCTACAGGAACTACTTCGACGAGAGCGTTCTGCGCTATCGCTCATCACCCCTCCTTTATGCATGGCAGGTCGAGAACGAGCCGCTTGATCGCGTCGCCAACGAGCTCACGGGCGCCGACCAGATCACGCTGACGCAGCTCATGTGGGAGGTGGCCGAGGTACGCCAGCTCGACCCGGCGCACAAGGTCGGCCTGACGACCTTCGACGGCTGGAACGTTTACATCGACCTGCTTCAGATCTACGCACCGCTGTTGCTCGCGGCGCTGGGCGCCTATCCCAGCGGCCATCCGGACGAGGCGCTCCAGCTGGGCGATGCCCTTGGTCTCGACCTTTACATCGACCAGCCCTCCACGCCTTACCGGTTCACGAGCCCCGACCTACGCAGTGTCTGGAAGCAGCAGGCGATCGGCTTGTGGGCCGATCGAGCCAAGGCGCAGGGCAAGGACCTCTGGCTCGCCGAGGTGCAGGCGCAGCCCTGGAATGGAACGTCAGGATTCCAGCCGGCAAACCTGCTGGCGAGCGCCGTCAGCTACCGCCAGGAACCGGTGCAGGTCGTGCTCTTGTGGGGCGTCGAGACATGGCTGCGCGATCCCGCATGGATGACCGCGGCCAACCACGCGATGACGATCCTGAGGACCTAGCCCGCTCCCGAGGACTATCCAGCTAAGATGCGGTGCCGGTTCTGGCTCGCGATCCGGTAAGTGCCGGATGACGCGATCACCCAGAGCTCGACCGAGTAGTCGCCGTAGCTCGAGTCGATCGTCGCCGTCTTACCGCTCGTGCACGCGCTCGGGATCGCCACCTGCAGCGATGTGGCGCTGCCTGCGCCCACCGCGGTGGGCGAGAACTTCGCCGCGGCGGCGTCGTACCTGTCGCCGACCTTCTGGAGCCAGCTGCCTTTGGATGCGGCCAGGGTCAACTGGGCCGACACCGCCTTGATCGTCACGCTGCTGGACGTTCCGTTGTGGACCTCGATCGTGGCGTGGAGGTTGTACGGAGCGTTGTTCGCGGTTGACGGGCAGGCATAGGGTGAGTCGACCGAGGCGCCGTTCAGCGTGAAGGCCGCCGGGGCTTCGCTCGAACAATTGACTCCTGTGGCGGTGAGCAGCAGCACGATTCCCAACCGGGCCACCAGCGAGACTTCTTTCATCTATTCAACACGCCGGCTCTATAAGCTGGCGGCAGCATGGGTCATCTTGACAGCCAGCGCTCGCTTCCAACTATTGGCGACGAGAAGCTGGGGTTCAGCTCCACGGCGAAGAAACTAAGGCTGACCGCCGGCCAAAAGGTGGCGGTCCTGAATGCGCCGCCCGGCTATCTGGCGCGGCTGAGCCCCGGCCCAGCCGACATCGGCAGCGAGGTCCAGCCGTCGCAGACATACGACGTCGTGCAGCTTTTCGTGAACAACGTCGAGGAGCTTCGCCGCCTCGGCCCGCCGGCGATTGGAGCCCTCAAACCAAGCGGCCTGCTCTGGATCACGTATCCAAAAGGTGGGCAAACCCGCGGCGTCACCGACCTTCCCGCCACGCCCTGGTGGACCAAGCGCGACGTGCTTGGCGAGATCACGTCGGTGAGCGGGTACAAGCCGGTGGCGTTCGTGGCGATCGACGACAACTACACTGCGCTCCGATTCAAGCGCGCGTAGCCCAGCGATAATCCGTGGCGGTGTCCACGAATCCTGAAGCGGGTCCCCGTTCGCACGGAAGCTTTTCAGAGCGCGTGGCCGTCGTGGTGGGAGGTGGCAGCGGGATCGGCCGCGCCGTTGCGAAAGGCATGGCCCGCCAGGGCGCCAACATCGTGGTCGCCGACTTCGACGTGCCCCGCATGGAGCGGACGGTGGAAGAGGTGTTGAAGCTGGGTACGGCCGAGGCGGCGATCGCCCTTGCCACCGACGTGCGGAGCGATGCATCCGTGCGCTCGCTGGCCCGCGACGCCGTGAAGGCGATGGGCCGGGTCGACGTGGTGATCAACGCCGCCGGAGTGCTGCTGCAGGGCAAGACGGACAAGATCTCCGGCGATGACTGGAGCTGGATGCTGGAGACGAATCTGGTCGGCACGGTGCGCACGTCGACGGCCTTCCTACCGCACATGACGGCGAGGGGGTCGGGTCACATCGTGAACGTGGTGTCGTACGGCGGATTGGTGGCCAGCGACCCCACGACTTTGCCTTACGACACAGGCGATGCAGCCGTCGCCGCCTTCACCGAGGGTCTGGCGCGCCAGCTCGAAGCCAGCGGGGTGTCGGTCTCGATCTTTTGCCCGGGCGCGAAAGGTCCACGCATCGGGCAGAACACGAGGTCTCGCGGGATCGGGCGCCTTTTCAGCGGTCCGGACAAAGGACAGGACATGTCCCTGCAGCTCGAGCAGCTTGCGGGGGCTTTGATCGAAGGCCTGCATAATCCGCGCTTTCTCATCCTCGGTGACCCTTCCGAGGCCCCGATGTTCAAGGGGCGATGGGAACATCTCGATGCGAGGCCGGTTCGGTGAACGCAGCGCCGGACCTCCTGTCGAGCATCGGAATCTGCGTCGGCGCGGCCGCCCTGCTCGCGCTGATCGGGTGGCGCCTCCGCCAGCCGTTGATCCTCGCTTACCTGGTGACCGGCGTCCTCATCGGACCGAACAAGCCACTCGGCCTGAACCTCGTGCACGACCAGGCGAGCATCGCGACGGTCGCGGAGATCGGTCTCATTCTTCTGCTGTTCATCATCGGGCTGGAGATCGACCTCAAGAAGCTCGCCTCTGCTGGACCGGCGGTGCTGCTCACCGGCGCGCTCCAGGTCCCGATCTGCTTCGCCCTCGGGCTCGGCTTCTTCTACCTGCTCGGCGAGCGCGTGTCGCAGGGCAACTATGCGTTGATCTACCTCGCCGCCTGCATGAGCTTGTCCAGCACGCTGGTCGTGGTCAAGCTGCTCTACGACAAGTTCGAGCTCGACACGCTCCCTGGCCGCATCACGCTGGGGGTCCTCGTGATCCAGGACCTGTGGGCGGTGGCCATGATCGCCGTGCAGCCGAACATCGAGAGCCCCAACATGCTGCCGCTGGCCTTCTCGCTCTGGAAAGGCGCGCTGTTAGTGGTCGGCGGGCTCGCGCTTTCGAAATACGTCCTGCCCTATCTGTTTCGTGCCGTCGCGAAGGTTCCCGAGCTCGTGCTGGTCAGCGCCCTGGCCTGGTGCTTCTTCCTGGCGGGGGTCGCGAGCTACATCGGACTATCGAAGGAGATGGGAGCCCTGATCGCCGGGATCAGCCTCTCGACCTTTCCCTACAACCTGGACGTGATGGCGAAGGCGGTCAGCATCAGGGACTTCTTTGTCACCCTGTTCTTCGTCGCCCTCGGCATGCAGATCCCTCTGCCCAGCGCACACGTCGTGCTGATTGCGCTCGCCGCCTCCGGGTTCGTGATCGTAAGCAGGCTTTGCGTCGTACCGATCCTTTACGCGCTTCGCCTCGGCCTCAGGACCAGCCTGCTGCCGGCAATCAACCTGGCGCAGGTCAGCGAGTTTTCGATCGTGATCGCCTCACTCGGTCTCGCGCGCCAGCCTCCACAGATCGCGGCCGACGTGCTGACCATCGTCATCATCACCTTCGCCCTGACGTCGGTCGCGTCGACGTACATGATCAATTCGAGCCACCGCGTCCAGCGGTTTCTCAGTCGACTGCTCAGGGTGCTCAGGATCAAGGACCTCGACTCGACGGAGAGCGGACAGGAGCACTCGGAGTCGCGACCCGAGACGTTTGTGTTCCTGGGGTTCTTCCGTGACGCCAGCTCCATCCTCCACGAGTTCGAGCACGACGGGGAGCCTCATGAGGTCAAGGAGTTCCTCGACAAGATCCTGGTCGTCGACTTCAACCCGACCGTGATGCGCGAGCTTCGCCAGCGTGGGATCAGCTGCGTCTACGGCGACGTGGCTCATGCCGACACGCTGCGGCATGTCGGCATCCAGGACGCTGAGCTGGTCGTTTCCAGCATCACCGACGACATCCTGCGCGGCACCAGCAACCTCAGGATGCTGCGCAACATTCGTGCCACGTGTCCGAAAGCGAAGGTCATGCTGACCACGGAGCACATACCCCAGGCCCTGCAGTTCTACGAGCTGGGCGCGGATTTTGTCTATCTCCCGAGACTGCATTCCGCGCCGGAGATCGCCCGCATCCTTAAGGCCGGGCTGCGCGAAGGTTTCGACCAAGCGCGCCGCGCGGAGATCGAGCGTCTGTCCGCCAGGAAAGAGGTCCTCGCCTGACCCGCATCCTTGCGGTCGCTGACGAGGTCGACGAATCGCTGTACGGGGACAAGCTTCCGGCGCTCGCGCCCGACTTCGTCGTGTCGTGCGGAGACCTTCCCTTCGACTACCTCGAATACATCGTCAGCTGCGTCAACGTCCCGCTGCTGTACGTGCCCGGCAACCACGACCCGAACGTGAAGCCGGCGGACTCCACCTGGTTGCCGTTGCAGCCGGAGGTTCCAGTCCCCGGGCCGCCCGGATGCGACAACGTGGACGGTCGCGTCGTCGAGGTCAACGGTTTGCGCGTCGCGGGTCTCGGCGGCAGCCTTCGGTACAAGGAAGGCCCCAATCAGTACTCGCAGGCGCAGATGCAGCGGCGCGCGATCAGCCTCGAGCTGTGGATCCGCCTCAAGCGCATGCGCCACGGCCGCAAGCTCGACGTGCTGGTCACGCACGCGCCTCCCTTCGGCGTAACCGAGGCGAAGGATGCGGCGCATGAGGGGTTCAAAGCCTTCAACCGGATGATCAAGGAATTCCACCCGGTCCTCGTGGTCCATGGGCATGTTCACCCTTATGGGCGGGCCCAGCCTGAGCTGCAGCTCGACGGCACGCGGATCGTCAACGCCGTCCCGTCTCGACTGATCGAGATCTAGAGCGCCAGCGAAACGCCGGCGCCTTCGGCTTTAGCCCTGTCGTACACCAGCCGCGCGGCGGCCGCATCTTCGACCGCGTGCCCGGTCGACTTGTAAATGGTGATCTCGTCGGGCGACACGCGACCAGGCTTGGTGCCCGCGAGGACCTCGCCCAGCTCGGTCAGGCTGCCGGTGTCGAGTCCCTGAAGCTCGGCTGCCCCGGCCGGCGGGGCGTTGGTCGCGGCGCCTCGCCACTCGACGAACACGCGACCCGCGGCAATCGTCTCCGCATCCAGCTCCGGTCCCCAGGTTCCGCCCACCGAGCTCAAGTGCGCGCCGGGCTTCAGCCACTCGCGCCGGAGGATCGGCGAGCGGGCATCGGTGCAGCACGCGACCACGTCGGCGCCTCGCACGGCTTCTTCGAAGCTCTCGGCCACCAGCGCGCGCGGGTGTCGGGTCGCCAGCGCCCTTGCGTGGTCGGGGTCACGCGAGGCCACTCGGATCTCCTTGAAATCACGGACCCTCGGAAAGGTCTCGAGGTGGGAGCCCCCCTGCACGCCGGCGCCGAGGATCGCCAGCACGGAGGCATCCTCGCGAGCGAGGGCGCGCGCGGCCACCGCTGCGGTGCCGCCGGTCCTGATGGCGGTGATGTACGTCCCGTCCATCACCGCAAGCGGTGCGCCGGTGTCCTCGTCGAACACCATGATCAAGCCCTGGTGCGAGGGAAGCCCGTGGTGGTGATTGGCGGGGAAGACCGAGACGAGCTTTACCTCCAGGGCGATCCCTGGGACGTAGCCAGGCATGGCACCAAGCATCCCGCGGTCGCCGACACGGGCACCCGCCCGTGGTGGAACGGAGGCGATCCCCGACGAGTACACGACCAGGGCCTTGCCCAGGGCGTCGAGCATCGAGTCGATGTCGAGCAGCTGCTCGACGTCGGCGCGGCTCAGGTAAAGCAGCTCGCCCACCCTGGCCGGATGATAAAAGATATGAGGGAAAACCCGGAATGGTTTTCCCTCATCGGCCGGCCGGCTTTGCCGGCGGGCCTGCTCCCATTCCGGTATACGGACGGGACTTAACTAAGTAGTCACTCCCAGCGACGGATCGTGATTTCAAGTGCGATAGAGACGGCCGGAGTAAATCCGGCCTACAAGCCACGATAGAGCGCCGGGATTTCAATGAGAGCAGACCATCAATTTTCAGGATGGCGGCGGCGGCCGGCGACCGATAGCCTCTGACGCGATGACCGTCTATGACGGGGCCGTAAGGATTCAGGGTAAGGATGGCCGCCAGTTGCACCCCTGGCGTGTCGTCTACCACCGTCCTGGATTCGGGCTCAGTTACACAACGGTTACTGCGGCGGATGGAGCCAGTGCCGCTGACCGGGCGCTGGCTTTGTCCGACCTGCACCGCGCAAGGAGCCAGGCCTCCTAGCAGTCGTCGCACCTTGTGGGCGGTTTCCGCGCGGAAACGAGCTGAGCCTGGCCGCGGCTGGTTCGTAAAGTAGGCCGCGCATGCCGCTGACGACCGACGACCAGATCGAGATCGACGTACGCGACGACGCCGCGGCGATGACGCACCTGTTCACGCTGCCCGCGCCGGCTCGCATGGATGCGCTCGCCGCGATGCGTGGAATCTCCACGTTCGACGAGGAACCTTTGAAGCAGCTGAAGCAGATCCACGAGCAGGGCGACGGATTCCGCGTCGGCACCGACGACCCGCGCTACCCGGAGGCGTGGCAGAAGCTGATCGCCGCCGACGCCTGGGGCCAGCTGCGCCGCGAGTTTGCGCGCGCATGGGAGTACCAGCGCTCGGTCCTGCCCGGCATCCGTCACCCGGACCGGATCGAGGTCGTGCTGACGTTGGGCAACCCCGACGAGGAGATCTTCATGCAGCGCACCCTCGGCTATTACGGCATGGGCGCGATGCCCGGCACCATCTGGATGGTGGTCTGGCCGACCGATTACAACATCACCCGCATCGGCGCTTGTGGAGTGCACGAGCTCGTCCACAACCTGCGCACTCCAAACGTGGAGACTCGGTTCAACCTCGCCGAGTGGGTGATCCACGAAGGCCTGGCCGAAGTCTTCACGGTCGAGGTGTGTGGCCCCGATTCGACAGGAGCCTGGTACGCGGACGTAACGGGCGCCGCGCTCGACGAGGCGTTCGTCAAGGTCACCGGCGCGTTCGGGACCGGCAGCTCGTTTCCGGACTGGACGCCTTACGTCCTGGGCGACGCGGTCGCCGAACGCATGGGCTTGCGCACCGCCGGAGTTCCGCACATGGGCGGGTACGCGGTCGGCCGCCGGATCATCGAGCGTTATCTCGAGAAAACAGGGCTCAAGGCGGCGCAGGCGATCGTGCGGCCTGCAGCGGAGATACTCGCCGGCGCGGGCCTCACTCCAGGCTGAAAGCGTGTTGAACCGCAGCGTCTACGAGCTCGCCGGTGGCGAGGAAACGTTCAGGCTGCTAGTGAAGCGCTTTTACTCGCGGGTGGCAGATGATGCGCTGCTGCGCGCGGTCTACCCCGAGGAGGATCTCTCAGGCGCCACCGAGCGGCTCACCCTTTTCCTGATCCAGTACTGGGGCGGACCGAGCACTTACAGCGAGCAGCGTGGCCATCCCCGGCTGCGCCTGCGGCACCAGCCGTTTGCCATCGGCCGGCGCGAGCGCGACGTTTGGTTGGGCCACATGACGGCCGCGGTCGAATCGCTCGACCTGGCGCCGGCGGTGCGGAAGGCGCTGCTCGATTATTTCGAGACGGCGTCGACCGCGATGATCAACAGCCCGACGGCTCAGCCTTAGCGGCGGCGGCGGCAGCGGCCGGCGCTGAGCTCGGTTCCGGTGGAACGAGGTTCTGCACCGCGGGGGCTTTCTCGAGCTCGACCGCCAGGGATTCGAGCGATCCCTTGGAGCGTCGCAGCGCAGCTCGCAGCCTGGGAATTTCCGCGCGCAACGACTCGTCCACCCAGTCGAACGCGATCACGCGCTCGTTGACCTCCCAGAAGAGCCCGTTCTGCATCGACTCCATGCGGTCGAGGGCGGCATCGACGAAGTCCGGCGGCGCGGCCGCGATGCCTTCGACCAGGACCCGGGCGATGTCCCGTTGGTCCGCGGCCATCGCCCAGAAGGTCAGCTTGGCCACGCCTTTGAACATCCCGTTGAGCCCGATGGGCCGCGCGTTTGGAGTGAGGTCGAGAAGATTGCGCACGAGCAGGCGGGCCAGCTTGAGCGACACCTGTGGATCGCGCGCCCGGGCCTCGATGGCGAGGTCGGCGACATCCTCGGCAGCAGCGCCCAGCGTGGCCGGCATGCCCGCATCGTCGAAGTGACGGCCGTAGCGGAGCACGTGGGCGGCAGCCTCGACCGAGAGATCCGGCCGCCATTCCAGCGCGCCGATCGCGAATCTTCGGTACTCGTTCATGATCACGGACGCGAAGGTGGGGGCCGTCTGGTTGATCGCCGCCCTCAGGTATGTGTTGAAGAAGCGCAGGCACAGCTCGGCGACCTCCGAGTCGCCCTCCTCGATCGCGGCGATTCCGGCGTCGCGCGTCGCGACGGCGATCGCGTGCACCGCCTCTTTGCGATGGACGGGGGTGAGGCCGACCATGTCGACGAAGCTGGACATGATGGTGTAGGCGAACCACGTCTGCGCGCGGTTCACCTCAGCCACGATCTGGTCCGAGGCGCCGGGCATGTCGGCGTGGCCCACCTGGAACCATTCCGGCGCGCAGCTCTTCCGGAGCTTCAGGTAGTCGTCCGCCAGGAAGCGCCCGAGCACCTCGATGGTGAGGACGCACACCGGCATGTCACCAAGCTGAATCGAGCCATACGCGATGTCGGTGACCTGCGCGATTGACGTCATCAGCGCGTCTCGGTGCTTGCGTGGATGACGGCTGCTCGTCGCCGCTTTCAGCTCGCGCTTCGCCCGCCGCATGATGCTCTCGACCAGCGTTTCGGCCCTCATCACCTCGAAGATGTAGCCGACGTACGGCAGCAGGATCGCGAAGTTGATCAGCGCGAGCACCTCGGCCACGCCGACGCTCCACATCGGTACGTAGCTGCTCTTCACCTCGGTGCGAACGAGGAAGGTGTAGAGGATCGATGCGAGCGCGAAGCTCAGCACCAGGGCGTTGAGCGGGTTGCGGGTGAAGATGCCGATGATGCGCGGCGAATAGCGGGACGAGGTGTTCTGGATGCCGAACACGACCGCGACGATGACGATGCTGAGGGTCACGCCCTCTGCACCGCCGACCAGGCCGAGCACGCCGCCCGCAGCGACGGGATCGGGGGTGAAAAAGTCCCTGATCGAGACGTAGTGGATGGCGTCGAGGACGCCGAAGAGGATGAAGGTCATGAGCGCCACGGAGACAAGCGCCACGCCCGGCAGCGCAGCCGCAATCCAGAACAGCGCGCGGCCCCGATCCGGTTGTCGCGAGGTCGGTTTGCGAGCTTCTTCAGGCATGTGACGAACTCAGGGACACGGCATGGGCGATCCTAAGCAATTGGCACGCCGATCGCTACGCGCTAGCTAAAGTGGCGCCGGATGATCCGCGCCATCGTCTTCGATTTCGACGGCCTGATCCTCGACACGGAGGAGCCTGTGTACCGGTCGTGGCTCGAGGTGTACCAGGCGCACGGTGAGGAGCTGCCGTTCGAGCGGTGGGTGCAGATCGTCGGCTCCACGACGACCGGCTTCCACCCCCAGCACCACCTCGAGCAGCGGCTGGGGCGGTCGCTGCCCAAGGAGGTCCTCGACCGGCGCATCGGCCGGCGGACCGAGCTCGTGCTCGCGCAGGAGCTGCTGCCCGGCGTCGTGCAGCACATAGACCAGGCGAAAGCCCTCGGACTGAAGGTCGGTGTGGCGTCGAGCTCGACGTCAGAGTGGGTCAGAGGCCACCTCTCACGCCTGGGCATCCTCGAGAAGTTCGATTGCCTGCGCTGCCGGGACGACGTCGTCAACGCGAAGCCGGAGCCGGACCTCTACATCGCGGTGCTCGAGTGCCTGGGCGTCGCCGCGTCGGAGGCGATCGCCATCGAGGACTCGCCCAACGGAGTGATGGCTGCCAAGCGCGCGGGGTTGCGATGCGTCGCGATTCCCAACTCGATCACCGCGACGCTCGACTTGAGCGGCGCCGACGTGCGCCTGCGCTCGCTGGCCGAGATCTCGCTCGCCGACCTGTTGAAGAGGGTCGCCGCGGCGTGATCCCTGCGCCTTGACGTTCTAACCTATCCCCGTGCGAATCGGAGTCCTCACAGGTGGTGGTGACGCGCCGGGTCTGAACGCGGCGATCAGGGCGGTGGCCCGGCGCGCGTTCCAGCTCGGCCACCAGGTGAGCGGCGTCCAGAATGGCTGGGCCGGCTGCCTCGAAGAAGGCATGATCGACGAGCTGACCCCCGCCAGCGTACGCGGCATCCTGCCGATGGGCGGCACCATCCTCGGCACCTCGCGCACCAACCCGCTGAAAGAGAAAGATGGCATCGAGCGCGTGGTCCGGGCGCTGCGGCACCACGGCATCGACGCGCTGGTGCCGATCGGGGGCGACGACACGCTCAGCGTCGGCGCCGCGCTGCACGAGGCGGGGTTTCCTACCGTTGGCGTCCCCAAGACCATCGACAACGACCTGGCGGTGACCGAGTTCTGCATCGGGTTCGACACTGCGGTCGGAGTCGTGACCGAGGCGCTCGACCGGCTGCACACGACCGCCTCGGCCCACCACCGCGTGATGGTGGTCGAGGTGATGGGCCGCGACGCGGGTTGGGTGGCGCTGATGGGCGGGGTCGCCGGCGGGGCGGACATGATCCTGATCCCCGAGTTTGAGGAAAGCCTCAAGAACGTCGTCGCGCATCTTTACCGCCGCCGCGGCGAAGGAAAGCTCTTCAGCATCATCGTCGTCGCGGAGGGGGCCAAGATCCCGGAGCTCGAAACCGGGGCGGGGGCGGAGGCCGAGAAAGACGCTTTCGGCCACGTGCGCCTGTCCAAGCGGGGGATCGGCGACCTGCTGGCAGCCAACGTCGAGCGCGAGACGGGATTCGAAACCCGGGTCACGGTTCTGGGGCACCTGCAGCGTGGCGGTTCCCCGTCGCCGACGGACAGGATCTGGGCGACCAGGCTTGGGGTCGAGGCGGTGGAGCTGATCGTCGCCGGCAAGAGCGGCCTGATCCCGATCCGGCGCAACGGTGACGTCGAGGTCGTGGCGCTCGCCGACGTGATCAGAGAGACCCGTCGGGTGCCGAAAGCGCTGTACGAGCTCAGCCGGGTGTTCGCTTAAGAGCGGCCGCGGGCGCCACTCGAGAAGCCGGAGCCGCCGGCAAAGTCCTAAGCTTCGAATCGGGTGAGTCCACTGACCTACCTCGCCGTTTTCGTGGCGGTGCTGCTGGTCGCGTACATCGCGCTGTCATACCAGCTGTACCGAAGGGCGTTCGTGCCCGACCGCCCTGTGCCTCTCGACGATTTCACGTTCACGCCGTTCGAGTTCCAGGCCGACTACGAGGAGGTCGACCTGGTCACCGCCGACGGGGTGAACTTTGGGGCCTGGCATTTCCGGCAGCCTGGGTCACCTCAGACGGTGATCGTCTCCGGAGGACATAAGGGCCAGCGGCAGGGCTCGCTCGGGATCGCGGCCGCGCTCTGGCGCAAGGGATTCAACGTGATCCTGTATTCGTATCGCGGCATGCCGGGCAGCGACCGCGCTCCCATCACCTTTGGGATCAAAGAGGTCCTCGAGCTGCAGGCGGTGATCGCGTTCGCGCGTAAACGCATCGCGAATGCGAGGATCGGGCTGCTCGGTTATTCGATGGGCGCCGTCGTTTCGCTCCTGGGAGCGGCCGGCGAGCCGGGCGTGGAGGCGCTGGTGCTCGACAGCCCGTTCAGCGACCTGCGCACTTTGATGATCGAGAACGTGCGTCGCACGTCGAAGCTGCCAGGCTCGCCATTCGTGTGGTTGGCGGGCGTCATGTTCTGGATGCGCACTCGCAGCTGGATCTCCGAATGCAGCCCGCGCGACGTCCTCAGCTCCCTCGAGCCACGGCCGCTCTTCTTCATCCACGGCGGCGCCGACGACATCACCTCCGTCAATCACAGCCGCCGCCTCTACGACGCGTACCGCGGTCCGCGTGAGATCTGGATCGTGCAGGGCGCCCCGCACACCGGGGCGTACTTCGCCGACCGCCCGCTGTACGTCGAGCGAGTCGCCGGCTTCTTCGCGCGACACCTCGGCCTGGACGTCAGCGGCCACCTCCGGCTGGTGGAAGAGGAAGAAGTCAGCTAGCTGCAACAAATCGCCCGGCGGGCGACAGGAATAGGTGAGACATGCAGCAGGTGGCAGATGTCAAACCCACGGCTCCAACACAAGCGATCAGTGAGAGGACCTTCGCCGATCTACTTACCCCACTGATCGAACCAGGGTTCCGCCTGGCTCTCGCGATGCTCCACGACGCGCAGGCAGCCGAGGATGCCGTGCAGGAGGCGTCATTCACAGCCTGGCGAAAGCTCGATCGCATGCGAGACCCGGGCCGGCTGCGCCCGTGGTTCCTCGGGGTTGTGGCCAACCAGTGCCGCAACGCGCGCCGGCGCAAGTGGGTGGCCGACGTGAGCCTGGGGCTGCCCGAGCGGCTTTCGGTCGTCTCAGACGAGGAGGAGCGATCGCTTCGTGGTGCTGACCTGCGCCGAGCGGTGGCGCGGCTCCGCCACCAGGACCGGCTGGTCGTCGTCCTCTACTTCTATCTCGATATGCCGCTCGAAGACATTGCAGCCGTCGCCGGCAGCTCGGTGGGTGCAATGCGAGCGCGGCTCTACCGCTCGATCCGGAAGCTGCGCCCGGATCTCGATCTTCAGGAGGCACTCGGGTGAGCCTGCGCAGCCAGATTCATTCGGCGTTTGACGAAGTCGCACCGTCCACGTTCGGTCTGCCGGAGCGCGTTGTGCAAACAGCAGTGACGGAAATCCAGGGCCATCGAAGGAGGGAACGTCTGATGCTTCGTTTGAGAGTCCCGTTGTCGCTGGTGGCGGCGTTCGTGTTGATCGCCCTGGTGGTCGGCGTGCTGATCGGCGGCAAGCTGCTCCACGACTGGAACTTGTTCCGCAGCTCCGCGCCCGCGGGCGGCGGCGATCAATCGGTGCTCGCGCAGCTGGAAGCCAGACCGCTCAACTTCCCCACGCCCGCCACCCACGGCGACTGCATGCCCGGTCCCTACAACTCGGCCGGTTCTTTCGGAAAAGGACCCTTGTACGCCGACGGGGGTAGCACCTCGAGCACGAGCTGGGGTCTGTACTACCACAACCTCGCCTATGCCGAGACCCACATCAGCGGTCCAGTTCTGATTCGAGCGATGGATCTATTCACGCGCGAGCGCGTGGTCTTCGTGGGCCGATATGCCGCAGGGCCGGTGGTCGGTCAAGACACAGTGGATGGCGTTGCAGTCGAGCAGCGAACAGAGCTTGTGTTCGACACGAGCCAGGCTTCGAACGACAGTTATCTGAGCCAGTACAAGTTTGCGTGGCCTTTTACAGCCGGCGTGCCAAAGAGCTGGTCAGGTTCGACCGCATGGCAGATCGACGGGGTTGGCTTTAGCGAGGTCTTCGTGGGCTGCTAACGCAAAGTGCTCGACAGCATGATGCCGTTCGCCCAGTAGGTCCCCGTCGGACCCGCCGGCAGAAGGTCGTACGTCCGCCCGCCCGCATAGGGCACCAGCTCCCACAGGACGATCCTCGAGCCGTCAAGCAGGTCGCCCGCGGCCAGCGAGCCGAGCGGGCGCCCGTCCGCGGTTGGGTGACCGGGCGACGCGAGCAGCTCGCGTCCGTCGGCCAGGATCACGTGGACCATGCGATGACCGGCGGGCGCTTCCATGCTGCCGACTTCGAGCACAGGCGCGGCGATTCGTGTGCCGTCGACAGCCGCGGTCCAGACCAACATGCCTGGCTTGACGTCGGTCACGCCCACGTCACCGCCGGGAGTGGAGATGAGCGTTGAGGCCGCAAGACAGATCGGGCAGGGCGGCGCGCCGGTCGGCGTGCGCGAGCTGACGGTGACCACTCCATCCACGCGAACCGTGCCGGTGACCATCAGGTACGAAGCGGCGCCGCCTTTCGACAGCACACGGTAGGAGAAGGAATAGTCGCTGCCAGTCTGCGTCAAGGCCAGGGCGCGAAGCAGCTTCCAGGCACGGTACAGGACCAACTTCTGGTCGTCGGTGAGCTCGCCCGAAGGGAGCTGCTCGTGAGCGACGATCGCCGAGTAGAGCTCGGCGTCAGCCTTGATCTCGGAATACTTCGCCAGGGCGTTGGTCTTCTCGCCGTCAAGGCGGGCGACCGGGTAGAAGTCGGGATCGCAGTAGACCGGCGGGCCGACCGAGTCGAGGACTTTGAACTTGAGCTGGTTCACGCTCAGAGGCGAGCCCACCGGGGTGCCCCCGGCGCCCGCCGCGCCGCACGCGAAAGTCGCGAGCACGGCCAGAGCGGCGACCCAGGATCTCATCACTACTTAGAAGACGCTGTGAGTTTGACGCGCGTAACGCTCGGTGGAACCAAACGTACCCCTGGAGCGTATTGACCTGAGATGGGCGCGCGGATGGCGAACCTATAATCGCGGGGATGGGGGCAGTCGAAGTCGTCACCCGGGTCGCCGACGCCGTCATGGCGAACGTCGGCCGCGCCATCGTCAACAAGGACGAAGAGATTCGTTTTTGCCTTGTCACGCTGCTCTGTGAAGGCCACCTCCTGATCGAGGACGTGCCCGGCGTCGGCAAGACGATGCTTGCCAAAGCTCTCGCGCGATCCTTCGACTGCACGTTCCGTCGCATCCAGTTCACACCCGACCTCCTGCCGTCGGACGTGACCGGCGTGCGCGCTTTCAACCAGAAGCTAAGCGACTTCGAGTTCCGGCCCGGCCCGGTCTTCGCCCAGGTCCTCCTCGCCGACGAGATCAACCGCGCGAGCCCCAAGACCCAGGCCGCATTGCTCGAGGCCATGGAAGAGCATCAGGTCACCATCGACGGCGACACGCACCCCCTCCCGAAGCCCTTCATGGTGATGGCGACACAGAACCCGGTCGAGTACTCCGGAACGTTCCCGCTGCCGGAAGCCCAGCTCGACAGGTTCTTGATGAAGGTCCGGCTCGGCTACCTGTCGGAAAAGGAAGAGGCCAACCTGCTCAACCAGCACAAGGTCGAGTCCCCGATGACCGAGCTGCAGCCGGTGGTCTCACCCAACGAGCTGAAGGCCGCGCAGGCCGCGGTTCGCGACGTGTTCGTCAAGCCTGAGCTTCGCGAGTACATCGCGCGTTTGGTCGGCCGCACGCGTGGCAACCCTGAAGTTGCACTTGGCGCCAGCACGCGCGGCACCCTGAACCTGTTCCACGCGAGCCAGGCGCTCGCCGCCGTGCAGGGCCGAAGCTACGTCCTGCCAGACGACATCAAGGTGCTCGCCGAGCCTGTGCTCGCGCACCGGATCATCCTGCGGCCGAACGCCGAGATGCAGGGCCAGAGCGCCGGCAAGCTCGTGGCCGGGCTGCTCGAGCGCGAGCACGTCCCCCAGATGGCATACGACGGGTAGCCTCCGACACTAGCCTGGGGTGATGAGCAAGGTCGCCTCCGCCGCCTCGCTCGGTCTGCTGCTCTTCTTCACGTGGCTCACCGGGATCCGACCCGCGTACGCGTTTGCGTACGCCCTATGCCTTCTCTTCGTCATCGCGTGGGCGTGGCCACGCCTGGCCATTCGCGGGATGCACCTGACACGCCGCCTCGACCCCGGCATTCCAACCGTCGGCGAGTCCTATGAAGAGGCGATCGAGGTGCGGCGCAGCGGTTGGGTGCCGGCGCCCTGGGTTGAGGTTCGCGACCTCAGCCAGATCCCCGACTACCAGCCCGGCCGCGTCGTCTCAGTGGGCGGCGAGGTCGTGAAGTGGAAGGCACGTGGCGTGTATCGCCGGCGCGGATGGATGGCGTTTGGGCCGACCTCGCTTCGCGTGCGCGAGCCATTTGGGCTCTTCGAAAGGACGCTCAAGCTGACCCAGCGAAATTCCATCCTCGTGTACCCGCGTGTCCGGCCGATCCCCGACCTGCTCACGCCAAGCGCTCAACAGGTCGGCAGCTCACCTAGCTTCGGCGCCTGGGCCGACTACCCGCCGGAGACCGGCGGGGTGCGCGACTACACGACCGGCGACAGCTTCGGCCGCATCCACTGGCCGCTGTCTACGAAGCACGGCCGATTGATGTCCAAGACTTTCGAGCAGCCGCTCACGACGGACCTGTGGATCCTCCTGGACCTCGATCGCAGCGTGCATTTCGGGGAAGGCGAGGAGTCCACCGTCGAATACGCCGTGAGCCTGGCCGCGTCGATGGCCGCCCAGGTGCACGGCCGAGGCCGGCAGGTCGGGCTCGTCGCCAACGACTCGAAGGGCACCATCCTCGAGCCGCACCGCGCTGTGCGCCAGGACCGCCTCATCCTCGACTACCTGGCTGTGGCCCAGGCTGACGGGCGGACGCCGTTGACTCAGACGCTGGCGTGGGACAAGATCCGCCGCCTGCCGCGACGCGCGATCGCGGTCATCACTCCGAGCGCGGACCCGGCCTGGGTCCGGCTGCTGCAGTCGGTGCGCGGCCGCCGCTCCACTTTGATCGTGTTCTACCTCGACGTCGGGAGCTTCGGCGGCCCCGACCAGAACCCGAGCTTCGACCTCGGCCAGGACGTGGACCTGTACGTCGTGCGCTGCGGCGATGACTTTGCGCGCCTGGTGAGGACAAGAGATGCAATCCGTATCGCCTAGCGGTCGCCTGCAATTGGTCCCGGGCCGGGTGTGGGGGGGCGCGCGCTCCTCGATGCAGGGCGGGCTCTGGTGGTCAGCGCTCCTGGTCCTGCTCCTGACCTTCGCGATCGCGCGCTCGACGGCGACCGCCGGCTGGGTGAACGGAATCGACGTCATTCCCTTCATCGCGCTGTCCGGGGCGATGTTCATGGCGGTGCTTGCCGTGCTGCCCGTTCCATGGCCGGTGGCCCTGGGCGCGGGCACGATCCTGGGTCCGGTGGTCGCCTTCGTGCAGGCCTGGCCCACCATGCATGCCCTGCACAAGACCGACGCTCTCGACCAGGGCCTGATCGGCATCTGGTGGGGCCGAATCCTCGACGGCACCGCCGCGCTCGATACGTCCTTCTATCTCTTCCTGATCTGCTGGCTCATGTGGGTCACGGGCGCATGGTTGAGCTGGTGCGTCTTGAAATGGCGCAAGCCGATGCTCGGCCTGGTTCCCGGCGCCGCGGCTTTCGCCACCAACCTCCTCAACATCCGCCCTGGCGAGAACGACCAGAACGGCTACACGCTCGCCATCCTCGTTCTCACTCTCGCGCTGCTGCTCTGGACGAACTACACCGGCTCCATCGCGAGCGCAACGCGCGCACACGTGAAGCTCACGGGTGACGCCAGGTGGGATTTCTGGGAAAACGGGCTCGTCGCGATGGCGGCGCTGATCGTGCTTGCCATCATGCTTCCGCCTCTGTCCACGGCGGACCGCACCCTCGACCTCGAGTCCAGCCTCTTCTCCAACTGGGCTCAGCTGCAGGACCGGCTCAGCCGCCCCGGCGCGATCGGAAACGGGCCGAGCGCCGGTGGGACGACAGGCTTTACGACCGACGTCCCGCTCGGCGCCTCACTCACTCGCACGAAGGACCCGGTCTTCACCTACACGCTCATCGGCGACACCGGGCCAAGGTACTTCCGTGGCGTGAGCGTGACGCTGACAGCGGGCGGCGAGTGGAGGTGGCCCGCCCAGCCCGGAATCCGAGCGGCGGTCGGCAAGAACACCGTCCCGCCCTACGCCGAGCCGTACCAGAAGCTCGCCGTGGCGGGGTTCAACATCAAGATGATTCGACCGCCGATCGGGTTCGCCGACATCATCTTCTACCCCGGCCAGCTCTATCGGATCGACCGCGACACCCTTGCGACCGAGGTGCTTCTCCCGCCCAGCTCGACCACCGGGCAGCTGACCTCCATCGACCGGCTTTCGAGCGCCCAGCCCCCAACCTCCGTGGGGACGTACAAGACGTTCACCGAGTATTCGACGGCGACCGATGCCGAGCTGAGGGCGGCAGGCACTAACTATCCCGACTGGCTCGACCAGTTTGCGACCCTGCCCGCCCAGGGCTACCGCAGCCAGGACGTCGAAAAGCGGATTCACGACCTGGCCGTCAGCATCGTGACCGCGGCTGGAGCGACCAACCCTTACGACCAGGCGACGGCGATTCAAAACTATCTTCGCGACAGCTCGAATTACAAGTACACGCTGACCCCCCGGCCTGCCCCCGCGGCGCGCGACAAGCTGGCCTACTTCCTGTTCGATTCCAAGGAGGGGTACTGCGAGTTCTTCGCGTCGGCGATGGGAGACATGCTCCGCTCGCTCGGAATCCCGACGCGGCTCGTCAACGGGTTTGGACCTGGGACGTTTGACAACACCACCCAGACCTACATCGTCCGGGGCGAGGACGCTCACACCTGGGTTGAGTCGTACTTCCCCAACTACGGCTGGATCCCCTTCGAGCCTACCCCCGAGGCCGGCGGATACAGCGCGATCTCCCGCGGAACCAGCGGCACGAACACATGTCTTCGCGACGAGAACTGCGACGTCCCCGGCGGCGTCATCGGCGGGCCGCTCGGCGTGCCCTCGCCCTCCGGGCTGCCGCGCGGCGTAAGGGACCCCAACGAGAATGGAAGCTCACAGAACGGCTTCACGTTCCGCGCCCCTGACGCCGGCACGCTGAGCACCATCGTCGGCGTTCTCCTCGCGGTGATCCTCCTGTTCTTCGCCGCGGCGGCCAGGTACCTGCGGCCGCGGACCGTGATGGGCGTCTGGAAACGCATGATCACGCTCTCTGAGCTCGCCGGCGCCAAACGCGAGCCGGGCGAGACTCCGTTCGAGCTCGGCCGGCGCCTGCAGGAGCGATTCCCAGAGGCGTCCGAGCCTGTCGACGCGCTGGCTGGAGGTTTTGCCGTCGCCGCGTACGCGCCTGCCGAAGTTGCTGCTACGGCTCGCTCGTCGGTGATGGAGGCATGGACCGCCGTCCGGCCGCTGCTTCTCCACAGGGTGTTCGCGCGGTTCCGACCGAACAGGTCTTAACGTTTGACGCGTGTCAGCGTCCGGCGAGCCACGGAACGCGGCTGGGGCCGCCGGCCGAACCTACCCGCCGGTCACCTTCCGGATCGAGGCTGAGCGCGCGGCCGAGTTCGCGAGAGCGATCGGCGCCGACCCGGCGGCTGGCGTGCCACCGACTTTCGCAGCCGTCTACTCGCTTGGCGTGACCGCTCCCCAGCTTTTCGGCGACACCCTCGCGGCAGTCGACTTCGCGCGCCTGCTGCACGCTGAGCAGGAGTTCACGTGGTCGCGCCACCCGCGGCCGGGCGAAACCGTCACCTCCCAGGCGCGGGTCGCATCCGACATCAGGCGGCGGGGCGTGCGCTTTGTCAACTTCGAAACCGAAACCAAGGACGAGGCGGGCGCTGTCGTATGCCGGTCCCGGGCGCTGTTCGTGATTCGGTCTTGAGCGAGCGCTCCGTTCGCTTCACCAAAGAGCAGATCGCCGCGTATGCACAGGCGTCCGGGGACCACAATCCCATCCACCTCGATGACGATTTCGCCCGCTCCGTCGGGCTTCCGGGCCTGATCGCTCACGGGATGCTGCAGATGGGCTTGATGGGGGTGGTCGCGGCGGAAGCCGCGGGAGGTCCCGACAAGCTGACCCGGCTCTACTGCCGTTTCGCCGGGATGGTCCTACCGGGCGACACGGTCACCTTCACCGCGGAGCCGGCCGGTCCGGGCAAGCTCGAGCTGCGGGCGGTCAACCAGAAGGGCGAGGCGGTGCTCACGAAGTCCAGCGCAGACTTCAATCAGTGACGCTCGACTTCTCCCTGACGCCCGAGCAGAAAGCGATCCGCCAGCTGGCGCACGAGTTCGCGGAAAAAGAGATCCGCCCGGTCGCGGCGCACCACGACGAGACCGAGGAATTTCCGTACGAGGTCGTCAAGAAGGCGCACAGGCTCGGCCTGACGCCCGCCGCTTTCCTGCCCGAGGAGTACGGCGGCCAGGGGCTGGACTTCCTGACCGAGCTGATCTTGAACGAGGAACTGCACTGGGGATGTGCCGGCATCGCGGTGTGCATCCAGTCGATGGCGCTGGCGATGGCGGGCATCAGGGCCAGCGGCACAGAAGAGCAGAAGAAACGTTGGCTGCCTGAGTTCACGAACCCGGACAAGCTCGTGTTGGGCGGCCTCGGGCTGACCGAGCCTGACTCGGGCTCGGACGCGCTGGCGATGAAGACGCGGGCGACCCGGGTGAGCGACGGCTACGTGCTCAACGGGACCAAGCAGTTCTGCACCAACGGCGGCATCGCCGACTACCACGTCATCTACGCGAACACGGACCCCTCGAAGGGACCGGCGGGCATCGCGTCATTTTTGGTGCCGAAAGGGGCCAAAGGCCTGCGTATGGGGCGCAAGGAGCAGAAACTTGGCGTCCGCGCGAGCCACACCGCGCAGGTGATCCTCGAGGACTGCCACATCCCACTCGATCACAGGTTGGGCGGCGAGCCTGACGCCGACAACGCCGGTCCTGGAGCGCTCGGCGCGTTGAGGACGCTCGAGGCGACGAGGCCCGGCGTGGCCGCCGGCGCGCTGGGCATCGCTCGCGCGGCGTACGAGTTCGCGCTTGACTACGCGCAGGAACGCAAGCAGTTCGGCAAGCCGCTATGGCAGCACGAGGCGATCGGTTTCAAGCTCGCCGACATGGCGATGAAGATCGACGCCGCTCGCCTGCTCATCTGGCGTGCGGGCTGGATGGCGACGCAGGGCATGCCGTTCGAGCGCGCCGAAGGTTCGATGGCGAAATGCTTCGCCGGCGACTTCGCGATGGAAGTGACCACGGATGCGATCCAGGTCCTCGGCGGCTACGGGTACATCAAGGAATACCCGGTCGAGAAATGGTTTCGCGACGCGAAGATTTACCAGATCTGGGAAGGTACGGCCGAGATACAACGCCTGGTCATCTCGCGCGCGATCGCCAACTCACGCAGCACGATCAGAATCTAGTTGGTTCCTTCCCCCGCAGGGAGGAAGTCGGCGCGAAGCGCCGGATGGGGGGACGCGGAGTCCGGCACCAATGGAGGGAAGATGTTCGATCTAACCGGCAGGGTTGCAGTTGTCACCGGCGCGTCGCGTGGCTTGGGCCGTCAGGACGCCCTCACGCTCGCGCGCCAGGGCGCCGACGTGGTCATCACCGACGTGCTGGTCGAGGACGATCCCGACCTGCAGAAAACCGCCGAGGCGCAGGGCAGCATGCTCGCACAGGTCGCGGTCTCGCAAGGTTGGGTGCACTCCAACAGCACTGCAGAAGAGATCCGCAAGATGGGCCGCAAGTCGCTCGCCATCAAGATGGACGTGACCAACCGAGACCAGATCCGCGAAGTCCTCAAGAAGGTCAAGCAGGAGTTCGGCAAGATCGACATCCTGATCAACAACGCCGCGACCCTCGACCACGCGGCTCAGATCCCCAACCAGTCCTACGAGCTGTGGGACCGAGACGTGCGTGTCAACCTCACCGGCGCTTTCAACTGCACGAAAGAGGTGTGGCCGTACCTGGTGGAGAACAAGTTCGGCCGCCTGATCTTCATGTCGTCGATCGCCGGCACGCTCGGCGGGTTCGGCCAGGCGAGCTACTCGTCCACCAAGGCAGCCCTCATCGGGCTGGCCAAGACCGCGGCCCTGGAAGGAGGGCGGCACA
>Ga0137409_10000234_pt1:0-57500 | contig 58659 bp, 52 predicted proteins | sample CZODoug1_16funga_FD_122059 | JGI IMG/M metagenome (GOLD analysis project Ga0137409, IMG submission 122059) | Vadose zone soil fungal communities from Angelo Coast Range Reserve, California, USA - CZODoug1_16fungal (Hybrid Assembly) | ecosystem: Environmental > Terrestrial > Soil >... | reverse complement strand
GCATTGCGGCCGGGACTGCAAGGGCCGCGAAGTATAGCCCCGATTGGGGGGTTGTCAACGCGTCGGACCGGCCTGCGCGGCGCCCGCGCGGGTCGGTCAGGGTTTTGACTCGAGCTTGAGCCTGGCAAACCGTCGGGACCCCACCTGGAAGACGTGTTCCGCACCGGCGCCCAGGGTCAGCGCGCGGTCCGTGACCCGCGCGCCATCCATCCTCACGGCCCCCTCCTCGATCTTGCGGTTTGCCTCGGAGGTGCTGGCGGCCAGGCCCGCCTCCTTGAGGAGGTTCGCGACCCGCAGGCCGGCGCCGTCCACGTGAATCACTCTGAGCGGCAGGTCATCCGGCACCGCCTTCTCGCTCACCCGGGCGGTGAAATTTCGCTGCGCGCGCTCGGCGGCCGCCGCATCGTGAAAGCGCGCCACCAGCTCGCGAGCCAGCTCGAACTTGATGTCCCGCGGATTGCGTCCGCCGGAGGCCTCGCGCCTCAGGGCCGCAATCTCGGCGAGCGGCCGGAAAGACAGCAGCTCGAAGTAGCGCCACATGAGCTCGTCTGAAATCGACATCAGCTTGCCGAACATGCTGTCCGCATCTTCAGTGATGCCGATGTAGTTGCCCAAGGACTTGGACATCTTGTTGACGCCGTCGGTCCCTTCCAGCAGCGGCGTAGTGATGACGACCTGCGGCTCCTGCCCGTAGGCCTCCTGCAGGGTGCGCCCGACCAGGAGATTGAACTTCTGATCGGTGCCGCCGAGCTCCACGTCCGCGCGCATGGCGACCGAGTCGTAGCCCTGCGCGAGCGGATAGAGGAACTCATGGATCGAGATCGGCTGGCCGCTCTTGTAGCGCTTGGAGAAGTCATCGCGCTCGAGCATGCGCGCCACGGTGTAGTGCGCGGCGAGCTTCACCACGTCGGCGGCCGTGAGCGCCGACAGCCAGCGCGAGTTGAAATCTATCTTGGTGCGCCCGCGATCGAGGATCTTGAACACCTGCGCTTCGTAGCTGCGCGCATTCGTCTGGATTTCTTCCGGCGTGAGCGGCGGACGGGTGGCGTTGCGCCCGGTGGGGTCCCCGATCAGCCCGGTGAAATCCCCGATGAGGAAGGTCACTTCGTGCCCCAGCTGCTGGAACTGGCGCATTTTGTTGAGCAGCACCGTGTGCCCGAGATGCAGGTCCGGCGCGGTGGGATCGAAGCCCGCCTTCACCCGCAGCGGCACGCCGCGCCTGAGCTTCTTCTCAAGCTCGGCGGTGATGAGCACCTCGTGCGCACCCCGCTCGAGCTCTGCGAGCTGATCTTCGAAATTCATCTACATTCCCGTGAAACCCGTCGTGCAAGCATTCGCGCCCGGTTGTAACGTAACCCGTAAGCCCCAGGCCGGCATTTAACATATGTTGACCCGAGGGTCCTGGCTCCGGTACGGTTCGAGCAAACCAAGACCAAACCAAGTGTAGTCGATGCCACTGATTCTCCACCGGGCCCTGGACCAACTCTCGGGGCTGCCGCACAGGGTCTCGGCAGCCTTCTGGTTGCAGTCGGGCGCCTGTGCCGTGGTCGCCTGGTCCTTGCTGCACGGCGGAACGGCGGTCGCGCCGGCCGCTCGCACCCCGGCGGACAACACCAGCGCCGGGTCGACGGGCACCACCTCCTCAGCGCCGGGGACGCCCGCGAGCGCCGCCGGCGCACCGCCCGCTTCTTCCTCGATGCAGCTGGTCGCGGTCCCCGGGCCCGTGGCAGCGCAGCTGGCGCTCTCGACCATCGACGTGATCGTCACCCGTAACGACACCCTGGACGGCATCTTCAGACGCCTGAAACTGAACCTCGCCGACCTCGCCTCGCTCCGCAGTCTCCCCGGTCTGCGCGCGCGCCTCGACAGCCTGCGCCCGGGTGAGTCGCTGCACTTCGCACACAAGGACGGCGCGCTCTTCGGGCTCGAGCGCCGGCTCAGCGAGAGCCAGACGCTCAAGGTGTCGCGCGAGCCCTCCGGCCTCAAAGCCGACGTGCTGCAGAACCCGCTCGAGATACGCAGCCGCACGGTGCGCGGACGTATCGACCGCTCGCTCTTCGAGGCCGTCGGAGCCGCCGGCGCGGACGACCAGACGGCCGTCGCGCTCGCGGATATTTTCGGCTGGGACATCGACTTCGTTCTCGACGTGCGGCCCGGGGATGCCTTCGTCGTCACCTACGACCAGATCTGGCGCGACGGCGCCTACGTGAAGGATGGCGCGATCCAGGCGGCGGTGTTCGTCAATCAGGGCCGCGAGTTCAAGGCCGTCCGCTACACCGACCCCGAAGGCGGCTCGCACTACTACACGCCCGATGGCAGAAGCCTGCACAAGGCGCTGCTGCGCGCGCCGGTGGACTTCACGCGGGTGAGCTCGCGCTTCAACTCGGCGCGCCGGCATCCGATCCTGAACCGCATCCGCGCTCACCAGGGCGTCGACTACGCCGCACCCATGGGCACGCCGGTGCGCGCCGCAGGCGACGGGCGCGTGCGCTTCGCCGGCCGCAAGGGCGGCTACGGAAACCTCGTCGAAATCGAGCATTCCACCAGCGTCGTGACGGTCTACGGACACCTGTCGCGCTTCGCGAAAGAGACCCGCCTCGGGGCGCACGTGACGCAGGGGACGGTCATCGCCTATGTCGGCATGACCGGGCTCGCCACCGGCCCGCATCTGCACTACGAATACCGCGTCAACGGGGTGTTCAAGAACCCCCAGACCGTGGTCCTGCCGGGGGCTCCGCCCCTCGATGCCCGCTGGCGCGCGGACTTCCTCGCCCGCTCGGCGCCCCTGCTCGCCTCGCTCGACGCCCCGCGCGGAGCCATGCTCGTCTCGCGCTGAGGGTCCTGAGCCGATGGATTCGCCGGACCTCAAGGCGCCGCAGCAGTACATCAACCGGGAACTGTCGTTCCTCGAGTTCAACCAGCGGGTGCTCGACCAGGCGTTCGATGAGTCGGTGCCGCTGCTCGAGCGGCTGAAGTTCCTGTGCATCTCCTGCAGCAATCTCGATGAGTTCTTCGAGATCCGGGTGGCGGGACTGAAGCAGTTGCAGGAGCTCGGCGGCGGGCAGCTCGCCCCCGACGGCATGTCGATCCCGGAACAGCTGGCCGCGATCCACGATCGCGCCACGCGTCTCGTGGCCGACCAGTACCGCTGCCTCAATAGTCTGCTGCTGCCCGCGCTCGCCGCGGAAGGGGTGCCGCTCCTCGGACCCACCGAGTGGACCGCGCAGCAGAGCGCGTGGCTGGAGCAGTACTTCGAGCGCGAGGTGGAACCGGTCTTGAGCCCGCTGGGGCTCGATCCCGCGCGCCCCTTCCCGCGCATCCAGAACAAGAGCCTGAACTTCATCGTGCGGCTGGAAGGCAAGGACGCGTTCGACCGCGACAGCGAACTGGCGATCGTGCAGGCGCCGCGCTCGCTGCCGCGCGTGGTGCCGCTGCCCGGCGAAGGCGCGAACCGCGACTGCGTGTTGCTCTCCAGCATCGTGCAGGCCTTCGTGCACAAGCTGTTCACCGGCATCAAGGTGATCGGCTGCTACCAGTTCCGCTGCACGCGCAACAGCGACCTGTTCGTCGACGAGGAAGAAATCGACGACCTGCGCCGCGCGCTCGAGGGCGAGCTGGCGCACCGCCGCTACGGCGCGGCGGTGCGGCTCGAGACCTCCAGCGACTGCCCGGACGACATGGTGAAGTTCCTGCAGGCGCAGTTCGCGTCCGCCGGCCTCGACACCTACCCCGTGGCAGGTCCGGTCAATCTGAACCGCCTGTCGGCGGTGTACGACCTGGTGCAGCGACCGGATCTCAAATACCCGATTTTCACGCCCGGCACCCCCAGGCGCCTGGTGGGCGCCGCCGACCTGTTCGCCTGCATCCGCCAGAAGGACGTGTTGCTGCATCATCCCTATCAGAGCTTCGCGCCGGTGATGGATTTCCTGCGCCAGGCGGCGGCCGACAGCCAAGTGCTGGCGATCAAGCAGACGCTGTACCGCGCCGGTCACGACTCCCCGCTGGTCGATGCGCTGGTCGCGGCCGCGCACGCCGGCAAGGACGTCACGGTGATCGTCGAGCTGCGCGCCCGCTTCGATGAGGAAGCGAACATCGAGCTGTCCAACCGCCTGCAGGAGGCGGGCGCGCACGTCATGTACGGCGTCGTGGGCTACAAGACCCACGCCAAGATGACGCTGGTCGTGCGCCGCGAAGCCGGCGGCATGCGCCGCTACTGTCATCTGGGCACCGGCAACTACCACCCGCGCACCGCGCGGCACTACACCGACTACGGCCTGTTCACCTGCGACGACGAGATCGGCCAGGACGTGCATGAGCTGTTCCTGCAGCTTACGAGTCTCACCCAGACCCCGAGGCTCAACCGTCTCACGCAATCCCCGTTCGGCATGCACGAGATGGTGTTGAGCAAACTGGCGCGCGAAGCCGAGCATGCGCGCGCCGGGCGCCCGGCGCGCGTCATTGCCAAGATGAATGCGCTGGTGGACGCGCAGTCCATCGAAGCGCTGTACCGCGCCTCGTGCGCCGGCGTGAAGATCGATCTGATCGTGCGCGGCGTGTGCGCGCTGCGCCCCGGTGTCCCGGGCGTGTCGGAGAATATTTCCGTGCGCTCCATCGTCGGACGGTTCCTCGAGCACTCACGCGTGTTCTATTTCGAGAACGGCGGCGAGCCCGACATGTTCTGCGCCAGCGCCGACTGGATGGAGCGCAACTTCTTCCGCCGCGTGGAAGTGGCCTTCCCGATCCGCCGCCAGGACCATGCGCAGCGCATGCTGCGCGATCTCGATTTTTGTCTGAAAGACAACTGCCAGGCGTGGAAGCTGCACCCCGACGGCCGCTACGCGCGCATCAGCCGCGGCAGCGAGCGCGCGCTGAGCGCGCAGTCGGAGCTGCTGACGGTGTACGCCGCCGGCCCGACCGTGGTGGTGTGAGAGCTAGGAGCTTGCCGCTGAGCGCGCGCTGAACACGCGCAGGCGAAAGCCGCTGGCGCGCAGATAGTCCACTTCCTGCTGCAGGTCCGCCGAAGTCAGCGGATGCTCCTTGAGCCAGTGGGCCGGAAAGCGTACTTCCAGCGAGCGTGGCGTCGGCGACAGATCAAGCGCCGGCAGCGCCGTGGTGCTTCGGCCGCGGTGCAACAGCACCGCCAGCCGCAGCAGCACGATCAGGTGCAGCGCGCTGCGATCCCAGGGCGGCACCAGCTCTTCCACGCCCTCGAGGGAGAGCTTGCGGCGGTGAGCGCCGACCAGACGCGCGAGCAGCCGCTGCTCTTCGCGCGGAAAGCCCGGCATGTCGGCGTTTTCGAGCAGATAGGCGCCGTGCCGGTGATAGCCGCTGTGGGAGACGTCCAGGCCGATCTCGTGCAGGCGCGCGGCCCACTTGAGGGCCAGATGCGCCAGCGGCTCTTCCAGGTGCCAGGTCGCGCGCGTCTGCTCGAGAAAGTTGCGCACGGTTGCTTCGACGCGCTCGGCCTGCTCGATGTCGACGTGATAGCGCTGCTGCATGGCGCGCACGGTGCGCTCGCGCGCATCCTCGCGCCGGTAGCGGCCGAGCATGTCGTACAGCAGACCCTCACGCATCGCGCCCTCGGCCATGCGCATCTCCTTGATGTCGAGCACGCTGAACACCTCGGCGAGAATCGCGAGCCCGCCGGGAAACACCGCGCGGCGATCCTCGGTGATCGGCTCGAGCTTCAGCTCACGCGTGTGGCCCGCATCCACGCAATAATCGATCGCGCGGTTCAGTCCCGCGGGCGTGATGGCCTGCGCCTGGGGATCGAGCACCCGGATCGCATCGCCGATGGCGCGCACCGTGCCGGAGCTGCCGGTGGAGGTGTCCCAGCCACGGCGGCGGAAGGCCGCCTGCACCGGCTCGAGCTCCAGGCGTGCCGCCAGGCGGGCCCGCTCGATGCGCTTGGCCGAGATCCTGCCGTCGCGGAAAAACCGCTCGCTGAGCGCGACGCAGCCCATCTGCAGGCTCTCCAGCTCGAGCGGCGTGAGCGCCTCGCCGATGATGAGCTCGGTGCTGCCGCCGCCGATGTCGACCACCAGGCGCCGTCCCGGCTCGTTCGGCATGGTGTGCGCCACGCCCGCGTAGATGAGTCGCGCCTCTTCCATGCCGGCAATGATTTCGATCGGATGCCCGAGCGCCTCACGCGCACGTTCGAGGAACGCCTGCTTGCGGTGCGCCAGGCGCAGCGCGTTGGTGCCCACCACGCGCACGCTGTCGGCATGCATGTCACGCAGCCGCTGGCCGAAACGCTCCAGGCAGGCGAGCGCGCGGGCCGCTACGTCCTTGTCGATGCGGCCGTTCTCGGCCACGCCGGCGGCGAGGCGCACCATCTCGCGCAGGCGATCGATGATGACCAGCTGGCCGTGCGAGTAGCGCGCGACCACCATGTGGAAACTGTTGCTCCCCAAGTCCACCGCCGCGAGAACGTCGGGAACCGGGCGGGGGGCAGGGCGGGCGTTGGGTCTGGCGTCAGCGGATCGGGCGGTGACAGCGGCAGGCACGCGCTTGGGGCCGGGCTCAGGCGGCGGCGAAGGACGAGCCGCAGCCACAGGTGGTGGTCGCCTGCGGGTTGCGGATCACGAACTGCGCGCCCTCGAGCCCCTCGCGGTAATCGATCTCGGCGCCGGTGAGGTACTGCACGCTCATCGGATCGACCAGCAGCTTCACGCCCAGGTTCTCGACGCAGGTGTCGCCGTCCTGGATCTGCTCATCGAACTCGAAGCCGTACTGCAGCCCCGAGCAGCCGCCACCCTGCACGAACACGCGCAGCATGAGCTTCGGGTTCCCCTCGCCACGGATCAGGTCCCCGACCTTGCGGGCCGCGGCATCGGTGAACAGGAGCAGGGGTGCCTCCTGCAGTGCTTCGGTCGTACTCATAGATCTCCTACTCTGGGCCCAGTCTAGAAGCCCCTTGCGGCGCGGTCAAAGCCGCACTTCACATCCTCAGGTGCCCTCAGCTCTTCTGGCCCTGCGCCGGGGCCTCCGGCGCAAGGCGCACCAGCTTTCCCTTGATCTGGGCGCCCACGGTCATTTCAATGACGCCGTAGTAAACGTTGCCCTCGACGCGGGCTGTCGCCCCCAGAACCACGCGTTCGCGGGCGTGGATATCGCCCTTGACCGTACCCTGAAGCATCACGTTCGGCACGTCCACCGGCCCCTCGATCGAGCCGGTTGCGCTGACCGAGAGGGTCGCATCCGGCGCCCCGCCGGAGCGAACCCCACCGGCGATATGGCCGTCCAGGTGCAGCCCGCCCTGGAATTCGACATCGCCGTGCACGCGCGCGGCCTTGCCGATCAGCGTATCGATGCGGGGCGGCCTGGAATCGCGTGTGAACATGACGGCTCCGATAGCGCCTTGGAATCCAAGGCTCAGGGAGAGGCCTCGACGCTCCACAGGAACGTCTGCGAGAGCGGCGCCACATCCCGGCGGCCCGAGCTCACCTCGACGTTGAGCCGTTCGGGCTTGAAGCTGAGCGGCACGGTGAGCTCCTGGTCGAAGCTCTCCAGGTAGCGGAAGTTGTAGCGCAGCTCGCGCTGTCGGCCCGCGGTCAGCGTCGCCAGATCGAGCGTGCGCGCGCCCTCGGCCACCGTGCCGTCGAGGCTCAACTGCATGCTGCCCGTGGCCGGCGTCTCGGCACGTCCGGAGCGCACCAGCGACATGTGGACGACATAGCTCGCCGGCTGCTGGCCGGCCGTGATGCGCAGCTGCTCGATCTTGACACCGACGCTCGTGGCTCCCTGCGCGACCACGCCGCGGTAGAACGCCAGCTCCTGCGACTGGTGCGCCACCTGCGCCTGCAGGTCGCCCATGGTGCGCGCCACCTCCGCCTGCTCGCGCGCCCGGCCCACGCGGATGGTGTCGAGCTCGGCGAGCCGGGTGCGCAGCTCCCGGTTGGCCTTCTCCAGGTGCTCGATCTGCACCTCGAGCTCGGTGCGCTGCTGCGCCACCGCCTGGCGGTCGTAACCTGCGTTGTAGCGGCCGAGCTCGTAAACCACGTAGAGCGCAAACACGCCGATGAGCACGCCGGCGATCAGCAGGACCGTCTGCAGCCCCGAGGTGCGCTGGCGCACCACCCGCGGCGCACCGTCGTACTTGCCGAGCATGATCGCGAGCCGACCCAAGGCGCCGGCTTCAGTGCGCCGGCGCGGATGCGCCACGGTGGCCGCCGTGCGCGGTCACTTTGTCCCACCACGGGGGTAAGGCCGGCCGCCCCTGCGGGAAGGCGAGGGAGCTAAGCTCCTCGAGCGCGCGCGCGTACACCGGGCGCTTGAAGTAGATGACTTCCCGCACCGGTTCCCAGTACGGAGCCCAGCGCCACTGGTCGAATTCCGGCTCGCTGGTGCGGCCGAAATCGAACAGGACCTCGGCGCTCTTCATTCGCAGCAGGAACCAGCGCTGCTTCTGGCCGATGCACACCGGACGCTGATTGCGCCGGATATAGCGCGCCGGCAGCCGGTAGCGCAACCACTCGCCCGTATGGCCGACGAGTTCCACCTTCGACTGGTCGAGACCAATCTCTTCATCGAGCTCGCGGTACAGGGCCTGCTCGGGCGCCTCTCCGGCGCGCACCCCGCCCTGGGGGAACTGCCAGCCGCGCCCGCCGGTGCGGCGGCCGAGGAATACCTGTTCGCGGTGCATCAGGACGATGCCCACGTTGCAGCGAAAACCGTCCGAATCGATGACGTCGCTCATGAAGGAGTCAGAGTCTGCCATAAGGCCTCGAGGGATGGCGTTTTCCAACAAATTCGATGACGCTAACAGCCATGAGCTTGCAGAGCACGGAACGGGCACCCCTGCGCGGCCTGCTGCTGCTCGCCGCGCTGGCCGCCGCGGTGTTTCTGGCCGCGCTCCTCATCGGCAGCTCCGGGATCGGCGTCGGCCGGGCGCTCGCGGCGCTCGCCGGTTCCGGCGACGAGACCACGCGCAGCGTCCTCATCGCCGTGCGGCTGCCGCGGGTGCTGGCGGCGTTCGGCGTCGGGAGCCTCCTGGCGCTGTGCGGCGTGCTGCTGCAGGCCCTGTTCCGCAATTCGCTCGCCGACCCTTATGTTCTCGGGGTCTCGGGCGGCGCCGCCGTCGGCGCCCTGCTCGCCATGATGGCCGGCGCCGCAGCGATCGTGGTGCAATCGGCCGCGGTCGCGGGGGCCCTGGGGGCCGTCGGCATGGTGTATCTGCTGGCGCGCGGCGGCGGTACGCCGCGCCTCCTGCTGACGGGGGTGGTGCTGGCGAGCGCCTGTGGGGCGCTGGTCACCGTGCTGCTCGCGCTCGCGGACTCCTCGCGGGTGCGTGGCATGGTGTTCTGGCTGGCCGGGGATCTGGAGTGGGCGGTGAGTCCCGCCCTCAGCGCCGGCGCCGCGGCGCTCGCCGTGACGGTCGCGATCGGGGTGGCCCGGCCGCTCAACGTGCTCGCCGCGGGTGAGCTGCGCGCGCGCACCGCGGGGCTCGCGCTGGAGGCCTGGCGGACGCTGCTGTTCATCGCCTGCGCCACACTCACCGCCATCGCGGTGGTGAGCGCCGGCACGGTCGGCTTCGTGGGGCTCATTACCCCGCACGCCGTGCGCCTGGCATTCCGCAGCAGCGATCACCGCATCGTCGCGCCCGCCGCGGCGCTGGCCGGCGGGATGGTGCTGGCCGGCGCCGACCTGGTGGCGAGGACGATCGCGAGCCCGCGGCAGCTGCCGGTGGGGGCGATCATGGCGCTGGTGGGTGCGCCACTGTTCGTGGTGTTGCTGCGCGGACGCGGACGCTAAAGCAACGTCCTGCGTTACGCGACCAGGTTCGGCGACGTCGCGATGCGGTTGCGACCGGCACTCTTCGCCCGATACAGCGCCGCGTCCGCCTCCGCCATCAGGCGCTCCGCCAGCACCTTGTAGTCGCGCATGCCGGGCCCGGGTGTGGCGGCCGCCAGGCCGATCGACAACGTTATCGTTTCGGCGACCTTGCCGATGAACACCGGCTGGTTGCGCACGGTATGCAGCACGCGCGCCGCCACCTTCTCACCGTCGGTGATCGCCGCCTCCGACAACACCAGTGCGAACTCATCGCCGCCGAAGCGCGCGCCGGTGTCGCTGATACGCATCTCGGCGTCGATGCGCTGCGCCACCTCGCGCAGCACGCCATCCCCTGCCAGATGTCCGTACTGGTCGTTGATGCGCTTGAAGTGATCGAGGTCGATCATCAGGCACACGATCGACTGCCGGGCGCGCTGCGCCCGCGCCAGCTCCTCGCGCAGGCGCGCGTGCAGGTAGCGGCGATTGTGGAACCCGGTGAGGAAATCGGTGTAGCCGCTGCGCAGCAGGCGCGCGCGATTGACGGCGTTCTCGATGCAGATCGCCGCCACCAGCCCGAGGTGCGCCAGGAAATCACTCGCCAGCTCCTGGGTGAATCGCAACGGGTCGGCGCTGGAAAACACCAGCACGCCGTCGAGCTGCTCGTGACGGCGCAGCGGGATGAGCGCGAGACTCTCCGCACGCGCGACGCCCGGCAGCAGCAGTCCGTGGTCGGCCTTGTCGAAGGGGCCCAGCCACGGGCGCTCGAGGTTGGCGAGCTGCGGCGCCACCGTCGTCAGCGCGTCGACGAAGCACACTCCCTGCAGCTGCTCGAGCACCAGGCCGTCCCCGGAGAGCAGATGCCGGATTTCGTGTTGCGGGTCGTGCAGGATCAGCTCGACGTCATCGAGCTGGTAGGAGGCCCGTAGACCCGCGATGAACCGCTCGAACAGCTGCGTCAGCGAGCTGGCGCGCAGCAGTTCCAGCTCGCGCTCCTGCGTCTTGCGCAGCAGCGAGTCGTTGCGGCTGACCTGCTCGGTGAGCGAGGCGAGGCGGGCGTGCAGCACGCGAATCTCGTGCTCCAGCTCGCTGCGAGAGGCAGCCGCCGGCGCGTCGCCGGCCGGCGGCTCGGGGTGCGATCGAAGCATGGGGCGAGAATCCTCCTGATCCTCAGGTGCGGCGCTCCGCCAGGCTGCGCCGGTCGGCGAGATAATCGCGCCCGCGGCGCATCAAAGCAACGAATGCGCCGTGGTCTTGCGACAACACGGCGGTCCGCAGGCGTTCGACCGCCTTGGACAGGGCCTCCAGCGACTCTGCGCCGTAGTCGTTGAGGCTCTGTATTTCATAATACAGCTCGGGGCTCTCCTGGGCGACGTGGCTCGCGACCTCGAGCTGCGCATCGAAAGTCGTGCTTGACATGCGCGCCAGCCTGGGCGCCGCTTCCCCGCTGTCCGCGAGCGCGGTGAAGAACGCGATGTTGAGCGCGTGCGACAGACCCAGCACGTAGGCGATGAGGCGGTCGTGCTCGTCGAGGCTCATCACCACCTGCTCGGCCATGGTGGACGCAAACAGCTCGCGCGCCCCGGTGAGCGCGGCCTCGTTCCCCAGGTCCACGAACACCACGTGGCGGCCGGAGAGCAGCTCGGTGTCGGGCCCGAACATCGGGTGCACCGAGGTGACCTTGCAGCCATGCGATTTCAGCGCCAGCAGTCCCGCGCGCAGCGGCGATTTGAGCGATCCCACATCGAATATCACCCCCGGCGGACGTCGCAGCGCGAGATCCCTGAGGATCGCGTCGGTAATACCGAGCGGTGTCGCGAGCACGATGTAGTCGTGCTTCAGATCGGTGCCGCGCCAGTCAGCCACACGCGCCACCCCCGCGGCTCCCGCGGCCGGGTCCGCGACCTCGACCGTGAACCCCTGGGAGGCGAGAAAGCTCACGAACCAGCCGCCCATCTTGCCGGCGCCACCAATGACGAGTGCACGGCGTCCGCTGCCGGCGCCGCGCGCCACCACGCTCGCCTGTTCCTGCGTGGTGAGCGAGGAGCGGATGAGCAGGCGCAGCAGCTGTTCGGCCAGCGCCGGCGACACGCCGCGCTCGGTCGCGAGCGCGCGCACTCCCAGGATCACGTCGCGCTCGCGCTCATAGTCGCGCGTCGGCCGTCCGGTGGCGCGCTTGACACGCGCGACCTCCTCGCTCACGGCCTTGCGTTCGGCCACCAGTGCGATCAACTGGCGGTCAAGTTCGGTCACTCGCTGGCGCAGGTCCTCCAGCGTTGCGGTTTCGCGCGTCATGGGAACGGCTACCTCCTTCAACGACTCCTTTCTATCGGGGCGCGCCGGGGGCTGCAAGGGGAGCTAAGCTTGCCCGCCATGGCCGAGCACCGCGAACTCCTCCCGGATCCTCTGCCCGCCGAGCCGCTCGCGGTCGTGGCCGCCTGGCTCGCCGAGGCCTGGGCGGCACGCCAGCAGCCGAACGCCAACTCCATGGTGCTCGCCACCGCCAGCCGCGACGGCAAACCCTCGGCGCGGGTGGTGCTGTGCAAGGACATCGTGCCGCAGCCGGGGTTCATTGTGTTCTACACCAACTACCTCTCGGGCAAGGGCCGGCAGCTGAAGGACAACCCGCGCGCCGCGGCGGTCATGCACTGGGACGCTCTGCATCGCCAGGTGCGCATCGAAGGGCAGATCGTGCAGGCCCCCGCGGCGGACAGCGACGCCTACTTCGCCGCGCGCCCCTGGCAGAGCCGTGTGAGTGCCTGGGCGAGTGAGCAGAGCGAACCGCTCGGCTCGCGAGCGGCGCTCCTGAGCGCGGTCACCGCCGTGGCGAGACGCTTCGGCGCACCCACGCCGGGCAGTCCGGGCGCCGATGACACGATGAGGGCCACTATCCCCCGCCCGCCCCACTGGGGCGGCTATCGCCTGTGGGCGGATACGGTGGAGCTGTGGGTGCAAGGCGAGGCCCGTATCCACGACCGTGCCCGCTGGACTCGCAGCCTGAGCGCCGCGCGCACCGGCACCTTCAAGCCGGGTGCCTGGTCGGTCACCCGGCTGCAACCTTAGAGGCCGCGGCCGCGGCGTCGCATGTGGAAAAACATTCGCATCGCGCTGCTGCTGTTCGTGCTCGCTGCCGTGGCGATCCACACCTGGCTCGATCGCATTGCGACTCAGAGCTGGAAGGAGACGCTGTGGGTGGGCATCTTCCCGCTCAACGGCGACGGGACGCCCAAGGCACAGCACTACCTCGAGGGGCTGACGGTGAAGGACTTCTCGGGCATCGAGGACTTCTTCGCACGCGAGGCGCACCGCTACGGGGTAAGCATCGAGCAGCCGGTGCATACGGAGCTGTATCCGCAGGGCCTGGAGCTCCCGCCGGCGCTCGAGCGGGACGCCGGGCTGTTCGGCATCGCCTGGTGGAGCCTGAAGCTGCGCTGGTTCGCCGCCCACGCCACTGAAGTGCCGGGACGCGCGCCGCCGCGCATACGCATCTTCGTTCTCTATCACGACCCTGCGACGCTCGATCATGTGCCGGACTCGCATGGTCTGCAGAAGGGCCTGATCGGTATCGTGCACGCGTTTGCCGAAACCGCCATGGCGGGCAGCAACAACATCGTCATCGCCCACGAGCTGATGCACACCCTGGGCGCCAGCGACAAGTACGCGCTGGGCTCGGGTGCGCCGCTTTATCCGATCGGCTTTGCCGAGCCGGAGCGTCAGCCTCGGTACCCGCAGCTGCGGGCGGAGATCATGGCGGGCCGCCGCCCACTGTCGGAGCAGGATTTCGAGATGCCGCAGGGTCTGCGCGATGTCGTCGTGGGTCCCGCCACGGCGCTGGAGATCCGCTGGACGCGCCCGTGAAGCTCACCACTCACCCGGGCCTCGCCGCGCTGAACCTCGGTGTGCGCGCCGGCGCGCGCGAGCTGGTGCGGGACCTGTCGGTGCAATTCACTCCCGGGGAAGTGGTGGCGATTCTCGGGCGCAACGGCTCGGGCAAGACACTCACGCTGCATACGCTCGCCGGGCTGCGCACCGCCGCCGCCGGCGAGGTGCTGCTCGATGGCACGCCGCTGCGGCAGTTCAAGCGCCGATCCGTGGCGCTGCGGCTGGGGCTGCTGCCGCAGGACCTGGAGGATGCGTTCGTCACCACCGCGATGGAGACGGTGCTGATCGGCCGCCACCCGCACCTGGCGCTGTGGCAGTGGGAAACGGCCGAGGATGAGCGCCTGGCGCGCGAGGCGCTCGCGGCGGTGGACATGGGGGATTTCGCGGTGCGGCGCACCGACACCCTCTCCGGCGGGGAGCAGCGCCGGGTGGCCGTGGCTGCATTGCTCGCCCAGCAGCCGGGCATCTTTCTGCTCGATGAACCGACCAATCACCTCGATCCGCACCACCAGCTCGCGGTGCTCGGCCTGTTCCGCGAGCTCGCCAATCAGGGCCGCACCGTGGTCACCACGCTGCACGATCCCACGCTCGCGGCGCGCTTCGCCGACCGCGCGCTGCTGCTGTTTGGCGATGGACGCTGGTCGCTGGGTCCGGTGAGCTCGGCGCTCACGGCGGTCAGCCTGAGCGAGCTGTACCTGGCACCGATGATGGAGCTCGGCAAGGATGGCCGGCGTGTGTTCGTCAGCGCCTGAGCGCTTCCAGCACCGGCGCATGCAGCGCACCGTTGCTGGCGAGCACGCTGGTCGTGCCCAGGTCCACCGCCGCGCCCTCGAGGTCCGTGAACGTCCCGCCCGCCTCGCGCACGATCACCGTGAGGGCGGCAATGTCCAGAATGTTGACATCGGACTCGATCACCACATCGAGCGCGCCGCGCGCCAGCAGGTGATAGTGCACGAAGTCGCCGTAGCCGCGACTGTAGTTCACGCGCCCGATGAGCTCCCCGTAGCGCTGCCAGCGCGGCGAGCGCGCCACGCTCTTGAGATTCCCGCTGGACATGGCGGCGGCGGCGAGCTCGGCGATGCGACTCACGTGCACGCGACGGTCGTTGAGCCAGGCACCCGCCCCCTCCTCGGCCCACGCGAGCTCCCCGTACACCGGTGCGCTCGAGACACCCAGTACCAGTTTCCCGGCACGCAGCAGCGCAATCTGCGTGGAGAAGAACGGGCTGTGGCGCACGAACGACTTGGTGCCGTCGATGGGGTCGACCAGCCAGATGTTCTGCGCCTGCATCGCATGCCGTCCGGTCTCCTCCCCATAGAAGCCATAGCCGGGGAAGTGCCGGCTCAAGGTGGCGCGGATGATCTCCTCGGCGCGCACGTCCGCTTCGGTGACCGGCGAGTCGTCCGGCTTGGTGCGCACCGTGAGGTTCTTCTGATAGTGCGCGGCGATCACATCCGCCGCCGCCCGCGCGGCCTCGAGGGCCGCGGTGAGTTCCTTCGATGGCATAGGAGCTCTCCATAGATGGGAACGAACTCGCCGGGTCGAGCCTTTACACGAGGATCGATCTACGCGGCACGGGAGATTGTCCGGCGGCAGATGTCGAACCCTGCGCTGCACTCGCAGCGCATTTTTATACAATCGTGCCCAAAATGCGCCTGTAGTCCGTTGGCTGACCAGCTCATACTGTGGAGATCGGAACCGTCACCCGAAGCTACCGAATTCGCGTCTATCCAAATGACGCTCAGCGTCGGCTGCTTAATGGCTGGCTCGGAGCCACTCGCTGGTTGTGGAATACAGCGCTCGCCATCCGTCGCGAGGCTTATCAAGCGTGCGGACTGACACTCACGGGCAACGATATCTCGTGCTGGCTCACGCAGTGGAAACATACTCCGGGACACGAGTGGCTCGCGCTGATCCCGGCGACCTGTCTCGTCCAGTGCCTGCGCGATCAGGATGCGGCGTTTCGGCACTTCTTTGCCCGGCGTGGCGGTTACCCGCGATTCAAGCGCAAGACTGCTGCTGGGAGCGTGCGCTTTCAGGGCGTGGGGAGGGGCTGGGCGCGTGGCCTGGTGAGTCTGCCCAAGCTCGGTCCGCTTAAGCTGGCCGAGCACCTCCCCGAAGTCGAACGGCCGGACCTGGTAACGCTCTCGCGCGACCCCTGCGGCCGCTACCACGTGAGTTTCTGCGCTCAGGTCGAGACGTCGTTGCTGCCAATCACGCAGCGCTCGGTGGGGGTGGACCTGGGACTTAAGGATCTGGCGACGTTCTCGACCGGGGCGAAGATCGCCAACCCGAAGCGCCTGCACGCACGCCTAAGATACCTGCGCCAGCAGCAGCGCTGTCTTGCGCGTCGTCAGAAGGGCAGCCGGCGCCGCGAGAAGCAGCGGTTGCGTATCGCACGGGCGCATGCGCGGGTCAGACAGGAGCGTAGTTCTGCCCTGCACGCGCTTACGACGCGTCTGGTGCGGGACTTCGATCTGATTTGTATTGAGGACCTGAATGTGAAGGCATTGGCTCGCGGGCGACACGCCCGCGCTATCAAGGACGTCGCATTCAGCGAAGTGCGCCGGCAGCTCCGCTACAAGAGCGAGTGGTACGGCAAGATCCTGGTTGAGGTGGATCGCTGGTATCCCTCGAGCAAGACCTGCTCGGCGTGCCGGCATACCCTCGATGACCTGCGGCTGTGCGAGCGGAAATGGAAGTGCCCGAAATGCGGGACTTGGCATGACCGAGACGTGAATGCCGCACGGAATCTGCTGGCGGAAGGTCTTCGCCAGCTGGCCGGTCGTGACGATCGGGACCTGCGCGTGGATGCGGGAGACACATGCCCGGAAGAGATTCTGGAGCAGGTGCTCGCAGAGGAAACGCGAAGCGGGCTACGGAATCGAGCCTATTCCGAACAGGCAAGGTTTGGCTAGCAGCGCGGTCAAGAGGATACGATCATGGGGAACCGTCTGAGCAAGATCTACACGCGCACCGGCGATGACGGCACGACCGGCCTGGGCGACGGCACCCGGGTTCCCAAGGACAGCGTGCGCGTCGAAGCCTACGGGACGGTGGACGAGCTCAACAGCGCCGTCGGCGTGCTGCTCGCCGTGCCCGGCCTGCCGCCCGCCATCAGCGCCTGCCTCACCGAAGTGCAGCAGCAGCTGTTCGACCTGGGCGGCGAGCTCTGCATCCCGGGGCACCGCGCCGTCAGCGCCTCCCAGGTCACGCAGCTGGAGCAGGCGCTCGATGCCTTCAACGACCCGCTGCCGCCGCTCAAGGAGTTCATTCTCCCGGGCGGTGGCCCGGCCGCCGCCGCCTGCCATCTCGCCCGCACCATCGCGCGGCGCGCCGAGCGGCGCGTGTGGACGCTCGCGCGCGCCGAAGCGGTGAGCCCCGAGGTCGCGAAGTATCTCAATCGCCTGTCGGATCTGCTGTTCGTGCTCGCGCGGGTGCTCGCGCGGCATGAGAGCGGCGCCGAAGTCCTGTGGCGCCACGAGCGCGGCAAAGGGACCTGATCAGTCCCGCGACGGACCCGGCCGCGCCGCCAGGCGCTCGCTGAGTAACGCGCGGAAACGCGGCCAGTCAAACGCCGCTCCCGGATCGGTCTTGCGGCCCGGCGCGATGTCGCTGTGGCCGACGATGTGCTCAGCGGACAGCGAGGCGTACGCTGCGAGCAACGCCGCCGCCAGCGCCGCGAGCTGTTGGTACTGCGCCTCGGTGTAGGGCGTGTCGTCGGTACCTTCCAGTTCCACCCCGACGGAGAAATCATTGCAGGTGGAGCGGCCGCGGTATTGTGACGCGCCGGCATGCCAGGCGCGCTCCCCGAAGGGCACGTACTGCACGATCGCGCCATCGCGCCGCACCAGCGCATGCGCGGAAAGGCGCGCGGCGGCGAGCTCGCGGAAAAAGGGGTGCGCCTCGGGGGGCAGCGTGCCGGTGAAGAGCCGGTCGATCCACGGCCCGCCGAATTCCCCGGGCGGCAGGCTGATGCCGTGCACCACCAGGAGCTCGGCCACCGTGCCCGCGGGCCGCGCATCGCAGTGCGGCGACAACACCTGGCGGACGCCGGTCAGGAGTCCCGTGGCGGAGTCGATTTTCAGGGGTGCACCGGCCGGGGCGGTCTGCATGGTAGGACCTCGTCGAGGCGTCAATTCAACAGGCCGAACACGGCAACGCCGCCCTGCGTACCCACGAACACTTTACCGTCGGCAATCATCGGCGTGATGAACTTATTGCCGGCGCCGAAGTGATCCCGGCCGCCCGCGGCCTGGGAGCTGTTATAGAGCTCGTGACCGAGATTGCCGGCATCGTAGGCATGCAGTACGGCGGGGTCGGAGTTTTCGTGTGCCCAGATGATGCCGTCGCCGGTGCCGTTCGCGGATACCGCCGGCGAAGTCCCGGGATAGCCGAAGGTATTGGTCGTGGTCGATGAGGCCGCGCTCGAGAGTTGCGCATTCCTGACGGTGAAAGCCATGAGGGCTGCGCCAACCGGTCCATAGTACACGGCCCCGTTGAAGTAAGCGGGCGTGGAAAAGATGCCGCCGCTGAGCACGCCCGACACTTGCTGCCAGATATTGTTGCGGCTGGAGCTGAACTTGCCCAGCGAGTCGCGGCTGACGACGTACAGGTTGCCGTCCTTGCCTGCGCCGACGGCGAGGTGACGCACGACGCCCCCGGAGTCCGTCACATCCGGTAGCAGCAGGATGCCACCCGATCCCAGATCCTGGTCGGCGCTTGATTCGCTCACTGCGTTGTACAGGGTGAAGTAGTCGGCCACCGTGAGCGTGCCGCCCGCAGTCGAGAGCTTCAGAAAGCTGTTGCCGTAGTCCCCCCGGTCAGGGAAGCCGTTCGAGTCGAGCGCCGTCTCAAACGCGCCGTTAGCCGTCAGCACATAGACGTTGCCGGCGGAATCGGCGGCGGGTCCCCCGCCGCTCATCCAGATTGCGGGACCTGCTCCGGCGCTGTTGGGCGCAGCATTGAACACCGCGCTGCGGGCGAGCGTGCTCTGGCTGTACGCGATGATCCAGCCGGAATACGGCCTGATATCACAATGTGATGTCCAGCTGGTGTAGATCACCCCGTGCGAGAGCAGCAGCGCCGCGCGCTCCTCGTATTGCGCCGGGTCGAATGTGGTCGTCCCGCCGAGCATCGGATAGGTGGCCGAAATATCCACCGGGCCGTTGAGTGCTTCCGCCCCCGTGGTCACGTCCAGCGCATGCAGCCGCTGGTGGTAGGTCGAGGAGGCGGTCGTCCTGGACATGGCGACGATGTAGATGATGCCGTTCGCGCCGGCAGAACGGTCAATCACCGGCGTTGCCGTGATGCCGATGGTGGGCGTCACCTGGTCGCAACCGTTCGGGGGAAGGACATCTTCCCCGGCCGCCAGCACCGAGACGTGCCACAGGACCGCGCCGGTGTCGGCGTCGAAGGCGTAGACCGAATCCTTCTCCGTGGCCGCGAACACCACGTCGTGCATTGCGCCTTGTACGGTGAGCCCCGAAAGATACAACGGCTCGGCGTCCACCTTGCCGTCAGTGGTGAGAAAGCGCTGCAGCCCGAACCTCGACGGGTTCACGTTCGTCAGGGTAAGAATCGATTCCGTCAGATTCTGACCCGTTCTGGCCGCGTCGTTCCTGTGGCTGACGACGTCGGTGCGCTGCGCCGGCACTGGATTGATGCCCCCGCCGCCGGGGGATGGGGACGTGTTCATGCCAGTCTTGGCGCACGCCGCAAGCACCGCAGCGAGCAGCAGCGAGAACGTCCCGGCAAAACTCGCGCGTGTGCGCCACATCGGTACAAAAACTCTCATGCCCGCAGATCCGGCGGCAACTCGTCTGTAAAATGCGACGGGACGCCTGTGCCACAATCCCGCTCATGACCTCCCCCAACAGCGCTTACGTCGTGCGCGACCTCGCTCACGTGTGGCACCCGTGCACCCAGATGAAGGATCACGAGCAGCTGCCCCTGATTCCCATCCGCCGCGGGCGGGGCGCGTGGCTCGAGGACTACTCGGGGCAGCGCTATCTCGATGCCATCAGCTCCTGGTGGGTGAATCTGTTCGGTCACGCCAATGCGCGCATCAACGCCGCGGTGCGCGAGCAGCTGGAGGAGCTCGAGCAGGTGATCCTCGCCGGCTTCACGCACGAGCCGGTGATCGCGCTCTCGGAGGCGCTCAGCGCGCTCGCGCCGGCGGGACTCACCCGCTGCTTCTACGCCGACAACGGCTCCTCGGCCGTCGAGGTGGCGGTGAAAATGAGCTTTCACTACTGGCGCAACGTGGGGCGTACCGCGAAGCGTCGCTTCATCACCCTGTCGAACAGCTACCACGGCGAGACCCTGGGGGCGCTCGCCGTGGGCGACGTCGATCTCTACAAGGAGATCTACCGCCCGCTGCTCATGGAGGTCATCACCGTGCCCTCGCCGGATTGCTTCGCGCGCGCCCCCGGCGAGAGCTGGGCGGAGCACTCGCGGCGCAAGTTCGCGCACATGGAGGCCGCGCTCGCGCAGCATGCGCACGAGGCCTGCGCGGTGATCGTGGAGCCGCTGGTGCAGTGTGCCGGCGGCATGCGCATGTACGATCCGGTGTATCTCACGCTGCTGCGCGAGGCCTGCGATCGTCACCAGGTGCACCTCATCGCCGATGAGATCGCGGTGGGCTTCGGGCGCACCGGCACCCTGTTCGCCTGCGAGCAGGCCGGCATCCGCCCCGACTTCATGTGCCTGTCCAAGGGACTGACCGCGGGCTATCTGCCGCTGTCGACCGTGATGACGACCGAGGCCGTGTACGCGGCGTTCTACGACGAGTACGTCAAGCTCAATGCCTTCCTGCACTCGCACAGCTTCACCGGCAACCCGCTGGCGTGCGCCGCCGCCCTCGCCAGTCTCGCCATTTTCCGCGACGACCAGGTCCTCGAGCGCAACCGGGCGCTCGCCGCGCGCATGGGCGAGCGCGCCCGCGCGCTCGGGGATCACCCGCACGTGGCGGAAGTGCGGCAGCGCGGCATGATCGTGGCGATCGAGCTGGCCGCCAACAAGGCCAGAGGCGAGCCGTACCCCTGGGCTGAGCGTCGCGGACTGACCATCTACCGGCACGCTCTGACACGCGGCGTGCTGCTGCGGCCGATCGACAACGTCGTGTACTTCATGCCGCCTTACATCATCACGCCCGAGGAGATCGATCTCATGGTCGAGGTGGCGCGCGAGGGCATCGAGCGGGCGACGTGCGACTGACGCGCGTGTACGTGGATGCGCCGCTGGCCGCGGGTAAGCGCGTCACCCTCGAGGGCAACGCTGCGAGCCACGTGACCCGCGTGCTGCGCCTGCGCGTCGGTGAGGCGCTCACCCTGTTCAACGGCGCAGGCGGCGAATACGCCGCCAGCATCGATGCGGCGCGCGGCGGCAGGCTGACGGTCGCGGTCGGCGAGCCGCGCGCCGTCGAACGTGAATCGCCCCTGACCCTGACACTCGCACAGGGCGTGTCGCGCGGCGAGCGCATGGACCTGGTGGTGCAGAAGGCGACCGAGCTCGGGGTCTCCGGCATTCTGCCCCTCTTCACGGAGCGCAGCGTGGTGCGTCTGGGCGCCGAGCAGGCCGAGCGCAAGCTCAATCACTGGCGCGCCATCGCCATCGCCGCCTGCGAGCAGAGCGGGCGCAACCGCCTGCCGAAGGTCGCGCCGCCGGTGTCTCTGGCGGACTTGCTGCGCAGCGGCACAGACCGCGAGGGCGACGCATCTGGCTGCGGCGTGCAGGACATGTGCCTGCTGCTCTCTCCCGGGGCCGCCTCGCGCATCGACGCCCTGCCTCGCCCCGCGACTTCTGTCACCGTGCTCATCGGTCCCGAAGGCGGCCTCACGAATGCCGAGCAGGAGGCCGCCGTCGCAGCGGGCTTTCTGCCCGTTCGGCTGGGTCCGCGCGTGCTGCGTACCGAGACCGCGGCCATCGCCGCGCTCGCACTGCTGCAGCGCGAATTCGGAGATTTCTAGCGCCCTGGTGTCGGTGCTTTCGGCGCGAGGATCCGACTCAACAGGTCGGTCCTGGAGGGCTCGCGGACCAGGTGCGGATTCCTCAGGCCGCCGTGATAGTCGATGTGCAGGACCCGGACCAGATCGCCGGCCTCGACGATGAGCTCGATGGGGTCCGGGGACTTCTCTGCCCTGATGATCGTCTCGCGGGCGGCGTCGGCACTCCACTTGTGGCCGCCGATCGAGATGAGATGCATGGCCGGCGCCACGCCGGCGGCAAAGGCCGGCGAGCCGTGCACGACATCGGCCACGACGCCGTCCGGCTTGATCCACAGGCCGAGTGACAGGCTGAGGTTATCCGCGCCGTCGACCTTCTCGCGCGCGCTGAGAAACTCATTCGGCGTGTCGTCGTAGCTGAGCATCCAGCCGCCTCGCTGAATCCCCTCGAGCGGCGCGCGCGGGGTGATCGCGTCCACCCGGGAAGTCAAAAAGCCATCCCAGTCGCGCGGCGCGATGGTGCGCAGGGCCGCGACGATCTCGGCCCGCGAGTAAGGCCGCACCGCCGGCGCACGCTCGGCGCCACCGAAGAAGCTGGCACAGAAATCATCGAGGGAGCGCTGGCCGCCGCTCGTCTCACGGATCAGCGTATCGGCGTCGAGCCACACCAGCATCATCTCGTCGTAGTAGTCACGCCGGCGGCGGATGGAGCTCCACTCGGCCGGCGCATCGCTGTACCCGGGCAAGGCGGTGGCGGTGTCAGCGAGGCTGCGCCACTCGCGCCCGGGTCGAGCGCCGTCCATCGTTGCGGCCACCCAGGCGAGGTACGCACGCGCCTGCTGGGGCGGACTCAGCCCGCTGCGGGTGCGCAACACCAGATCGCCCAGATAACGGGTCATGCCCTCGTAGACCCACAGGAGATCGTCGACCATCGGCTGCTGGTAGTTGCGGGTCGCAAGACCGATCGGGCGACGGTATTTTCCGTTCCAGGAATGCACGTACTCGTGAGGGATGGTGCGGTGCTCGATCAGCCGCGCGGGATCGGTGAACAGCGCTTCGGCATCGCGGATGTCGGTGGATTCGTGGTGCTCGAGCCCGTTCTGTTGATCGAGGTTGTTGCCGAGGGCAACGAGCCACACATATTCGCGATAGTGACCCGCACCAAACAGCGCCAGCGCCTCGGGCACGAGCCGGCGCAGCTGAGCGATCATGACATCGCTCATGGCGAGATCGCCCGGGGCGTCCGCGGCGATGCTCACCCTCGTGCTGCCCGGGCCCTGCGTGACCGGCACGGTCCTGAAGTACTCCCCGGCGAGGAGTGGTGAATCGAGCAGCTGATAGAGCGAGGTGACCGGCAGGAACAGCGTGTCGCCCTCGACACGCTCCGGGTGCAGCGCGCTGTCATATTTCCAGCCGGCGGGCAGGCGCACCTCGGCCCTGACCGCGATCGCATCGGCGGCAGCCTCGTGCGGATACAGCACAAAGTGGTTGAACGGCAGAATCAGCAGGTGCGGGGTCACGTTCGGCGTGCGGCCGTAGCCATCCGCAAACACCTTGGGTGGTGACAGATAGTCGAAGCGCACCTCGAGTGTCTGTGCCCCGCGCGGCACCTCGACCCGAAACAGGAACGGGTCCAGCGGATCGCGTCGCCACGGCAGCGCCTTGCCGCCGCCGGTGATCACGAGCCCCACCACCTGTGTGAGTGGACCATCCGCCGCATGCTCGCCGGGAATCCACTTCGGGTATGCGAGCGTCAAGGGTCCCGGGCGTACCGGCAGGGTGAGGTGGGCGTGCTGAATTCCCTGGGTGACGTCCCGGGCATCGACCTGCAGCGTGATCGGCGGTGTTGCGGCTGTGACCGATGCGGCGGCGAGCACGGTCCAAAGCACGAACCACACGTTCGAGTGAGTCAGGCTCATTGGAAACGTGCGGGCCGTTACGCGGTGATGCTGGTCTCTTCCGCGATCATCTCTTCCAGGCGCTCGAGGTCCGGTACCAGCGGAGTCTCGTTGACCATGCGGATCTGGCAGATGATCGGCGTGCGCTCGGGAAACACGCGCGAGTTGTCCGGTCGCACGACGTCCGAGCTCACCCGCACCAGCTGCGGGAAGCCCTGGCTGACCAGCGCGAAGTTGCCGCCTTCGACCTTGGTGCCGAGCGCGTGCAGCACCACGATGCGCGTGCGGCCGCTGGCCGGCGGAATCATCTGGCCGCAGGCGCCTTCGAAGGACACCAACGGCACCGCCTTGCCGTTCCACGGCACGGTGCCGATGTACCACGGCGGCGCCCCGGTCATCTCGGAGGGCGTCTGGAAGCCGATTACCTCCGCGACACAGGCGCGCGGAATGATCAGCCGTGCGTCCACCAGCGGCACCAGCAGGCTGTAGATTTCGGTGACGCGCTCGGTCATGAGGCGTAAGCCCGACCCTGCGCCGCGGCGCGCCGCCGCGCCACCAGCGGCGCGATGGCATCCAGAAGCTGCGCCTCCTGGTAGGGCTTGCCGAGATAGTCATCGACTCCGAGCTCGATGGCGCGCGCGCGGTGCTTCTCGCCCACGCGCGAGGTCACCATGATGATCGGCACGTCTTTCAGGCGCGGATCGTTGCGCACGTGCGCGGCGACTTCGTAGCCGTCCATGCGCGGCATCTCGATGTCGAGCAGGATCACGTCCGGCACGTGGTCCTGCAGCAGCGCCACCGCATCCATGCCATCGCGCGCGGTCAGCACCCGCATGCCGTTGCGCTCGAGCAGCCGCTGGGTCACGCGGCGCACGGTAATGGAATCGTCCACCACCATCGCAAAGGTGCGCCGGTCGCCGCGCTCCTTCGGCGCCACCGGCGCCTGGGCCCGCGCGCGCCACTCCGCGCGCACCAGCGCGCCGATGTCGAGGATGATGACGATGCGGCCGTCGCCCAGGATGGTTGCGCCGGATATGCCGCGGATACCGGAGATCTGCGGACCCACGGACTTGACGACGATCTCGCGGCTGCCGACCAGCTCATCCGCCACCAGACCGGTGGAGTGCTCGCCGGCACGCACCAACACCACCGGAATGGTCACGTCCTGCCCCGGCAGCTCGAACGGCGGCAGTCCCACGAACGTCGCCAGATACTGGAAGCGGTACTTCTGCCCGCCGTAGTCGAATGCGGCGGCGTCGCGCCCCAGGTGCGCAGTGACAACCGCCTTGGACAGGCGCAGCACCCCCTCCACCGTGGGCAGCGGCAGCGCGTAGAACTCCTCGTCGCTGCGCACCACCAGCGCGTGGCTGATCGCGAGCGTGAGTGGCAGGCGGATAGTGAACACCGTGCCCTCGCCCGCCTTGGTCTCCATGTGCAGCGCGCCGCCCAGACGCTTGATCTCGGTGGCCACGACGTCCATGCCGACGCCGCGGCCCGCCTGCTGAGTGATCGCCCCGGCGGTGGAGAAACCCGGCTCGAGGATCAGCTGAATCGCGTCCTCGTCACTCAAGCTATGTCCCGGGCCGATGAGTCCCAGGGTCTCGGCCTTCTGGCGGATCGCGCTGAGATTCATGCCGCCGCCGTCGTCGGTGAGGCGCACCATGACTTCCGCGCCTTCGCGATGCAGCTCGAGGAAAATGCGTCCGGTGTCGGGCTTGCCGCGCCGCACGCGCTCCTCGGGTTTTTCGATGCCGTGCACCACGGCGTTGCGCAGCATGTGCTCGAACGGCGGCAGCATGCGCTCGAGCACCTGCCGGTCGAGTTCGCCGGAGGCGCCCTCGACGATGAGCTCGGCGCGCTTGCCGGTCTCGCCGGCCGCCCGGCGCACGATGCGTGCGAGACGCTGCACGTGACGCTCGAACGGCACCATGCGTGTGCGCATGAGCCCGTTCTGCAGCTCGGTGATCGTGCGCGCCTGCTGCTGCAGCAGGGTCTGCGTATCCTTGGCGAGACTCTCCAGCAGCTGCTGAATGCTCGCCACGTCGTTGGCCGTCTCGGCCAGCGCCCGCGAGTACTGCTGGATGGCGGAATAACGGTCGAGTTCGAGCGGATCGAACTCGCTGCGGTGCGGGCCTTCGTCCTCGTGCTTGTGCAGGATCTGCGCCTCGGTCTCGATCTCGAGACTGCGCAGCTGCTCCTTCAGGCGCGTCACCGTGCGCGACAGCTCCCCTAAGTTGAAATCGAACGAGCCGAGCTGCTGCTCGAGGCGCGCGCGCGCAATGCTCGCTTCGCCCGAGATGTTCAGCAGCTGATCGAGCAGATCCGCGTCCACGCGCGCCATTTCCTGGCGCTCGCCGCCGGTCACCGGCTCGCGGCCGGGCGGGACCGGCTGCGGCGCGAGCAGACCCTCCTCGGTGTGCGGCTCGGGTGCGCGGACACGCGTCAGCGGCCAGGCGCCGGCCAGCGTGCCCCGTCCTGTCCAGCCCCCCTCGAGGGGCGGCGCCGGTGCGGCGAAGGACGGAGCGGGCGCGGTAGAGGGTGCCGGCGGCGGCTCAGGCGCATCGCTCACAGGTTCGACAGCTGCCGGCTGGGCGTGCAGGGGCTCGACCTGCACGCCGTCGGCGCCGGTCGACAGGAGCTCCGCGTTCAGCCTCGCCAGCATCGTGTCGGTGTCGGCTCCGGAGGGCTCGGGCTCGGGCTCCGCGGCCCGCGCCGCCGCGGGTGGCGGAGCGGGGGGAGCGGGCGGCGCCTTGGGGGGCGCGGCCATCGCGGCGGCGGTGGAGGGAGCGGGGCGCGACAGACTCTGCAGGCGCGTGATGATGGCGCGCGCAGCTGCTACGGGCCGACCGTTGATGACCTGCTCGCGCATGCGCGCGAGCTCGTCCAGGCTCGCCTGGATGACATCGAACACCGCGACGTCGGCCGTGACCTCGCCATTGTCGACCGACATGACGAGCGTCTCGAGCTCGTGGGAGAGATCGCCCATGGGCGTGATGCCCGCCATGCGCGCGCCGCCCTTGAGAGTGTGCAGCGGTCGCTTGAGACTCGCGCGAAAGTCCGCGCTGTTGGGCTGCGAGCGCCACTCCGACAGCGCGCGCTCGGCGGCGTCGATGAGCTCGGTCGCCTCGTCGGTGAAAATGGCCGCCACTTCGGGGTCGAAGTCGACAGCCTCGTCGCGCGGCTGCGCATCGTGGCCGGGTGCCTCGGCCGCGCCGATCGCGGGATAGATACCGGTGTGCGCGCCGGCCGCGGCCATGCGCTGATCCAGACCCCTGTCGGCGCGCTCGATCCGCTCGAGCAGCTGCCAATGGTTGACGAAGTAACCGGTCGGCTCATCCAGGTGCGTCGCGACCGACTCCATCGCGGCCATGCAGTCCGCGAGCAGGGTCAGATCCTCGTCCCCGAGCCCCAGCCCGCTGCCGTAGGCGCGGCGCAACCAGTGATCCAGCGGCTCCGCCAGACGAATCCCGTGGCGGGCCTGAGCCATTTTCGAGCTGCCCGAGAGCGTGTGGCAGGCGCGATAGACGTCCTCGGGCAGCGCATGCGGCTCCGGCAGCTGCGCCTCGCGCGCCAGGTAACCGCGCACCGTAGCCACATGTGCGGCGGTCTCGCGCGCGTAGATATCGCGCAGCGTGTCGTCCGGCACCGTCTGCCGGGAGGCCGCCTCGGCGGCCGGCGCCGCCACCGTCATGGCGGGCATGGGCCGATCGGCGGGGGCGCCGCCTCCCGGTCGCGGCTCGGCCGCTTCCTCCTCGCCGTGCTCGGGCGTGCCGCGGGCCGGGGTCTGGCGGCCCGCGGCGAGTGCATGCGCGCGCGAGGCGATGGCGTTGACCTCGGTGCGCACCGGCTCGCCGGTCTTCAGCTGCGTGATCAGCTCGGGCAAGGCGCCGAGCGCCGCGCGCAGGGTCTCGAGGATGGTCGGGGAACGGCTCAGTGTGTTGTCGAGCACGCGGTTGATCAGGTTTTCGATCGCCCACGCGAACTCGCTCAACTCGCGTGCGCCGACCATGCGCCCGCTCCCCTTGAGCGTGTGGAACGAGCGGCGCACGGTGACCAGTGAATCGCGCTCGAGCGGATTGTAATCCCAGGCGGGGAAACAGTGCTGGATCCTGGCGAGCTCCTCGTGCGCCTCCTCGATAAAGAGGTTCATCAGCTCGGGGTCGGCATGCTCGACGGGCGCGGCTGCTCTCGCGCTGCTCGACGGCGCCAGCGTCGGCGCCGAGGCGCCCACCGCCGCCACGTCCGGTTGCAGCGCGGCGGGTGGCGCAAGGCTCGGAATCTGCACGGTGCGCGCATAGGCGCCGGCTTCGAGCGGCGCGACCGTGGGGACCGACGGGGTCGGCTGCTGCTCGAGCGCCTGCACGCACGCCTGGGCGTTGTCGAGCATGTACCAGGGGTCCGAGCGTCCCGCCTGCACCGTCTCCATGTAGTACTCGAGGCTGACGATCGCGTCCGCGAGACGGTCCACGAAGCCCGGCGGCAGCACATGAACGCCCGGTTGCATGACGCGCCGCAACTGCCCGGTGATCGCCTCGATGACTTCCACCGCGCGCGCCTTGCCGAGCAGCAGCATGCCCGCCTGCATGCCGCGCATCAGGTCCTGCCAGCTGTCGAGGCCCGCCGCATCGAGCGTGCCACCGACACTCTGGGTAACGGCTTCCTTGATTCGCGCGAGATTGACGATGCACTCGCGCAGCACCGCCGCCTGCACCTGCTGAAATTCGCTGTCCCCGGCGGGCCGCGGCAGCGCCGCATCCCGCGGCAGGATCATGCCGACCAGCTGGTCATCGAGCTTGTCCTCGACACCGATCAGGGTCGCGGCAATCTCGACCAACGTGGCCTCGTCGGCCTTGAGCGTGCCTTTGACGATCCTCTGCAGTCGCTCGGTCTCGCGCTGCACGTGGGCGCGCAGCTCGCCCAGGCCCAGGACCCCCAGGGTGTCGCCGATCTTGCGCAGCATTTCGACCTGCGAGCTGAGCTCCTGCGGCTGGCCGGCGCCGCGGCGCACGAAAATGTCGAGGACGTCCTTTACCTTGGCGAGATCCTCGCGGATCGCCGCGGCTACCGTGCGCATGAGCTTGACGCTCGGCGCCGACAGGTTCTCGCGCTCCTGCTCGATGCTCTCGTCGACCGGCAGGAGCTCGGAGAGACGGAACGAGGCGCGCACCGCGCTCACCCGTCCGCCGGAGGATTCAGAACGTCCGATGTAGTACAGCAGATTGTTGAGCAGCTCGACCGGCGGTGACTGCGCATAACGCGCCTCGCCCTGCTCGTAGAGGCGGCGGATCTCGCGATCGCCGAGGCCCAGCAGCCGTTTCACGGACTGCCCGCTCTCGAGGCCGTTCTCTTTCAGCGCTTCGATCACCGCGCCGATCACCCACCACAGCTGGAACACCGGCTGGCGGGTGGCAATCTGCTCGAGCTTGCGCGCCACGGCGCCGAGAATCTCCAGGTTCTGCTCCACGCGCTCGCCGCGGATCCAGCCGATGAGGCCCAGCTGGTAGCGGGCGCGCAACCGGCGCGCCCAAAGCTCGACCGTCATCGGCGGCTCGCCGGCGGCGGCCGCCAGCGGTTGCGCCTGCTGGTCGGACTTGAGGTTCAACAGCAGCAACGTGCCTTCGGACAGCAGCGCATTGCCGCGCACGGCACGCAGGTCGTTCAGCAGCGGCAGCAGCACCAGCGCCAGATCGCGCCCCCCCGCCAGCACCCGCTCCAGATAGCTCGGCAGCTGCACCATGGCGCGCATGAGCGCATCGAGGCTTTCGGCCTGACTCTTGCGCTCACTGTGGGTCGCCAGCAGGTACTGCGCGACGTGTTCCATCTCCTCGGCGAGCAGCGCCGCGCCGTAGATCTCCAGCAGCCGCAGCACACCCTGCACCTGGTGCAGGTCCTGTGCGCAGCGCTCCAGGAGCTGGACGTTGTCGGGTTGTTCGACATAGGTCTCGAGGGCGCCGCGGGCCTCCGCCAGCGTAGCGTTCACTTCACGACCGACGAGATCGAATGTCTGGGAGGCGACTTCAGGCATGCAGTGGCTTTCGCAAAAAGATCTAAGAGCCGCCCAGCGCGGAAATCTGCCGCACCTTGGCCGTCGTCAGCGTGGCGTCTTCCAGGCGCCTGACGGCGCTGTTCGAGACCAGGCGCTCGTCGGGGTTGCCGGGCAGACGGAAGCCGGTGGCGGACTTGCGCAGCCCGGCGGAGAGCTCGGCCAGCTTCGCGATGGCGGTCGAGGTCGCGTTGGTCGATTCGGCGGTCTGGGCGCTGATCTCCTTGAGAACCTGCATATTGCGGGCGATGTTCTGCGCCGCGTGGGTCTGCTGGCGCGCGCTGCCGGAGATATTCTGCACCAGGCTCGCGATCTGGTTGGACACCTGCTCGATTTCCTCCAGCGCGGCGCCGGCATTTTCCGCCAGCAGCGCCCCGCCGACCACATCGGTGGTGCTGCGCTCCATCGAAACGACCGCCTCGTTGGTATCGGTCTGGATGGTGCGCACCAGCACTTCGATCTGCTTGGTGGCGTTGGCAGCGCGCTCGGCGAGCCGTTGCACCTCATCCGCCACCACCGCAAAGCCGCGACCCGCCTCGCCCGCCATGGAGGACTGGATCGAGGCGTTCAACGCCAGGATGTTGGTCTGTTCGGCGATGTCGTTGATGAGCTCGACGATGTTGCCGATCTCCTGCGAGCTCTCGCCGAGGCGCTTGATGCGCTTGGAGGTCTCCTGGATGGTCTCGCGGATGGTGTTCATGCCGTCGATGGTGCGGCGCACGGCATCGCCCCCCTTATGCGCCACCTCCACCGAATGGCGCGCCACATCGGAGGCGCGCTCGGCGTTGCCGGACACCTCTTCCACGGAGCCCGCCATGCTGGCCGCGGACTCGGTGGCCGAGGCGATCTGCTTGGATTGCGCGCCGCTCGCCCTGGCGAGGTGCTGCGACAGCGCCTGCGTCTGGCGCGTCGCGCTCTCCAGCTGCATCGCCGAGCCGTTGATGGTGGTGACCAGGCCGCGTAGCGCGTCCACCGCGTAGTTGATGGAATCCGCGATGGCGCCGGTGATGTCTTCGGTGACCGTGGCCTGCACGGTGAGATCGCCGTCGGCGAGGCTCGAGAGCTCATCGAGCAGCCGCAGGATCGCCTGCTGGTTGCGGTCGCTCTCGCGGCGCTGTGCATCCACCGAGACGCGCTGGCGCTCGACCGTGCGGCGCATGCGCAACGTCGCGAGCAGCGCCGCGAGCAGCAGCGAAAGTCCCGCGACCAGCAGCACCAGCGGCGCCCACACCAGCAAGCCGGCGGGGACGGCGGACGGCGCAGCGCCCGCCATATCGCGTGCGTCCATGGCGATGGCGCGCGCCGCGGTCTGCGCTGCCGGCAGAGCGGGCGCGGCGGCCACGGCGCGGCGCACGGTGGCGTTCAAGTCTGTGTAGAGGGCATCGAGCGCCTTCAGGTGCTTCGCGGCCTCCGGCGCGGTCACGCGCGGCAGCGCCAGACCCGGGTTGCCGCCCGCGAAGCCGGAGATGACCTGGCCCAGGTAGTCGCTGCTCTCGGCGATGCGCTGCGCCGCCGGCCCGGGATCGGTCGCGCCCAGGGTCAGCGCCGTCACATCCAGCTGCAGCCGTTGGGCGCGCGCCTCGAAGCGCTCCAGGGTTCCGGCGATCGCGGGGGCGAGCGGCGCGGGCAGGCTCGCGCCGAATGCGCCGGATTCGGTGAGTAGCCGCGGCACGAGAGCGGCGGTCTCGCGCGCCGCATTGCCCGCGTCCGCCAAGGCACCGCCCGCGCGCAGCACCGCGGCGGCGTTGTTCATCAGGCGCATGAAGCGCGCATCGCTCGTGAACGGCGCGGCGGGATCGTGCGCGGCCGCGTCCTCGAGAGCCTTGTGGCGCTGCTGGAAACGCGCGAGCGCCGCCGTATCGCCGGCCACGGCGGCGCCGGCGTCGAGGGCGAGGTTGTAGAGCGCATCGACCGGCAGCGCGTGAGCGCTTGCGGCGGGGCGCGCCTGCAGCAGGGTGTAAGACACGCCGCTGCCGATGAGCAGCAGTGCCGCGACCGCGAGCAGCACCGCAAGCGCGGTCGGCGGGCGCACCGTGGTCACCGGCGCGCTCATGCCGCGGCCTCCGCGAACGCGGGACTCTCCAGCACCGAACGCAGGCTCAGCACCGGCCATTGCTCGTGGGCGCGGCGAAACGCGCCCGCCAGATACCGCTCGCAACGCGCCACCGTGGGGGGAGCGTCCCCGGAGAATTCACTTTCCGCGAAGCGGCGGAAACCCAGCACCTCATCCACCAGCAGGCCGGCGGGTATCTCGCGGTGGTTCACCACCACCACGCGGGTGTTGCGCGTGACCGGCGTTATGCCGCTGCCGAGGAAGTGGCGCAGATCGATGATCGGCAGCAGCTGGCCGCGCACGTTGGCGAGACCCTTGATCCACGCCTTGGCTCCGGGCACCCGCGTGGTGCTCGCCGGCACGCCCAGCACCTCGCGCGTCTCCTCGCGCGCCACCAGGTACAGGTCCCCGGCCATGCGCAGCGCGACCCCGACCCATTCGCGGCCGGCGGTGGTTTCCTGATTCAGCTGCGCGGAACCCGCGCGGCCGCGCCGCTCGAGCTCCACGAGCAGCTCGAACGGCCGGTCCCGCAGGGACTTGAGCTGAACCTCAGGTGGCGCGGAAGGCTCGGTCATGGGTTGGAGCTCGCCCCGTCACGCCGACAGGGTCGCCTGCGCCTTGGCGACCAGCTGATCGGGCGACACGGGCTTGATCATGTAATCGACCGCTCCCTGGCGCAGCCCCCAGATGCGATCGGTCTCCTGACCCTTGGATGTGACCATGATGATCGGAATCGTGCGCGTGCGCGGATCGTTCGCCAGTGCACGCGTGGCCTGGTAACCGTTCATGCCGGGCATGACGATGTCCATGAAAATCAGATCGGGACTCATCTCGCGCGCCAGGCGCACGCCCTCGGCGCCGTCGGCGGCGGCCGCGGTCTTATAGCCATGCTTCTCGAGTGCCTTCTGCATGACGTGCAATTCGGTGGGGGAGTCGTCAACTATCAGGATCAGGGCCATTGCCATCATCTCCCGACATGCGTCTCGATCGCGGACAGCAGCTCGTCCTTGGTAAAGGGCTTGGTGAGGTAGTGCTCCGAGCCGACGATGCGGCCGCGCGCCCGATCGAACAGACCGTCCTTGGAAGACAGCATGATCACGGGTATGGAGCGGAACACCTTGTTGTGTTTGATGAGTGAGCAGGTCTGATAGCCGTCCAGCCGCGGCATCATGATGTCGACGAATACGATGTCGGGCTGATGGTCGGCGATCTTGGCGAGCGCATCGAAGCCGTCGATCGCCGTGAAGACCTCGCAACCCTCCTTGGCCAGCAGCGTCTCGGCCGTGCGGCGGATGGTCTTGCTGTCGTCGATCACGAGGACTTTCAGCCCCTGTAGCTTCGTGTTGCTGCCGGTCACGGTCAGGCGACTCCTTCCTCAAAACGGCATTGCGGCCCGCGTGGACCCAGGAGGCCACGCGCGCACGTGGCGGGCTTTGACCCCGCGAAACCAGCTTTGCGCCATTTGCGGCGCACACCGACCACACACCAGCCGTGTAGTCTCACGGGCCCTCTTCAAAGGGGCAAGCGCTGCGCGGTTTTAACATATCGGTATACCCCCTGCTATGCCATGCGCGTCACGTTTTTCGAACGTCGCCCGAGCTTTCAGCGCCTTGCATCGCCGGGGCAGACATATTCGCGCTGCCCTGAGCATAATCGGCCCTCCGGCTTAAGGAGCTTGGCAGGACCGGATGAGCACTCTCAGGCGACTGGGCGTGGTGATGGATCCCATCGGCGCCATCAGCTACGCGAAGGATTCGACGCTGGCCATGCTGCTCGCGGCGCAGGCACGCGGCTTTGCGCTTGCCTACCTCGAACAGCGCGATCTGCTGCTGCGCGACGGCGTCGCGTTCGGGCGCATGCGAGCGCTCACCGTCAGGCCCGACCCCGCCGGGTGGTTCACCCTGGGGGAGCCGGCTATCGAACCCCTGAGCGCCCTGGAATGCATCCTGATGCGCAAGGATCCGCCGTTTGACACCGAGTACATCTACAGCACCTACATCCTCGAGCGCGCCGAGAGCCAGGGTGTGCTCGTCGTCAACCGCCCGCAGGGGCTGCGGGACATGAACGAGAAGGTCTACACGGCCTGGTTCCCGCAGTGCTGCGCGCCGACCCTGATCACGCGCGACATGGGGGAGATGGCCGGCTTCCTGCGCGAGCACCGCAAAATCGTCTGCAAGCCCCTGGACGGCATGGGTGGCCGCTCGATCTTCGTGCTCGGCGAGGGCGATCTCAACGCACGCGTGGTGTTCGAGACCCTCACCGACTACGGGCAGCGCTTCGCGCTCGCGCAGCGCTACATTCCCGACATCGTGGAATCGGGTGACTCGCGCGTGCTCCTGATCGAGGGCGAACCGGTGCAGTACGCGCTGGCGCGCATCCCCGGCGCGCAGGATCATCGCGGCAACCTGGCCGCGGGTGCCCGCGGGGTCGGCCGGCCGCTGAACGAGCGCGACCGCTGGCTGGCCGGGGAGATCGGGCCGGCGCTGGCCGCACAAGGCATGCTGTTCGTCGGCCTCGACGTGATCGGCGGGTTCGTGACCGAGATCAACGTCACCAGTCCCACCGGGATCCGCGAGCTCGAGAAGGCTTTCGGAATACGCATCGGGGATCTGCTGATGGCGGCCATCGAGCGGCGCCTCGAGGATCTCCCGCGCCGCGCGGCCGCGACCGCCGGCGGCTGACGCGCCCCACCGCATGGCACGCCTCGCGCTCATGCTGCGGGAAGGCAAGGCCCCGGTCTGGGACCGGTTGCTGACCATGCTGTTCCTGGCCGGCCTGCTGCACGGACTCGTGATTCTCGGGCTCACCTTCAGCGCCAGCGCAGGCGGCCGGGGCAGCGCCCCGGGGCTGGAAGTGCTGCTGGTGTCGGACGAGCTCCCGGAGGCTGACAAGAACCCCTCCGCGACCTACCTGGCACAGCGCACACAGCTGGGCTCCGGCAACACGCGCGACCCCGTGGCGCCCCACAACCGCTCCTCCTCCGTCCCGAAGGTAAGGCACGAAGGCACGCCCGAGGGCGACTCCCTCACCTCGAGAGGCGAGAGGGCCGGTAGTCGGGATGAGCGCATCCTCACCACCGTCGCCTGGAACACCGACGTGCACTACCTCGCCGACGCCGGCAGCACCGGCACCGTACGCGACCGGCCGCTGCTGGTTGACGAGCCCCCGGTGGCGCAACCCGGACCGCAGGATGAGGAGGGGCCCGCGCAGCTGCGGGGACCGGAGCGCGACGAGCTGTGGATCACGCCGGACACGCGCGCGGCGACGCTCGCGCCCTACCTCGATGGCTGGCGGCGCAAGGTCGAGCGCATCGGCACGATCAACTATCCGCGGGCGGCCCGCGGCGCCGGCGCGCAGGCGAGTCCGGTCGTCGAGGTGGGGATAGCGGCCGACGGCACCCTCGATCGGGTGGTCATCCGCCGCACCAGCGGCAACCCGCAACTCGATCAGGCGGCGCTGGCGATCCTGAAGCTGGCGAGTCCTTTCGACCCGTTCCCACCCGAGCTGGCGGCTCAATATCGCGTGTTGCGCTTTGCCTACGAATGGCAGTTCGTCGGCGGGCGCGTCGCCAGCGGCACCCTGTCAACCGTTCCTTGAGAGTCGTAGTCCCCATGCCCATACTGGTGGTATGGGCGGCAAGCACAGCTCCAAGGGCGGCAGCGCCCCTCCGAGTGAAAGCGCTGAGGGCGGCGAGACCCCTGCGCTCGCCGAGGCCGAAGCCGGCAGCCTCACGAACCACCTGCTGATCGCCATGCCGCAGCTCGCCGACCCGAACTTCGCGCAGACCGTGGCACTCATCTGCGAGCACACCGACAAGGGCGCGCTCGGCATTGTGCTCAACAAGCCGCTGCCGATGAAGCTCTCGGATGTGCTGTCGCAGATGAAACTCGAACCCTCCACTGAGCACATCGCGGCGCAGCCCGTGCTGCGCGGCGGGCCGGTGCACACCGACCGCGGCTTCGTGCTGCACCGGCCGGGCGGGCAGTGGGACCATACGCATAAAGTGTCCGACACCATCCAGGTGACCACCTCGCGGGATGTACTCGCGGCCATGGCGCGCGGTGAGGGCCCGTCGGATGCCTTCATCGCTCTGGGCTACGCAGGCTGGGAGTCCGGCCAGCTCGAGCGCGAGTTGCGCGACAACGCCTGGGCGTCCATGCCGGTCGATCCGCGCGTGGTGTTCGACTTGCCGTTCGAGGAGCGCTGGGCCGGTGCCTGGCGCCTGCTGGGGATCGACGTCGATCGCCTGAGCCCGGAAGCCGGCCATGCGTAAGGCATGACCCGCGCCCACACCGTCCTCGCCTTCGACTTCGGACTCAAACGTATTGGCATCGCCTGCGGCGACACGCTGACGCGCAGTGCCGCGCCGCGGCCCGCCGCCACCGTTGGCCGGGGCGGTCCGGACTGGCAGGCCATCGCGCGTGAAGTGCGCGCGCTCGCGCCGGGACTGCTGGTGGTGGGAGCCCCGTATAATGCCGCCGGCGGCGAGGGGGCCATGAGCGCCGCGGCGCGCCGCTTCGCTGCCGAGCTCGAGCGCCGCTTCGCACTACCCGTTCACCTGGTCGATGAGCGCTTCTCGTCCCTCGAGGCGAGCGCGGCGCTCAAGGCGCACCGCGCCAGCGGGCAGCGCCGGCGGCGCGTGCAGCGCGCGGACATCGACAGCGCCGCCGCGGCGGTGATCCTCGGGCGCTGGTTCGCGGGCGAGGCGCAGAGGACGCCCTGTCGGGGAGTGTGATGACTGATCAGCTGCGCAGCGATGGCTCTCTGCGTCACCTGCTGACGCTCGAGGGCCTGTCGCGGGCACAGATCGAGGGGCTGCTCGAGCGCTCCCAGGGTTTTGTGCGCCCCCTGGGCGCGAAGCCCCCCGTCAGCCAGGCGCTCGCCGGCGCCACGGTCGCGAACCTGTTCACCGAACCCTCCACCCGCACGCGCGTGAGTTTCGAGCTGGCCGCCAAGCGCTTAGGCGCCCAGGTGGTCAATCTCGAGGTGCAGCTGTCCTCGCGCGTCAAGGGCGAGAGCATGCTGGACACGGTGTACACCCTGCAGTCCCTGCACGTGGACGCGTTCGTGATCCGCGACGCCGAAGCGGGCGTGCCGGGACTCGTGGCCGCGAACGTGGCTCCCCACGTGAGCGTGCTGTCCGCGGGCGAAGCGCACGTGTCGCACCCGACCCAGGGGCTGCTGGATGCCCTCACCGTGTACCAGCGCAAGCAGCGCTTCGAGGGGCTCGCGGTCGCCATGGTGGGCGACATCCGCCATTCGCGCGTCGCGCGCTCCGCCTGGCATGCGCTGCGCACGCTCGGCGTCGCCGACCTGCGTATCGTCGCCCCGCCGGCCCTCATGCCGGAGCGCGACGAATTCGCAGGCTGTGCGCGCCACACGCAACTCGCAACCGGACTCAAGGGCGCGGACGTGGTCATGATGCTGCGCATCCAGAAGGAGCGCATGGGCCAGGGGGACCTGCCGCACGGCGCAGGGTACTTCGCGGCCTGGGGGCTGACGCGCGAGCGCCTGGGCCTGGCGCGCCCGGACGCCATCGTGATGCATCCGCAGCCCATGAACCGCGGCATCGAGATCGCCTCCGACGTGGCCGACGGACCGCAGTCCGTCATCCGCGACCAGGTGCGCAACGGCGTGGCGGTGCGCATGGCGGTGCTGGCGGAAGTGCTCACCTCGCGCGCCGGTGGGGCGTGACGGGCCCTAGATGACTTCCAGCGCTCGCGGCACCATCTTCCTGGAAAGGGCGCGCGTCATCTCGCAGCTGGCCTACGACGCGCAGCAGTTCGTGCTACGCGTCGCCGCACCGCGCTGCGCGACCCATGCCCAGCCGGGCAGCTTCGCGCACATAACGTGCGATGCCGCCATCCCGATGCGCCGGCCCCTGTCGATCATGCGGGCGGATGCGCGCGGCGGATGGATCGAGATGCTGTACAAGGCGCTCGGTCCCGGGCTGCACGCCCTCGCCGGCCGCAAGGTCGGGGACGAGCTGAGCGTGCTCGGTCCGATCGGCCGTCCCTTCGTGCCTCATCGCGAGCGGCCGCGCACACTGCTGCTCGGCGGTGGCGTGGGGATCCCGCCCATGGTGTTCCTGGCCGAGCGCCTGCGTGATGCGGGCGGTGCGGCCTACAAGCCGCTCGTGCTCATGGGTTCGGAAGTGCCGTTTCCGTTTCGCACCCGGCCCTCGACGCTGATCATGCCCGGTATCCCGGCGGGTGCCATCGCGTGCATGCCGCTGCTGGAGGAATGGGGTATCCCGAGCCGGCTGGCGAGTTGCGCGGAGCTGCCGGGGTGCTTCCCGGGCTTCGTCACCGAGCTCGCCGATGCGTGGCTCGCCTCGCTCAGCGCCGCGGAGCTTCGCGAGGTCGAGATCTTCTCGTGCGGGCCGACGCCGATGCTCGAGGCCAGCGCGCAGCTTGCGCGCCGCTACGGCGTGCCGTGCCAGGTGTCGCTGGAAGAGTTCATGGCCTGCGCGGTCGGCGGCTGCGCCGGCTGCACGGTGCTGGTACGCACGAGCGCGGGGCCGGCGATGAAGCGGGTGTGCGTGGACGGGCCGGTGTTTGATGCCTACGCGGTGTTCTGAGCGCGGCGGGCCGTGGATCACGGTGACCGAGTGGCGCCGGCCGCGCGAAGTCGCGCCCCTGGAAGTCTTCGGGGTGATCGCCGACCCGGCACGTCTCCCGGCGCTCATCGCGCGCGTCGCTCGCATCGCTACCGCGCTCAAAGTCAGGGCGCCGACGCGCATCATCGTGGGGTTGAAGCCCGGGCCCTGGGTCAGCACCGCGCCGATCCGGTTGCAGGATGGCCGGGTCCTGCCGCCCGGTGAAACACTCTACCTCTCGCCGCTGGAGCTGCGCGCCCTGCGCAGTCGTGAGCTCGATGCGTTCATCGCGCACGAGCTCGGCCACTTCCGCGGGCCGGATCTGCGCTTCACCGAGCTCTTCGTGCCGGCGATGCGCGCCCTGATGGTCCTCAACGCAATGGCCTGGGTGCGGCTGCGCGTGGCCCGCTCGATCCGCCGGCAGCGTGAGTTCGAGGCCGACCGAGCGGCGCTCGCGGTCGCCGGCGGCGCCGACCTGATCGCCGCTCTGGCCAAGCTGGCCATGCTCAGTGGTGCCTGGGACTACCTGCAGGAGCGTTTCCGTGAGCAGGTGGCGCGCGGCATCGGACCGCGCAACCTCGTGCTCGATTGCCTGGATGTGGTCCAGCACGTGGCGGCCAGCCGCCAGCGCGCCTGGTTCAGCGCCTGGCTGGTGCGCGAACAGATCGCCCAACCGTCAGATACCCATCCCACCCTCGTGCAGCGCGCCGCGGCCGCCGGGGTCGAGGCGCCGGCGGCGACCGCACGCGCGCTCCTGGACCTCGCGCTGTGGATGAACCAGCCCGCCGAATCGCGCCGGATCGAGGAGGAGTTGACTGCGCTACTCGGGCCGGCCGCTAACGAGCTGCCGTGCTAGAACTCGTGTGCGAGAAACCGGTGGATCCGCAGACACGGAGGGCCGCGTTGGCGCGACGCTCAAGCCACTGAAACGGCAGTGGATCAGGACAACGGCACGGTTAACGCAGCGTCCTCGCGCTGGCGCGCGCTGGCTTCAGCCGAAGTTGATCTTGGCTTCCAGATTGGCGCGTGCGCGAAGCTGGCACGCCGCTACGGCGTGCCCTGCCAGGTGTTGCTGGAGGAGTTCATGGCCTGCGCGGTCGGCGGCTGCGCAACCCCGCCGCCCACGAGCGCGGGACCTGCGATGAAACGCGTCTGCGTCGACGGGCATCGGATCGTGATGCGCCGGGACACGCGCGCAAGAGGTTTGCGCAGCCAGACAGCCAAACCTCGCGTCGCCCCACATTACCCGGTGCCGGCCGTGCTCGGGTGGATAAGCAATGCGTGAGCGTCTGAGTCTCGCGCCGGAGTCATTGCGTGGCACACGGCCGGCGCCTGTCCCGGCCGGCTCCTTCAAACGAAGACTGCGGAGCAAACGTCTTGCGCGCGCGGCCTGATCGGCAGCGCTGGACTAACCGAAGTTGATCTTGGCTTCCAGATTCGCGCGCGAGTCGGCGTTGGTGAGCGCCTCCTCCAGCGTCACCCGTCCGGCTTTGTAGAGCCCACGCAGCGCCACGTCGAAGCTCTGCGTGCCGCGCTCGGTGCTGGCGCCGATGGCTTCCTTGATCGACACCACGTCACCCTTCTTGATCAGGGTGGCGATATGCGGGGTGTTGATCATGACTTCCACCGCGGCGACGCGCCGGCCGTCCTTACCCATCACCAGGCGTTGCGCCATGATGGCGCGCAGGTACTGCGACAGGTCGAGGAAGATCTGGTTGTGCTGCTCGCGCGGGAACATGTTGATGATGCGGTCGAGCGACTCAGCGGCGTTGTTGGCGTGCATGGTGGACAGCACCAGGTGCCCGGTGCCGGCCAGGTTGATGGCGGCCTCCATGCTCTCGCGGTCGCGGATCTCGCCGATCAGGATCACGTCGGGGGCGGCACGCACCACGCCGCGCAGCGCGCGCGTGTAGCTCCTGGTGTCGAGGCCCACCTCGCGCTGGTTGACGAGCGAGCGCTTGTTGGTGTGCAGAAACTCGATCGGGTCCTCGATGGTGACGATGTGATCCGAGGCGTTCTCGTTGCGGTAGTTGATCATCGCCGCCAGCGTGGTGGACTTACCCGAGCCGGTGGCGCCCACCATGAGGAGCAGGCCGCGCTTGAGCAGCACCAGCTCGCTGACCACCTCGGGAAGCCCGAGCGTGTCCAGCCGCGGCATGTCGGCGGTGATGTAGCGCAGCACCATCGCGGGATAGCCGCGCTGCATGAATACGTTGACGCGGAAGCGCCCGAGCCCCGGCTCGGAGATCGCGAAGTCGAGCTCCCACTCCTGCAGGAAGTGGTCGCGCTGCTCGGTCGACATGAGCGCGAAGGCGGTCTGGCGCACGGTGTCCGGGGCCAGCACCTGCTTGTTCACCGGCAGGATCTGGCCCTCGATCTTGATCTTGATGGGCGCGTTGGAGGTGAAGAACAGGTCAGAAGCCTTCTTCTCCACCATCAGCTTGAACAGCGGCTTGGTGTTGAGGGTGGGGTGACGCGCGCTCACCATCGCGCTCAGCGCATCCGCCGCCGGCGTCTGCAGCGCACCGCTCTCGGGGGTGAGCGTGGTATCGGGCGGCTTCACTTCCTTGGCGGCCTTCACAGGTTACGGCCCGGTTCTTCTTCGACGATGCGCAGCGCGCTGCCGTCCTCGACCGCCTTGTGCTCGCGCTTGCTCTCGAGCTTGACTCGCAGGCGCAGCTCGTTCTTCGAGTCGGCGTTGCGCAGCGCGTCCTCGTAGGAGATGAGGCCGGTCTCGTACAGCTCGTACAGCGCCTGGTCGAAGGTCTTCATGCCGAGGCGCGTCGAGCGCGACATCACTTCCTTGATCTTGGCGACTTCGCCCTTGAAGATCAGGTCCTGGATGAGCGGCGAGTTGAGCATGATCTCCATCGCCGCGATGCGGCCGGCGCCCGACTCGCGCGGGATCAGCCGCTGCGACACCAGTGCGCGAATGTTGAGCGACAGATCCATGAGCAGCTGGTCGCGGCGTTCGTCGGGGAAGAAGTTGATCATGCGGTCGAGCGCCTGGTTGGCGCTGTTGGCGTGCAGCGTGGCCAGCACCAGGTGCCCGGTCTCGGAGAACTGGATACCGTACTCCATGGTTTCGCGGTCGCGGATCTCGCCGATCAGGATCACATCCGGCGCCTGACGCAGGGTGTTCTTGAGCGCGGTGTGCCAGGAGTCGGTGTCGACGCCGACCTCACGGTGCGTGATCACGCAGCCCTTGTGGGTGTGCACGTATTCGACCGGATCCTCGATGGTGACGATGTGCCCGCGCGTCTTGTCGTTGCGGTAGCCGACCATCGCGGCGAGCGTGGTGGATTTGCCCGACCCGGTGCCGCCGACGATGATCGCCAGCCCGCGCTTGCTGAGTACCACCTCCTTGAGGATCGGGGGCAGCTCGAGCTCCTCGAAGGTCGGGATCTTGGCGTTGATCAGCCGGATGACGCAGCCGACCGCCGCCTGCTGCACGAAGGCGCTCACGCGGAAGCGCCCGATGCCCGGCGGGGCGATGGCGAAGTTGCATTCCTTGGTGGCGTCGAATTCCTTGGTCTGCCGGTCGTTCATGATGGCGCGCACCAGCGTCGCGGACTGCTCCACGGTGAGCGCGCGCTCGCTCTGCGGCCGGATCTCCCCGTCCAGCTTGATCGCCGGCGGGAAACCCGCGGTAATGAACAGGTCGGAAGCTTTTTTCTCCGTTACCCGCCGCAGCAGGTCCTGCATCAGCTTGATGGCTTGATCACGGTCCACGGCGTTCTCCGGGCGTTGAATCCTGCGCGCAGCGCATCACAACGAGTCCTTGTTCTGCGCCTTGAAGCGCGCCTCTTCCTTGCTGACCATGCCCTTGGCGACCAGCTCCGCGAGGCACTGGTCGAGGGTCTGCATGCCCTGCGCGCCGCCGGTCTGAATGGAGGAGTACATCTGCGCGATCTTGCCCTCGCGGATGAGGTTACGGATCGCGGGCGTGCCGATCATGATCTCGTGGGCCGCAATCCGGCCGCCGGTGTTCTTCTTCATCAGCGTCTGCGAAATCACCGCGCGCAGCGACTCCGACAGCATCGAGCGCACCATGTCCTTCTCGTCGCCCGGGAACACGTCGACGATACGGTCGATGGTCTTGGCGGCGGAGCTGGTGTGCAGCGTGCCGAACACCAGGTGACCGGTCTCGGCGGCGGTGAGCGCCAGGCGGATGGTCTCCAGGTCGCGCATCTCACCGACCAGGATGACATCCGGATCCTCGCGCAGCGCCGAACGCAGCGCCTCGCTGAAGCCGAGCGTGTCGCGGTGCACTTCGCGCTGGTTGACGAGACAGCGCTTGGACTCGTGCACGAACTCGATCGGATCCTCGATGGTGATGATGTGATCGGGGCGGTTGTCGTTGCAGTGATTGACCATGCCGGCGAGGGTGGTGGACTTGCCCGAGCCGGTCGGCCCGGTCACCAGCACGAGTCCCCGCGGCAGCATGCACAGGTCGCGGAAGATCTTCGGGGAGTTCAGCTCATCGAGCGAGAGAATCGCCGACGGGATGTTGCGGAACACTGCGCCCGCGCCGCGGTTCTGGTTGAAGGCATTGACGCGGAAGCGCGCCAGCTTTGGAATCTCGAACGAGAAGTCGGTTTCGAAGAACTCCTCGTAGGCCTTGCGCTGCTTGTCGTTCATGATGTCGTACACCATGGAGTGCACTTCCTTGTGCGACAGCGGCGGCATATTGATGCGCTTCATGTCGCCGTCGACGCGGATCATCGGCGGCACGCCCGAGGACAGATGCAGGTCCGAGGCGTTGTTCTTGACGGCGAAGGCGAGGAGTTGCGCGATGTCGACGGCCATTGATGCTCCCTGGAACGGCGCGGCCTAAGGTGCAGGCAAGGGACGTGCGAGTCTGCGCCTTGAGTGCGGCGGCAGTATAACGGAGGGGTCACACCTCCAATATGTTAATGAGTCCGCAGAATTTACCCGAGCGCATCGCCGCCGTGCGAGAACGAGTGGCGCGCGCCGCCGCCGGGGCCGGACGGAATGCGCAGTCGGTCACACTCCTTGCCGTCGGCAAGGCGCAACCCCCGGAATGGCTCGCCGCCGCCGCCGGCTGCGGCCTGCAGCACTTCGGCGAGAGCTACCTGCAGGAGGCGCTGGCCAAGATTGCCGCGCTGGGCGATCGGGAGCTCACCTGGCACTTCGTCGGGCGGGTGCAGGCCAACAAGACCCGCCCGATCGCGGAAGCCTTCGGCTGGGTGCACGCACTCGACCGGCTCAGGATCGCGGAGCGCCTCGCCGCGCAACGCCCGTTCCACGCACCGCCGCTCAACGTCTGCCTGCAGGTGAACCTCGCGCAGGAACGCACCAAGGGCGGCGTCATACCCGCCGAGCTCCCCGCCCTCGCCGCCGCGGTCGCGCGGCTGCCGCGCCTCGCGCTGCGCGGCCTGATGTGCATTCCACCGGAAGAGAGCGAGCCGGCGCGCCAGCGCGCGTGGTTCGCCAGGCTGCGCGAGCTTCTGGAGCGGCTCAACGCCGCGGGCGCCCGGCTCGACACGCTGTCGATGGGCATGAGCGGTGACTTCGAAGCGGCGATTGCCGAAGGCGCGACTATCGTGCGCCTCGGGACGGCGCTGTTTGGCCCCCGCCCTCCCTAGGCGCGAGCGGCCATCTTTTCGCCGGCGAAAGTCACGCCTTTCGCCGGCGTGTTTGCTGTCATCGATGGGTTGGCCCGGCGAAAGCGCCACGGGCGCTTTCGCCTAATCCAACCAGTACAATAGCGCACGCATGACCAACAAGCGCCTCGCCATACTCGGAGCCGGCAACATGGGCCGCGCGCTCATCGGCGGGCTGCTGCGCTCGGGTACGCGGCCCGAGCACATCAGCGTCGGCGAGCCGATCGCTGCCGCGCGCGAGGCGCTGGCGCGTGATCTGGGCATCACGGCCAGCGCCGACAACCTTGCTGCGGTCAGCGGCGCCGCCGTGGTGGTGCTCGCGGTGAAACCGCAGGAAGCCGCGGCGGTGCTCGCCGCCCTGGCCGGCCAGTGGGGCGCGCCGGGGCCCCTGCTCATTTCCGTGGCCGCCGGATTGCGCGTGGCGACCCTGCAGGCCTGGTGCGGACCGGGCGTCGCGGTGGTGCGCGCCATCCCCAATCGCGCCGCGCTGCTCGGCGCCGCTGCCACGGGCCTGTTTGCCCCGCCACCGGTGGCGGCGCCACAGCGCGCCACCGCCGAACAGGTTTTCAAGTCCGTGGGCGAAGTCGTGTGGGTTGCGACGGAAGACGCGCTGGATGTCGTGACGGCGCTCTCGGGCAGCGGCCCGGCTTACTTCTTCCTGCTGGCGGAGCTCATGGCCGAGGCCGCCGAGCGGCTCGGGCTCGAGGGACCCGCCGCGCGCCGCCTGGCCGCGGCCACGCTCCACGGGGCGGGCCTGCTGGCGCACGGTGGGGATGCAGACCTCACGCGGCTGCGGGCCGAGGTCACCTCACGGGGAGGCACGACGGAAGCGGCACTGCGCGTGCTCGAAGACGCGGGCCTGCGCGCCAGCGTGGCGCGCGCGCTCGAAGCCGCGGCGCAGCGCGGCCGCGAGCTGGCCGCATCGCACCAGACCTGATCCAACCGCCGGTGACTCATGAGCGCGATCATCTTCATTGTCGAAACGCTGCTGTCGCTGGCACTGTTTGTGGTTCTGGCACGCCTGCTGCTGCAGTGGACGCGCGCCGATTTCCGCAATCCGCTCTGTCAGGCGGTGGTGCGGATCACGAATCCGCTCATCCTGCCGCTGCGCCGTGTGCTGCCCCCCATGGGCAAGGTCGACACCGCTTCCGTGGTCGCGGTGCTGCTGATCGCCACGGTCGACGTTGCCTGCATCTTCGCTCTGCACGGCCTCGGCTTCCCGCCGCCGCTGCTGTGGGTACGGCCGGTGCTCACCGAGATCGCGCGCACGCTGCTGTGGACCTATCTGTCCGCGATTTTCCTGTACGCGCTGCTCAGTCTCATTGCCCCGGGCGGTTACTCGCCGCTGCAGTCGGTGCTCGCGACGTTGTGCGAACCGGTGCTGCGGCCGATCCGGCGGCTGATCCCCGCGGTCGCGGGGCTCGACCTGTCGCCGCTGTGGGCGATCATCGCCATCCAGGCGGTTCTGATCCTGATGCGCTGAAGTCCTCCCCGCCTGGCATCTGCCGCGCCGCTCCGTTGCGCTGATGGAACACACGCTTAGCGCCGACTTCGCAACGAGAATCGCAGCATTGGCGCGCACCGGGGCGGTGCGCGTCGCGGCTGCGCCGCTCACGCCCGCGCGCGCGCTGTAGGCCTCACGCAACGGAAACCCTGAGAAAAAAGGCACTTTCGCAATACCCCGACAGAAAAAAGCGCTTGCGAAAGCGTGCGCATGTGCTATTTTTCGCGCCGATTCTCATCGCGCGGCCGCACGGCGCCGCGTTTCGCAATAGTAAATTCTCGAGGAGTAGCGAAAAATGGCGAAAAAGGGTGGCGCACCGACGAAGTCGGAAGTACTGACACACATCTCCAAAGACACCGGCCTCTCGCGCAAGCAGGTCGGAGGCGTCTTCGATTCCCTTGGCGGTGTGATCAAGAAGAGCCTGCGCGGCAACGGTCTGTTCACCATGCCCGGGCTGCTGAAAATGAAGGTCGTCAAGAAGCCGGCGACCAAGGCCCGCGAAGGCATCAACCCGTTCACCGGCGAGAAGATGATGTTCAAGGCCAAACCGGCGAGCAAGAAAGTTCGCGTCATGCCGCTCAAGAGCCTGAAGGGAATGGTCAACCAGTAACGGCTCGGACTTTTCCGCAACCGCGGGCAAAGGCCCGGCAGGAGCGCCGCTCCTGCCGGGCTTTTTGTTGTCAGGCGCTCATCGTCGCGGAAGGGTGGCGCACGGGGCCCCGGCAGGCCAAGCGTGTGGCGCGCGCCGCACAGTGCGCGCTCAGTCTTTCTTTTCGACCGGTACGATCGTCAATTCGACGCGTCGGTTCTGCTGGCGGCCGGCGGCCGTGGCATTCGAGGCAATCGGGTGCTTCTCCCCATCCCCCACGATGATGAGACGCTCGGGCCGCACGCCACGGCTGATGAGATAAGCCGCCACCGACTTTGCGCGGCGCTCCGACAGGGCCTGATTGTAAGCGGGGCTGCCCGTGGAATCCGTGTGGCCGGCCACCTCGACCATGGTCTGGTCGTACTGCACCAGGATCGTGCTGACCTTGTCCAGGATCGGGTAGAAATCCGCGTTCACGTCGGCACTGTTGGTCGCGAAAGTGATGTGGCCAGGCATGGCGAGCGTGATGTTGTTGCCCTGACGGACGACGCTGACGCCCGATCCCGCCATGCTGGCGCGCAACTGCTGCTCCTGGCGGTCCTGGTAGTTGCCGATCGCGCCGCCGGCGATCCCGCCGATCGCCGCTCCGATCAGCGCGTTCTGGAATTTGTCACCGCGCGTGAGCAGGCCGATCACGGCGCCGGCCGCAGCCCCGATACCTGCGCCGGTGCGGGTCTTGTGGTAGTCCGGGCTGGTCGCAGTCTGCTGCACGGTCTCGCAAGCACTCGCCAAAGCAACCAGCGCAGCCACGCCCACGAGTACACGGGTTCTCACTGGCATTCCTCCGCCATGAAACGCGCCGGCAGTCTAGGCTGCCATGAACGCCAGCACCACATCGCGCAGCTCGTTGAGGCGCCCGTGAAAGAAGTGGCTGGCGCCGGGCAGCACCCGCATCTGCGGAGCCGGTGACAGCGTGTCAGCCCAGGCCCGCACCGCCTCCAGCGGCACCACCTCATCGGCGTCGCCGTGCACGATGAGCCACGGACAGGCGGGCGGCGCGGCATCCGTTACCGTGATGGTCGTGATACCGGGCGCCACGGCGATGAGACGCTGCGGGCCGGCTTCTCCCGCCGCGCGCACGGCTACCGCGCCGCCGAAGGAGAATCCCGCGAGCCACAGGGCCGCATTCGGCCAGCGCCGCCGCCCGTAGGCGACGACCGCCAGTGCGTCCGCCGTCTCGCCGCGACCTTCGTCGTAACTGCCCGCGCTCGCGCCGACACCGCGGAAATTGAAGCGGATGGCGGGTGCCCCGAGCTGTTCGAGGGCGCGCGCCACCGTGTACACGACCTTGTTGTCCATGCTTCCCCCGTAGAGCGGATGCGGGTGGCAGACCACGGCGAAGGCGCTGACGGCTTGCAGTCCCGGGCCCTCGATTACCGGGGTCTCGATGAGCGCCTGCAAGGCTCCGGCGGGACCTGGAAGGCTCGTGCGCTCAGCCTGCGGGGGCTTCTGAACCGCCATCAGGACGCCGCGCGCGGCGGCGCGGCGAGGCGCACCAGCAGGCGATTCAGGCGCTGCACGTACTCGGGGGCATTGGCGAGCTGACCGCCTTCGGCGAGCACGGCCTGCTCGTACAACAGTTGCGCGAGCTGGGCGAACTGCTCGGAATCTGTGACGCCGTCCAGGTAGCTGACCAGCGGGTGACCCACGTTGACCTCCAGCACCGGGCGGCCTTGCGGGGTCTTCTGACCGCCGGCGGCGAGGATGCGCCGCATGCGCTCGGGCACGTCGTGCTCGCCGAGAACCAGCACCGTGGGGGATTCGGTGAGGCGCTCGCTGATGCGCACCTCGGTGACGCGCTCCCCGAGCGCGTCCTTGATGCGCTTGAGCAGACCCTTGCTCTCCTTCAACTGCGCATCGCGCTGTTGGCGATCGGCATCGCTCGCCAATCCACCGAGCTCCAGGTCCCCGCGCGAGGCGTCTTTGAAGCGCTTGCCCTCGTAGCTCTGCAGCTGCCCCATCACCCACTCGTCGATACGTTCACCGAGCAGCAGCACTTCCAGCCCGCGCTCCCTCAGGCGCTCGATGGCGGGGCTGCCGCGCGCGGCTTCGAGGCTCTCGCCGATCACGTAGTAGATCCGCTCCTGTCCCGGTTTCAGGCGCGCGAGATAGTCCGCGAGGCCCACCGAGGGGGTGTTGTCGGTGTTGTGCGTGCTGGCAAAGCGCAGCAGCGGCAGGATCGAGCCCTGGTTGGCGTGGTCCTCCGCGATGCCCTCTTTCAGCACCGCACCGAATTCCTTCCAGAAGGTCGCGTACTTGTCCGCTTCGTCCTTGGCCAGGCGCGCCAGCAGATCCAGCACCCGCTTGGTGAGTCCGCTCCTGATGGCCTCGACCTCCGGGTCCTGCTGCAGGATCTCGCGCGAGACGTTCAGCGGCAGGTCGCTGGAGTCCACCACGCCCTTGACGAACCGCAGGTACTGCGGCAGGAACTGCTCGGCGTCGTCCATGATGAACACCCGGCGCACGTACAGCTTCACTCCCCGCGCCCCCTCGCGCTGCCACAGGTCGAAGGGGGCGCGCGCGGGCAGGTAGAGGAGACTGGTGTATTCGCGCTTGCCTTCCACCTTGTTGTGGCTCCAGGCGAGCGGATCGGTGAAGTCATGCGCCAGGTACTGGTAGAACTGCCGGTATTCCTCGTCCGAAACCTGCGTGCGCGGCAGCGTCCACAGCGCCTTGGCCTGGTTCACCACCTCGTACTCGAGCGATGCCTCGCCCTCCTTGCGCATGCGCACCGCGAAGCCGATGTGGTCCGAATAGCGCCGGATGAGGCCGCGCACGCGCATGGGATCGGCGAACTCGCGGGCATCGGCTTTCAAATGCAGCGTCACGGATGTGCCGCGCGCCGCCTGGCTCACCGTTTCCACGGTGAATTCCCCGTCGGCCCCGGATTCCCAGCGCACCCCCGCCTCGGGCGCGGTTCCCGCCTTGCGCGAGCGCACCTCGACGCGCTCGGCGACGATGAACGCCGAATAGAAGCCGACCCCGAACTGCCCGATGAGCTGCGAGGCTTTCTGCTCATCCCCCGACAGCGAGCGGAAGAATTCCGCCGTACCCGAGCGCGCAATAGTGCCGAGGTTGGCGACGGCCTCCTCGCGCGTCATGCCGATGCCGTTGTCGGTGATGGTCAGCGTGCCGGCGGCCGGATCGGCATCGATACGGATGCCGAGGTCTACGGTCTCGGCCAGCAGCGCGCTGTCTGCGATCGCTGCGAAGCGCAGCCGATCGCAGGCGTCGGAGGCGTTGGAGATGAGCTCACGCAGGAAGATCTCCCGGTGGCTGTAGAGGGAGTGGATCATGAGCTTCAGCAGCTCGCGCACCTCGGCCTGGAAGCCGTGCGTCTCCCGTGCGCTCACGGGTTCGGGGTTCGGTTGCCGGTTGTGTTCGGATTCCATGACGCCATCCGCGGAACCTCAGATAGGGGTCCGCAAACGGACAATTTTGGGAACGACTGTGGAATTTTCAAGCGCCGCGGCCGTAACCTGAGCGCTCACGGCCGGGAGGCGGAGCGCGCGCCGCCGAAGCGACGGCCTAAGCGGCGAAGCTCAGCAGGTGCCGGTGGGCGAGCAGCAGTGTCGCGGTGCCGGCCAGCAGGACCTCGGAGGCCGCGGCAATGAGCGGCGCTGCGGCGCTGGCGATTTCGACCGCCGTCGACGTCGCCACGTGGCGACAGGCGCCGGCGACATCGTCGAGCTCGTCCCACAGATGCAGAAAGACTTCCATCGGCGCTGACTTTACGGAGCCGCCGTGCGCGGCGGCGTGCTCACGCTCACAGTCGCGGATACTACGTATCGGCTTGCAGGAGCTCCGGGGCGTGCGTACGCTTGGCTGCGAACCGCGTCACCACGCGGATGTGACAAAACAAGGTCCTCATGCAGCGCATCGTCGTCCTGAACCCCAAAGGCGGGTCCGGCAAGACGACCATCGCTATCAATCTGGCGAGCTACCTGGCTTCTCGCGGGCATACGCCGGTCCTCATGGATTTCGATCCTCAGGGTTCCACGCTCCGCTGGGTCAGGAAGCGCAAGCCCGCGCAGGCGCCGATTCACGTCATCGCCGCCTTTGAGAAGGACACGCGAACCACGCGCGCGTTCCAGTTACGAGTACCCGATGTGGCCACGCACGTCGTCGTGGACACGCCCGCGGCGCTGGATTCGCGCCAGCTGGCCGACATGACCCGGGATGCCGACAAGATCATCGTGCCGGTCCTGCCGTCGGACATCGACATCCATGCGTGCTCGCGCTGCATCCGCGACCTGCTGCTGGTGGCCAAGATCCGGCGCGACGAGGACCGCATCGGCGTCATCGCCAACCGCATCCGCCGCAATACGCTCACCTACCAGGCGCTGATCCGCTTCCTGCACACCCTGGGGATCCCGATCGTCGCGACCATCCGGGACTCGCAGAACTACCTGCGCGCCGCCGAGCTTGGCATCGGCGTGCACGAGATGAAGAGCTATCTGGCGCAGGAAGACGTGGCGCAATGGGTGCCGCTGGTGGAGTGGCTGGCGCGGCCCGCAGGCGCGGCGCCAGCCCCGCCGGGGACTTCCTCGCAGGATGCCGGCAAGGCGGTTGGCGACGGGGAGCCGGGCAGCGGGGGTGGTTCGCAGGCGGTGGCTGTGCGGGCGGCGTCCCAGGCACTCATCAACGCCTGATCGGCGCTGCGGGCGCGGATCGTAATTTGCGCCCCCGGAACGCTATTTCTTGGGTTTGCCGGGGAGGCTGGCGCCGGTGCTGTCGGTCGCCTTCCAGGAATCCCGCACCTGATCCGCCCAGTTCTTGTAGTTCGACCAGGTGTAAAGGTTGCGGGTGATGGCAGCCTGGCGCGCGCGCGCGCGCTGCATGCGATCCAGCCAGTTCGCGTACGCGTCCGCGCCTCCCGTCGGGGTGCCCGTGGGCGGCGCCGGTTCGCGCTGCGTCCCGGGCGCGTCGTCTCGCCCCCTGTCACTCGAGCTCATGTAAAGCTCCTGTTTGATTTAACTCGCAGCGTACGGCCTTGGCTGTGCGGCCGCAGGAACTGGTTCACGGGAATGTCGCCAGCCGCATACGCAGTGATGGCATGCGCGTACGGCTGCGACGCAGCTCTCGCGCAATAATCACGCAGTGTGCGGCGTGCAGAACGTTATGTAATCGCGCGCCCCGCGCGCGCGCAACTGTTAAGCGACCAGCCGATAGACCGGGCGGTAAGTGCTGCCGGGCAGGCGCATGCGCCGCTGCGCGACGAAGGCGGCCAGCAGCTCATCGAGCAGCAGCATGATCGACGGATCGCCGGCGAGCTCATAGGGACCCTCGCGCTCGATCGCCTGGATCCCGTACTCCTTGACGTTGCCGGTGACGACGCCTGAGAACGCGCGCCGCAGGTGGGCGGCGAGCTCATGGGCGGGCTGCTCGCGCTTCAGCTGCAGCCCGCGCATCGCCGCGTGGGTGACCTCGAAGGGCTGCTGGAACTGCGGCTGAATCGACAGCAGCCAATTGAAGTTGTACGAATCGCTGTTGTGGCGGCGGAACTCGCGTACCGCGTCCATGCCGCGCACCAGGCGCCGGGCCACGTCCGGCGGATCATCGATGACGGTGATCAGCCGCCGCACCGCCTCGGCCCCTAAGGTGCCGGAGATGAAGCGGGTGATGTGCTCGAAATACGCGGCGCTGTCGCGCGGCCCGGTCAGCACGATGGGAAACGGCTGCTCGCGGTTGGCGGGATCCAGCAGGATTCCCGTCAGGTACAGGATCTCTTCCGCGGTCCCCGCCCCGCCGGGGAACACCACGATGCCGTGCGCCAGGCGCACGAACGCCTCGAGGCGCTTTTCGATGTCCGGCATGATCGCCAGCTGGGTGACGATGGGATTGGGCGGCTCGGCGGCGATGATCCCCGGCTCGGTGATGCCGATACAGCGGCCGTGCTCGATACGCTGCTTGGCGTGACCGATGGTCGCGCCCTTCATCGGGCCCTTCATGGCGCCCGGGCCGCAGCCGGTGCACACGTCGAGCCCGCGCAGGCCGAGCTCGTAGCCCACGTTCTTGGTGTACTGGTATTCCTCCGCGGCGATCGAGTGCCCGCCCCAGCACACCACCAGGTTCGGCCGCGCCTTGTAGTCCAGCAGCCGCGCGTTACGCAGCACATGGAACACGGCGTTGGTGATCGAAGCGGAGTCCGTCAGATCGAAGCGGCCGCTGGCGATGATCTCGTTGGAGATGAACACCACGTCGCGCAGCACGGCGAACAGGTGCTCCTTGATGCCGCGGATCATCTCACCGTCGACGAACGCGGCCGCCGGGGCGTTCTGCACCTCGAGCTTCACCCCCCAGGGGTGACGCACGATGCGGATGTCGAAGTCGCGGTAACGGTCGAAGATCTCCTTGGCGTTGTCGGTGGGTGCACCGCTATTGAGCACCGCCAGCGCGCAGCGGCGGAACAGCGGGTACAGACCCCCCTGCCCGGTGTCCAGGAGCTTGTCGATTTCGCTCTGCGAGAGGTTCTCGAGACTGCCGAGCGGACCGACGCGGGCGTCGACGAATTCTGGAAGGTCGCTGCTCACGCTAGGGAAGGATGTCTATCGGCGCATCGTCGGGTGTGAGCATCCAGATCTCCACCATGTCGGCGTTCGACACGGCGATGCAGCCGTCGGTCCAGTCGTTTTTGGAATAGTAGTCCGGGTCGTGCCGCAGCTGGTTCGGCAGACCGTGGATCATGATCGAGCCGCCGCTATCCCAGTGCCGTGCCCGCGCGCGCTTCAGATCCAGCGGGTTCGGGTACGACACCTTGATCGAGAGGAAGTAGTCGCTGCGGGGATTGCGGCGCTCGAGGCGGTAGCTGCCTTCCGGCGTGCGGAAGTCTCCGGAGCGCTCCTTCTGTCCCACCGGGCTCAAGCCGAGCGCGACGTGATATGAGCGTACGACGTTGCCGCCATGCATCAGAATCAGGCGCCGCTCGGCTTTGCGCACCACTACGCGGTCCACCACCGGGAGGGTCTCGACCCCCGGACGCAGCCTGACCGGCTGGACCTCCGGCAGCGCGTCCGAGTGCGCTGCGCCCGCCACGCAGGCGAGCGCCAGAATCGCAACTAAGGTCCTGAAAGTCATCATGTTCTGCTTCGACACGGCACCAGTTCAGGTGATTATAGGCACACGCCCATCTGCCGGCATGTACGCCCGTCACAGCGCCCCCGCGGCCCCATTCTGGGGGGCCAATCGCGCACCGATCAACCGCCGCTGCCCACTTCCTCCACCCGCGGCATCACGATCTGGGTGCCGGGGTGCAAGTCGGCGAGATCCGCATCCGGGTTGTACTGCTGCACCAGCCATATGGGCATCTGCGCCGCGCGCTGAGTCAGGGTCCACAGCGAGTCACCGGGCCGCGCAATGTAGACCTCGGTGCCCACGATCCGGTGCGCGGCGAAATAGGCGGCCTGGAGCTGGCGGTGATAGTCGCGACGGCGCGTTTCGAACGCCTCGCGCGACACCTTGCGGAAATCCAGCTTGATGCGCTGGCCGATGAGCACCGGGCGGCGAAACTTGAAGCGATTGATGTCGCGCACGTGCTGTGTGCTGACCGCGAGCCAGTCGCTGTAATGGCCCAGCGTCTCGTCCCCGGCCACCCGGATCGTGTCGTCGTGCCCGACGCTGTAGTCGTTCGGATCGGCGCTCTGCTCGGCCTCCGCCGCCGGCCCGAGCGCGGGACTCAGCGCCTCCGCCTGGGCCGCCGACACCGGTTGCGGGCTGGTCGCGGCGGTGCGTGACTTCGCGGCTGCGGCCGCGGCGGCCGCGTCCTCGGCGCTCTCGCGCTGCGCCACGTCCTGCGACACTGCGCCGCCGGGCGATGCGGGCTCGATCGTAATGGTGGGTGTGCGGGCAGTCCCGCTCGCCGCCGGGGCTGCGGGGACTGGCGTCGCAGCCGCGGCGACCGTCACCGACGGCGTCTCGGGCACCGTGATCGTGCCGCCGGCGTGCAGGCGCGCGCTGCTGCGCAGGTGGTTCAGCCGGGCGAGCGTCTCGACCGACACGCCGTAGCGCTCCGCCACCTGCGCCAGCGTGTCGCCGCGTTGCACCCGGTAGCGCGGCGGCCCGCTTTGGCCGGCGAACATCTCGGCGGGACTCAGGCGTTGCGCGAGCAGGTCGCGGGTCCAGGGCGAGCCCTCGAGGGGCAGCCGCAGGTGATAGGCCTTGGGCACGCGCTGCCGGCCGTCCCACACCGAACGCAGCAGCGCCGGGTTCAGCGCCCGCAGCCTGTCAGCGTCGATCTTCAGGGCGCGCTCCAGCGTCGCCATGGGCACGTAGGCCGGCACCTGCACCTCCTGGAACCGGGTTTCGCTCTGCTTCTGCAGCGCACCGAAGTACTTCTCGGGATTGCGATCGATGTCGAGCGCCGCGAGGAACGAGACATAGAAATTGCGCGATGCGAAGCCGAAGGTGCGGCTGTTGTAGCTGCGCACGATCCTGACGATGTCGTCGGTGCCGAGCGTCTCCTTGGCGTGGCGCACGCCGGCGGTGCCGTGGTTGTACGCCGTCAGCGCCAGCGGCCAGCTGCCGAGTACCCGGTAGTTGTAGGCGAGCAGCTGTGCCGCGGCCTCGGTGGAGCGGAACGGGTCGAGGCGATCGTCCACCGCGCTGTCGATGCGCATGTAACGCCGCCCGGTCGAGCGCATGAACTGCCACAGGCCTGCGGCGCCGACCTTCGAGTACGCGGCCGGATTGAAGGAGGACTCCACGTGCGGCAGCACCGCCAGCTCCGCGGGCAGCCCCAGATTCGCCAGTGTCTCCGCGATGTGCGTCTCCCAGGCGCCGGAGCGGATCAGCCCCGCGCGGAAGCGGTCCGCCTGGCCCAGCTGGAAGCGGATGTCGTCGATCGCCGAGCGCAGGCGGGCGGGTGTGCTCTCGGCGCCCCACAGGTCCCTGATCCGCTGATCATCGTCGGACAGCGGGGCGTCTGCGGCATCCGCGATGCGGTGCAGCGCGGCACCGTAGCGCTCGCGCGCCTGGTCCACCTGGCGCTCGCGTTCAGCCGGCGTGGTGTTGGGAGCGAAGTGCAGCGTGTCGTAGACCACGCCGAGGTTGTACTGGTCGTGGAGCAATCCGGCGTTGGTATCGATCTGCGTGTAGACGCGGATCCAGAACTGCACGTCGCGCTCCAGCTGCGGCGGGCGCGGCATGGGATTGTCTTGCGCCAGGGCGGGCGCGAACGCGAGCCACGCGCTCAAGGCCGCGAAACTCAACCGGCACGCGCTGAGCGGCCATCGGATCACGCCGCCCGGGCCCGCCGGGCCCCCTGTCGAGTTCATTTACACTCCTGTAAGAACGAAGTTCCCATGTGAGTTCAAGGGCTTGTGGCACATCTGCCCCTCGCAGCGCGCCCGCGCGCACCCCTGAATGCGTCGGGTATTTTGACACTGCCGGGCGCCGCGCGCCGATTTGGGGCCCGCGAGAGGCCCGCGGCTACTGGAGGGTGAGCGCGTGGGCGGTCCTCACAACGAGCAGTGCGTCACAGTTGCGAGAGCCGTGGCGGACAAGATGTCCAACCGCAGCCGCAAGCGGGGGCGTTGGCACGAGTGTTGCTAATCTAACAGTAACGGCAACAACAGCCGGGACGGAAGCAAGGCCACGGGATTTACGAACAAGAAAGCGCAGGTCTGGAATGCAGTCAGGATGACTCGTCGGACACTGTGCCCTTGACCGGATAAAAATAACGATAATTGACTCCTCCACACACAAGCAAGCGACCGACACCCCGCGAAAGCGGGGTTTTTTTTGCCTGTGCAGCGCGGCATGGTTCTACGAAAAACGGCGAGGCAGCAGGCCGGCTGCCTCCCAAGTTCGCGTAGGGTCTGTCAGTCGAGGTTGGTCGTTCGCAGAGGGCTTCAGGTTCATCCGCATTTCGAGTCGCCGCAGTTCAGGCAGGTCATGCAGCCGTCCATCATGACGACCGCGGCGGTGCTGCACCGCCCACACAGCTGCGCGCCCTCCGGGAAGTGCGACTTGGCAAAGGCGTCGGCCTGCCGGGCGCGCGCCTGGAACTCGGCGCGCTTCTCGTCGACCAGCTTCTGCTGGTGCGGATCGAGCTGCGTCTTCCTGATGAGACCGATGCTCTGCAGGTGCTTCTCGATGACATAGCCGAGCTCGGCGATGATCGAGGGCATGAACTTTCCGCCGGGCTGCCAGTAACCGCCGCGCGGGTCGAACACCGCCTTCAGCTCATCCACCAGGAAGGTGACGTCGCCGCCCTTGCGGAACACCGCGGAGATGATGCGTGTGAGCGCCACGATCCACTGGAAGTGATCGAGGTTCTTGGAGTTGATGAAAACCTCGAACGGCCGGCGCTGCTCGTACTCGGTGCCCTCGTTCAGCACGATGTCGTTGATGGTCACGTACATGGCGTGATCCGAGATCGGCGTCTTGATCTTGTAGGTAGAGCCGACCAGCATCTCCGGACGCTCGAGCCGCTCGTGCATGCGGATGACCTTGGCGGTATGGCCGTTCTTGTCGCGCACCAGCTCCGGTTCTCCGGGGTGCGCCGCCCTGGCCTCGGAGGCGGCCTTCTCCGCCGCCTTCTCCGCTGCCTTGTCCGCTGCCTTGTCCGGAACCTTGTCCGGAGCCTTTTCCTCCGGCTTCTGCACCTGGTACTTGACGATTTTGCGGTCGATCTTGATAGCCATAATCAGTGCCTCACATGCGCCCGTAGTACCCGTCCTTGATCGCATCGAACAAATTGGCGGCGGTGTGGATCTCGCCGTCGTAGTCGATCTCCTCGTCGCCACGCACTTCGATCACCGAGCCGTCCTCGAGCGTGAACTTGTAGAGCGTGTTCTTCAGGTCCTGTTCCTTCACCAGCACGCCCTGGAACGCTTCCGGATTGAAGCGGAAGGTGGTGCAGCCCTTCAGGCCCTGCTCGTGTGCATACAGATAGATGTCCTTGAACTTCGCGTAGGGGAAATCCGTAGGCACGTTCGCCGTCTTAGAAATCGATGAATCGACCCACTTCTGGGCCGCAGCCTGCACCTCGACATGCTCCTTGGGAATGACGTCGTCGGAGGCGATGAAATAGTCCGGCAGTCTCTCAGCATCGTTCGTCGCTCCAGGTTTGGCATTGGGATTCACCAGCTCGCGATAGGCGAGCAGTTCGAAGGAATAAACGTCGACCTTCTCCTTGGACTTCTTCCCTTCCCGGATAACATTGCGGAAATAGTGATGCGCGAACGACGGCTCAATGCCGTTCGAGGCATTGTTCGCGAGCGACAGCGAGATCGTGCCGGTGGGCGCGATGGACGTGTGGTGCGTGAAGCGCGCACCGGTCTCCGCCAGCTCGTGCACCAGCTGCGGCGCAACGTGCGCGATGCGCTGCATGTAGCGGCTGTATTTCGCGTGCAGCAGGCGGCCGGCGATCTTCACTCCCGGCTTCCAGCCATCGCGCGCCATTTCCGGGCGCTTGCGCAGCATTTCCTTCGTGACCGTGAACTCTTCGTTCATGATCGGCGCCGGCCCCTTCTCGCGCGAGAGCTCCAGCGCCGCTTCCCAGCCGGCCACCGCCATCTCGCGTGTCAC
>Ga0137409_10000232_pt1 | contig 58736 bp, 49 predicted proteins | sample CZODoug1_16funga_FD_122059 | JGI IMG/M metagenome (GOLD analysis project Ga0137409, IMG submission 122059) | Vadose zone soil fungal communities from Angelo Coast Range Reserve, California, USA - CZODoug1_16fungal (Hybrid Assembly) | ecosystem: Environmental > Terrestrial > Soil > Vadose zone... | reverse complement strand
TGGCCGCGGCCGTCCATGAAGATCTGCCGAAAGCTATGGATGTTGCCTTCGAACAAGAAAAACAGATGGGTCGTCTTGCCCTGCGCGGGCGCCTGAACGATGCGCCACGGATACGGGGCGATGCGCGGCACGCCGGTCGGGAGGCAGCGCGCCTCGGGGTCGTCAGCGGCCTGCCGCGATTTCATCAGCTTCGCGGCGTCGGGCTTGAGCTTGATCTCCTCGCCCGGCATCAGACCCTCTTTGATGTCGCCGATGGGCCCGCCGCCCTGCCAGACTCCCGACAGATCGGGCGTGCCGTCGGCCAGACGCGGCGTCGGACCCCGCGGCCGCGCTCCGGCCTGGGCCGTCGTGCTCTGACTGCCCGAACCCGCCGGCGACGTGGTCGCGGGAGGAACCGCCTGAGCGCAGGCCGAGCTCGCAAACGCCGCGGCGAGCAACGCGGCGGCACCCGGAGCAGCAATCTTGAGCACGCCGTTCATGCTCAACCGGCGTCGCTGGTGCCGCGCGCGAACACGCGCTGGCCGTTGGCGAGCACGACCGTGCGGGCGTTCGCCATGTTGGCACCGCTGCGCGCCAGTGAGCCCTCGATGGTGACCTCGTCGCCCTGCTTGAGCGAAGTGCTCGACCAGCCCGCGCGCTTCAACACGTTCGGGCTCGCGAGCTCGAGGTTCCAGGCCACGACCTTGCCGTCGTCGCCCTTCACGTCCATGTAGAACCGGGCATGCGGGTTGGTCCACTCGACTTTCGTTACCTTGCCGGTCAGTGTGACCGGCTTGGTCGCGTCGTACTGCGCGGCGAACGAGTGGTGCGCCGACACCGGCGCGGCCGCCGCCAAGCTGGCGATGACGATCAAAAGAGCTGCTCGCATGTTCCCCTCCGTTGCGACGCGACCGGCAAAAATGCTAACACGCCCGCCGCGAATCAGTCGTCGTACTTCGCGAAATAGCTCTGGACCGTGGGCCCCGCGAGATAGGGCGCGAGCTTGTCGGCGAACTTCGTCTCGGTCCGCCACGCCTGGTACGCTTCGTGGTCGGCCTTCGAGTCCCAGATCTCGTAGAACAGCACGCGCCCCGGGTCGCCCTCGTCGACGAGGATCGCAAAGTACTGACAGCCCTTGAAGTTACGGGTGTCGGCCGCGGCCCCCTTCATGAACGACAGGAAATCGGCCGACTTGGCCGGATCGACCTTGAGCTCGAGCGTGTAGTAGACCGGATCCGCCGCCGCGCCGAGCGCCGCGCACGCGAGCAACAAGCCCGCGATCCATAGACCGATACCCTTCGCAGCGTGGCGCGTATGCATGGTGTCCCCCCGGTCGACCGATGACGCGGCCGCCGCTTTGTTGTTGTCGGGCAGCGCCGGTGGCGGCGCATGTCGCACTCTAACGGCCGCGTTCCGGAATTGTCGAGTGCTATAGTCCCCCGCTCACTCTCCGACCTGGGCCGCAGATGCGAACCCTCGGCGCGCTGGCGAGCGCATTGCTCCTGTGCGGCACCGTGGCCGCGCAACTGCCCGTGGCTCCCGCCGCCGATCAACAAGCGCTGCTCGCGAGCGGCGATTCGAAGCTCGCCGCCAACAAGAAACTCGTCTACGACTTCTGGCGCGAGGTCGTGCAGGCGCGCGATCCCGAACGCGCGTCCGCATATGTCGCCGAAAGCTTCGTGCAGCACGACCCGACCGTGCCCACCGGCCGCGCCGCGTTCGCGCGCTCGTTGGGTGGGGCGCCGAAGCAGCCGGTGAAAGCGACGATCGACGACCTCGTGTCGATCGTCGCCGAGCGCGACCTCGTCGTGCTCGGATTCCGGCGCGTGCTGCCGGACCTCGCCGAGGAAGGACAGACCTACACGACCACCTGGTTCGAGATGCTGCGGGTGGAGAACGGCAAAATCGCAGAGCGCTGGGCCCACGGCACCAAGGAGTGACGCGCGGAGCCCGACGGATTTCGCTGCGAGCGGCCGTCACACTCTTGTAGGTGTTGCCGGAGCGGAGGTGAGGCGTGGCGCCGAGATTGCGTGCGGCGTCAGGGCAAAGATTGCACCGCGTGGCCGCCGTCGCGCTTCCGCGCCAGCAGCTCGATCTGATCGATGGCGGCCGGAGCACCGTTCAGCAGCGTCCGCTTGAGGAACCACGGCCCGACGAACGGCGGCAGCCAGAAGTTGGGCTCCATGTCCATCGTATAGCTCACTTTGGTCCCGCCGCCTTCGGGCTCGAGCGTCCACTCCGACGTCGAGTACGCGAAGTCGCTGCGCTCGGGCAGGGCGCGCGAGCGAATGAAGCCCGGCGTCACGACCTCGAGGCGCTCCACGCGGCGCATGCTGCGGCAGAACCCCAGCAGGCAACCTTCGACGCGCGTATACACGAGCGGCGTGCCGTCGGCGTCGGGCGGCAGGTAGCTACTCTCTTTGTAGATCTCGGAGATTTGCGAGTACCGATCCTCGTCGAAGTCGAGCAGCACCGCGTAGATCGCGTCCGGCGGTGCGTCCAGGTGGGTGTCGGCGTGCACGTGATAGCGGCTGCGCTTGCGAGACACGTCGACCGTGCGCAGCGTCGCGGCCATCGTCGCCGTCAGGCAACATACGCCTGCGATCACGAGGAACAACGTCTTGCCTAGCTTCATCCGTTCGATCAGCTCGCTCACGCACGCACGCGCCGCAGTATACGCCGCATCCTCCGCGGCCAAGCGCACTGCGCTCTCGAGGCGTGGACCGCATCGCACTCACGCCTGGGGAATCGTCGCGGCGCTCGCGATCGTCTCATCCGCGGGTGCCCAAACGAGTGGCCCGGGTGATCGGGGCGACGAAGCGCCCGCCGGCCTCGGTGCGGACATCAAGGCCTACGTGACGGCGCCGCTCCACGCGCACCAGCCCCAGTGGGTGCGATTCGGCGCGACGCTCGGCGCCCTCGTGGCGGCGCGGGAATTCGACAAGGACACGCGAGCTCACTTCGTGCCGGAGTCGGCACCCCAGACCGGGGACACGGACACTCACGACGGCGCGGACGCGCTCCCGGCTGCGTTGATCCTCGGCGGCACCTGGGCGGCGGCACTGGCGTCACACGACGAGGACGCACGCACCGAGGCCAGCTCGATGCTGGAGGCGGCCGCGTTCAGCTCCGCCGCCGCGCTCGTGATCAAGCACGCGGCCGGACGCGCGCGGCCCTTCGAGACGGCCGACCCCGACGACTGGCGGCAAAGCGGCGATTCGTTTCCGTCGATGCATACCACCGCCGCATTCGCGATCGGCACCGTGCTCGCCGAGTCGGGCGACGATCACTACCGCTGGCTGCGGCGAGTGCTGGGCTATGGCGTCGCCGCGGGCACCGCGTACACGCGGCTCGATCACGACGCACATTGGCTGTCGGACGTCGTGGCCGGCGGCGCGCTCGGCCTCGCGACGGCGCGGTTCGTGATGAAGAGGCGCGACCTCGAACCGCAACGCGCGCGCCACGCCCGTCTCGGCATCGTACCGACCGACGGCGGCGTCGAGATCTCCTACACGGTGAGCCTGCGCTGACGTCAGCGAATCGAGTCGACGACGAATGCGGCGGCCACGGCGAGCGCGCCGAGGCTAACCACGAGCACCGCGGCCGCCGCGCAATCTTTCACGACGCGGATCCGGGGGTGCGTCTCCGGATGAAGGTGGTCGGCGAGGCATTCGATCGCCGTATTGACGAGCTCGGCCGCAAGCACCAGGCCGATCGTCAGCGCGATGATCGCCCACCAGACGGGCGCGGGCTTGAGCCACAGCAGCACGACGACAACCGCGGCCGTGGCGACGACGTGGGTACGGAAGCTGCTCTCCGCAGCGAACGCCTCGGCCAGACCGGCCCACGCGAAGCGCAGGCGGTGCGGAAGCGACTGGTTCTTCATCGCCGCGGGTTTCCTCTGGCTGCCAGGGGGAGCCAATAGTAAGCCCGCGCGACGACTTTTCTCCTCGGAAGTCGTCTAAGGGATTCATGGCGACCGACGCGCGCGCTGCTCTTGGTCTGCTGGGAATGGACGTTCCCGGCGGCGCGGAGCCCGTCGAGGTGGTCGTCGCGCACTCCATCGAGACGATCGGACGAGCGGAGTGGGATGCCCTTTTTGCGGGCGATCTCGAGGATTGGCACTACCTGCGAGCCGTGGAGCGCGCCCGGCTCGAGGGCTGTGAGCCGCTGTATTTCGCGATCCGCCGGCGCGGCACGAGCCTTGCCGCGCTGCCCGCGTTCGTCGACCGCCGTGAGCGCCGGCCATCCGCCGGGGCTCGCCCGATTACCCGCGAGCACGCACTGATCCTCGGATCGCCGTTCTCCGCTACGTGCCGCGCGGGGTTCGCACTCCGCGGCGGTCCTTTCGAGCGCGCAGACCTGCTCGCCCGCCTGTTGCGCGCGGCGCACGAGCACGCCACACGGTTGGGACTCGCGGGGTTGTTCGTAGGAGCCGAGGAACTCGAAGGGGACGATTCGTGGGAGGCCGCGGCGGCGCCGCTGGGACTCCGACGCGAGGACGCCGCACCGCTCGTCAGACTCGTTCTCCCCGCGTGGTCGTTCGCCGACTATCTGAGCTGTCTCGACGGCGGCCTTCGCTCGGAGATGCTGGATGCCTGCGCGCACTCGGCGGGTTACCGGCGCCGCTGGCGCGTCGACCTCGATCGAGAGGTTCCGGAGCTCGTCGATCTGTGCCACGAGGTGGGACTCTCCGAGCTCACGCCCGCGTACTTCCGGAACCTGCTTGGACCGGGGAACGTCTGCGCCGCCTGCCTCGTCGTTCGATTCGCAGGCCGAATCGAGGGCTTCAGCCTCGTGCTGCACGACGCCCGGCGATTCCGCGAGAAGTTGACGGTCCTCGGCCCGAGATCGGACCATGTGCTGCTCGGCAAGCTCATTTGGCTCGAGACGCTGCGGTTCTGCCTCGAATACGGCATCGAGTCGCACGAGAGCTGCAACCCGGTGTCGCTCGCCGCCGCGCGGCCCGGCGAGGTGCTGCCGCGCTCCGTCTGGTTCGGCGCATGACCGGCGCGGCGCAGGTGGGTCTCAGCGCAGGCTCACCGTGATCGCAAGCGCATAGCCTCCCGGCTCGGGCCCCGCCGAGATCTTGACGTCTCGTCGCTCGACGAACAGGAACGTGGCGCCGATGCCGAGCGCGGCGCCTGCGAGGACGTCCGCTGTGTCGTGCTTGTTCGCCTCGACGCGCGACCACGCCGTGTAGGTCGCCAGCGCGTAGCCGGGCCACGCGGGAATGCCGTAACGCCGATGGATGAACGACGCCGCCTGGAACGCCGCCGACGAGTGACCCGACGGGAAGGACTGGTCGTTCGAGCCGTCCGGCCGCTCCTTGTGCACGGTGTTCTTGAGCAGCCAGGTCGCGCCGACCGTCGCGCCGAATGATTCGTAGAATTGTTTGCGCCCTTCGCGGTCGTCATGTGTGAACGTGAGCGCGTAGGCGGTGGCCGGCAGCGCCACGCCGAGCACGTCGCCGACGGCCTGCGGATCGCCGCGAGCGGGTAACGCTTGCGCACAAAGCGCCATCGCCAAGGCGACGCCGAACCAGCGAAAGCCCATGCATCCCAATTCGTAGGCGTGAGATAGAACGTTTGACGACCGGCGTTGCGAGACCGGTCGATCGCGGATTGCGGGACACCGTCTCGCACGATCGACGGTGCCCCGCACTCCATGAGTCCCGCGACTAGGGCGTCTGGGTCATTCGCGTCCAGCTGAACGGGCCGATCGCGCCGGTGCCGGCCGGCGAGCTCGAGCGCAGATCGATCCGCAGCTTGAGCCACTCGAGCGGGAACGTGCTGCCGTGCACCACCACGCGGTGGAAGTTCGGCACGTTGTAGAACGGGTGGGACAGCCAGTCGTCGTTCGCGCAGGCGACCGCCGGCGCGCCGGATGAGGGCTCGATCGCACACGGCGCGCCCTGAGCGAGCGGATTGTCGGAGCGATAGATGTGCGAGTCGCCGTTGAACATCAGCACGGGTTTCCGAAGCGCGTTGGTCTTCGCGGCGACCTCGGCGATGATCCCTTCGAACCCGGTCAGATGCGGCGCTGCCTGGCCGGGCGCGCCCGGCGCCGTTCCGTCGAGATCCCACATGTCGGCTTGACTCTCGATGACCACCCCGTCGACGCGCAGCAGTGTCGCCAGCGCGAAAGCCGTGTCGATCCACCGGATGTCGGCCGCGGTGCGCTCGGCCACGTCCTGCGCTTGCGCCGGGCTCATGGTCGGCGCCTTGTACCAGATGTCTTGGTCGTTGTTGGATCCGCCCGGGACGTTGAGCGCGACGAACAGCACGCGGGACTTCACGAAGATCACGTTCTCCGGATAGTTCGCGTCGCTCGGGTGCGCACGGTGGTCGTGCAGGTAGCGCTGCGATAGCACGAGCCGGCGGTCGCCGAGCGTGAAGCCGGGATCGGAGAAGAAGATCGAGCGAACGAGCTCGAGGTTCGCGGCGGGATCGCCGCCCGCGTAGTCGATCAGGTTGCCGCTCGCGTCGACTTGGAAGTCGATCTTGCCGGTGGCCGCGTTGTAGAGACCGCCGCCCTGGGCGACCTTGTGGCAATCGGTCCACTCGTTGTCGCCGGGCGTGTAGACGAGCGGATCCCGGAACGCGGTCCACAGGTCGTAGATCTTCTGGTCGTAGGCCAGCGTGCAGAGCTGCTTACCCGAGTGAATGTCGCCGACCATCAGAGCCAGCGACACGTCCGTGTCGGCGTTGATCGAGTCGATGAACGCCGGAAAGACCGTGAGCTGCGCGTTGTCGGTGGGCGTCGTGCCGTACGGGGCGTCGCCGAAGACGGCGACGTCGCTGCGGCGCGCGAAGATCATGTCGAGCGGATCGGGGGTCTCGCGCGCCAAGACGGGCGCGGTCGCGAGTGTCGCGACCAGCGCGGCGGTCAGAATGGGATTGCGCATCGTTGGTGTCTCCTTCGACGAGAAATGACTTTCTGCGGGTGGACGGACCCGACAGCATCGAGTGTGAATGTGAACGGAATATGACGGCGCGCGCCGCCGTTCTCACCGACGGAGCGTGTCGTGCTCGCCGAAGGACGCGATGATCGCGCGGGCCGCGCCGCGAGCGCCGACTAGCGCTCTATCACCAGCAACTTGAACGTGCCGGGCAGCACCGGTCCGCGCCGCCTGCCCGTCGCGCCCGCCGGAACCGGTCCGAATTCCGCGGCAACCACGAACACGCGATGCGTGCTCGGATCGAGGCCCATGTTTCGCGACGCGGGCGCGGTCGCCAGGTTTTGGACGACGCGATACTCGTCCGCCGTCTCCTGGTGGATCACCGTCAGCGTGCCGTCCGCGTTGGACGCGAAGACGTCCTTGCTCTCCGGGTCGAATCCCGCGCCATCCACGCCTTGGCCGATCGGCAGCGTCGTCACCACCTTGCCCACGCGGTAGTCGGACACCGCGAGCACTCCGCTGCGGCAGGCGCTGAACAGCCGCTGGTTGCGCGTGTCGATGGCCATCGAGACCGGCTGCTTGCAGGGCTCGGTCGACCAACGGCGCGTCACCTTCGCGGCGCCCGCATCGATCTCGACGACCTCGTTCGTGTCGACGAGATTCGCGTACACCTTGCCGTCGCCGGCCGAGGCGCCGTACTCGGGCTTTCCGCCGAGCTCGACGTTGGTGATCAGCTTGCCCGCAATGGCGTCGATCACGGTCGACGAGTGCGCGTCGCCGTTGAAGCTGAACACCCGCTTCGACGCCGGATCGAAGATGATCGCATCCGCATCTTCGGCGGCGGGAACTCGGCCGGTGATCGCGAGCGACTTGAGGTCGAAGATCACGACGGACTTGTCGTTCCCGGACGTCGCGAATCCGCGGCCCGCTTCGGGAACGACGGCCGTGCCGTGGGCGCCGTCGATCGGCGCGACCTCGCCGACGAGCTTGCCGGACTCCTCGTCGACGACCATGACGCGATTCTCGCGCGCGATGAACAGGCGGTGCGCGGCGGGCTCCGGCACGACGTAGTCCCAGAAGCCGTCTCCGCCGAGCTGATACGTCTTCACGATCTTGTAGGGCGACTGCTGGGCCGCCACCCACGGCGCGACGAGGACCAGTACGAGTACGGCTGCATAGCGCATGGAGAGCTCCCGCTGTCGACACGAGCGGCCCTTGTCGTTGTGTGTAAGACGGCCCGCCGCGAAACCAAGAACCGACCGGACAGCATGAGCCGCCCTGTAGAGGAAGACGGTCCAGCCTGTGACTTTCGGTCGCAAAGAGCAAACGCGCCGACGCCGTTTGCGACTGCACAATCGTGCCGACATTTTTCCGACACATTTTCCGCGTCGCTGCGCAGATCTTCCGTCGTCCCGACCGATTTTCGCGTCGCACTCGTCCGACGATTTAGCTGAAGACTTCAAAGGACGACTTCATGTCGCGGCGAAGAATCCGCGAGCAACTCGGATTGCTCTTCGAGGACGAGTGCACGATGCAGCGCGCCGGGTGGGCACCGTGACCCGCAACGGAACCCTGGCCTTCTGCGCGCTCTTGCTGGCGATCTCCGTGCTCGGCATCGGAAGAGACTTGTGGACGCCGGACGAACCGCGAGAAGCTGCGATCAGCAGAGAGATGTTCGTATCGCCCAGCGTCGTCCCGTATTTGAACGACGCGCCGTTTCTCGAGAAACCTCCGCTGTACTACTGGACGGTTGCGGGCGTGTTCGCGTTGGCCGGCGGATCGTCCGCCGCGGCCGCGCGCGCGGTGAGCATCGCGGCCGGTTTTCTCACTCTCTTGGTCGTGTTCGTCTGGGGAAGGCGGGAGTTTTCGGCAGGCGTCGGCGCGGCCGCGGCCCTCGGCCTCGCGACGAGCACGCAGTTCATGATCTCGTCGCATTGGGTGTTGATCGACCCGCTGGTGATGTTGTTCACGACGGTCGCATTGTGGGCGGCGAACCGCCTCGTGCGCGGCGAAGGCGGTCGTGCGCCGCTGACGCTGTTCTATGCACCGCTCGTTCTGGCGCTGTGGACGAAGGGCTTGATCGGCCCGGTTTTGGTCGGAGCCGGCCTCGTCGCGTACTCCGCCGCGACCCGCAGCCTCGAGCCGTTGAAGCGCCTTCGTCCGGCGATCGGCGTCGCGGTGATCTTGGGTTCGACGTTCGCGTTCGCCGCGCTCCTCGCGACGGAGTCCGGGCTCGGCGCCGTCCGGGAGTGGCTTTGGGTGAATCAGGTGCAGAGGTTCGTGCACGCGACCGACGAGACGGGTCACGCCCAGCCCGTCTACTACTACCTCTACACGCTGCCGATCGCGGTCTTCCCGTGGTGGGTGCCGTTCGGCGCGGTGCTGCTCCCGCGCACGTGGAGGAAGGAAGCCGACGCGGACGCGGGAACACGCGACAAGAAAGTGTTCCTCGGGGCACTGAGCCTCGGCATGGCCGTCGTGCTCAGCGCCGCGTCGACGAAACGCGGGAACTATCTGTTGCCGCTCCTGCCGCCGCTATTCCTCTTGCTCGCGGCGACGGCGTCGGAATGGTGGAACCGCACGCCGGCGGGACCGGTGCAAGGCAGGATCTGGACGAGCCAATGGCTGTGCGTCGCGCTGTTCGCCGCGGTACCCGTTGCCCTCGCCCTCGCGTACTTGCGAACGTCGAGCCCCTTGGCAATGGCGTTCCTCGGAGTCGTGGCGGCGATGGCCGCGGGCACCGCGATCTACGCTCGTCGAGGCCATCGCGCGATCGCAGTCCGCGGTCTCGGCGCGCTCGCGGTGAGCGCCGTCGTAGGCGTGCTGGTCGTCGCGGCGCAGCTCGCGGCGCCGCTGAAGGACCTGAGTCCGTTTGTCGCGTGGGTGGGGGCGCAAGCGCCGGCGGACGAGCCGATCTACGTCCTCGGCGACTTCGACGAGACGATTCGAGGAATCGTGCCGTTCGTGACGGGGCGCACCGCCGTTTCGATCGCGGCGAGCGACCTCGAGGCGCTGCGACCTCACTACGTGCTCGTGCACGCGAAGGAGGGTGACGTACTAGCTCCGCAGCCCCCGTACGTCCTGCTCGGCGTGCGCAAGCTGGGACCCACTCGTTCCATGGCGCTGTGGGAGCGCCGCCCCGATAGGCTGTCGCAGCTCCGCGACGCGTTGGAGCCGCCCGTCCCGTTGCGTTGAGGTGAGCTAGTGAAGAATCCCGGTAGTTGAAGGAGAACTAGACGATGAAACCCCTGTGGTGTGGAGTGACGATCGCAGCAGCAGCGGTCGTCGCAACGACCAATGCCGAGGAAGATGAGCACAAGATCGAACGATCCGCGCTGCCTCCTGCCGTCGAGCGAACCGTGACCGAGCAAAGCCAAGGCGCCAAGATCCGCGGCTTCAGCGAGGAGAGCGAAAACGGCGTCACCTACTACGAGGTCGAGCTCGTGGTCGGCGACCACGGGAAGGACGTGCTGATCGATGCGAACGGCAAGGTCGTCGAGATCGAAGAGGAAGTCGCGCTGGACGCGGTGCCCGCCGACGCGCGCAAAGAGCTCGAGACCAAGGCGAAAGGCGATCGCATCGCCAAGGTCGAGGCGCTCAGCAAGGACGGACGGGTCGTCGCCTACGAAGCCGAGGTCGGCCGCGGCGCTCGCAAGCGGGAGATCGAGGCCAAGCTCAAGAATTGAGGCGCGGCGGTCAGGGCCCGGCGCCGCGAGCGGCGCCGGGCGAGCGGCGGCTAGAACCTCGCGTTGAAACCGATCCGCACCGCGCGCGGAGCGCCCGGCGTGATGTTGTTGTTGTCGGCGTTCAAGTAGTACGCCTCGTCGAGCAGGTTCTCCACGTTGAGCTGCGCGCTCAGCTTGCCGCTGAGCGTAAAGAACACGGCAGCGTCGACGCGCGTGTATCCGGGCAACGTCACGTTGTTCGTCGGCGTCACGACGTCTTCGGTGGCGGCGAACATGTCGTCGCGGTTGATGATGCCGATTCCCGCCCCGAGCTTCGGCGTGAAGTCGTACCGATTCCACAGCGAGAACGTGTTCGACGGCGTCTGTGCGAGCGTGGCGCCGGTGCGTACGGTCGCGCTCTGATTGCTCGAGACCTCACCGTCCTGGTGCGCATAGCCGCCTGCGATGCTCCATTTCGGCGTGACACGCCCGCTGAGCCCCACTTCCAAGCCCGTGACGCGTTGACCGTCGACCAACATGAGCTGACCCGCCGGCGCGCCCGGAGACGTGTCCGTGACGGCCACGTTGGTGCGCTCCTGCCGGTAGACGGCCGTGGTGAACGCGAGGTCGCGGCGGATGTCCCATTTCACGCCGACTTCGACGTTCCCATACTTTTCCGGGTCCAGCGCTTTGTTGAAATTGGTGAGCGAAGCGAGCTGCTCGCCCGCCCGCGGAGTGAACGCAACCGAGTAGCTCGCGTACGCCGACAGCACTTCGGTGGGCTTGAGCACGAGGCTGACCCGCGGCGACAGCATTCCGTCGCTCGTCTTCACGTTGCCGATCCCGGTCGGCGCCGCACGCGTGTCGTTGAAATCGACGCGGAACGAATCGTAGCGGAGACCGGCCACGAGCTCGACCTTCTTCGTGATCTCCATCTGATCCTGCAGGTAGACGGCGGCGATATCCGTGATCCCGTTGTTGTCCGCGTCGGTGGTGCCGTTGGACCGGTAATCGACCGGCACTTGAATGGTGGGGGCCGAGAGCGCTGCGTTGTAGGTCGTTCTTGCGGCATTGGTATTCGGGCCGGCGGCGAAGAAGCCCGTGTTGCGATGATTCACCGAGTCCTGGCGGCCGATCTCGACGCCGCCCAAGAACGTGTGCGTCATCGCGCCGATTTCCTTCGCCCACACCAGATCGGTTTGGTTGAAAAGGTTCTTGCGGCGCGTCGCATTGTTGTACGACGTGATCGCAACGGTGCCCGGTCCGACCGCAATCGCACCCGGAACGAAGTTCTGGTACATGCGATCGTAGTCGCCGTACCGCGTGCTGTTGCGCAGGGTGAGCCCGTCGCCGAAGTCGTGGTGGACGACGGCGTTGAACGCGTCGACGTCCGCTTTGGCGAACGATTGCGTGGGGTCGCCGAAGAACGTCGAGGGATCCGTGGGGTACGGCCGGCCATTGAGGGAAGGGATGCCGCGATCGGCGGTGCGCTCGTCGTGATAGAGCTCGTAGCCGAGCGCGACTTGAGTCTCATCCCCGGCTTTGAGCGACGCAGTCGGATTCACGCCATACCGCTCGAGATGGTAGCCGTTTCGATAACCATCTGTTTCCTCGTACATGGCGGTGAGGCGTCCCGCGAAGGAGTCGCTGAACGCTCCTCCGACGTCCGTCGTCACGCGCGCGTCCCCGTAGGAACCCGCTTGCAAGCCGACTTCCCGCAGGGGCATCCAATCCGCGGCCTTGGTGACACGATTGATCACGCCACCGCCGCCGCCCCGGCCGAAGATCATCGCGTTCGGCCCTTTGAGCACCTCGACGGCCTCGACGTTGTACAGGTCGCGGAAGTACTGAACGTCGTCGCGCACGCCGTTGACATAGAAGTCGGAGGTCGAGGTCGTTCCGCGCAGCACGACCGTGTCGCGATTGTTCTCGCCTTGGCTCGTGCCGACGCCGGGGACGTAGCGGATCACGTCGGTCATGCTCTGCATCGACTGATCGCGGATGAGGTCGCTCGGAATCACGGTCATCGACTGCGGAATGTCGCGCAGCGGCGTGTTCGTCCGCGTGGCCGTGGAGGAGCGCTCGACGCCGTAGCCCCTCGTACGCTCGCCGATCACGTAGATCGTCGATTGCGCGTCCGATTCGGCGGCTGCCGACCCCGCAGCGGGGGCAGCGGCGTCGTCCGCCGCGACCGCGGGCCCGAGCGCGGCCAGCGCGGCAAGGCCAAGGAGACCCACGTTGGAGGCGGCGAGTCGTCTCTGTTTGCATGTCATTTCAGTGTCCCTCTGGGCCCAGCGGGGCCGGCGTGGCAGTCGGCTACTACGTAATGCGAATCGTTCGCGTTCGCGATAGTGCCCAGACCGGGATGCGCTGTCAAGCAGGTACGTCACCGCGCGCCCCAGGTGCGCGCGGCGGAGGGTTCACATGAGTTTCCGGCTCCTAGTGCGGAGAGGCCCCGCCGGTCCGGTCGGCGCGGGTCGTCGAGACGAGCACGACGCCGGCCACTACGAGCAACGTGCCGAACGTCCGCAACGGCGTCGCCGACTCGCCGAACACGGGCCAGCGCGTCGCGCAGACATAGACCAGCACGTAGCTCAGCCCGAGCAGCGGGTATGCGTAGCTCAACGGATAGCGCGCGAGCACGAGCAGCCATGCCAGCAACGACGCGACATAGGACGCGAGACCGAGCCCCGTCCACGACGCGGCGGGAACCGCCGCGGCCCAATCCGCGGCCGCGACGTGCGCCCCGCCGATCGCGTGCAACTCGCGCATCCCGAGCTTCATTCCGAGCTGGCCCGCGGCCGACAGCACGATCGACGCGGCCAACGCCGCGAGCGCTACCCCACGCGTGCCGCCGCTCATGACGCGGCCACGAGCGCCACGCCGATCGCGATGAGCAGCGCCCCACCCCAGCGGCGAGCCGAGACGTGCTCGCCCAGCAGGAATCGCGACGCGGCGAGCACCAGGATCGAGCCCGCGCTCAAGATCGGAAACGCCTTGCTCACGTCCATGCGGTACAGCACGGCGAGCCACGCCGTCGTTCCGAGCGCCAGGCAGGCGATAGCGCCGCCGATCTCGGGCGACGACAACGCTCGCAGCCAGTGGCGCACGCCGCGCCCGGCCGCGAGATGACGGACGGCGCCGCGCTTCTGCAACACCTGCCCCGCGGCGAGCAGCGCGATCGAGGCGATCAGCAGCAACTCATCCAACTGCGCTACACCGATCGAGGAATTCGGAGGAGCACCACGGCGCCGTGCTCGGCCCGACTCGCGTTCGCCGGCAGATGCGGCGCAAGGTCGCGCGCGGTGTCGCGCTCCACGATCAGCAGAACGTCGGCGCGCCCGGCGTTCGCGGCGACGAGATCCTCGAGCATGCGCGCGTCGAGGTTGCGGTGCCGCGCCTCGGGATAGGACAAGCCGTAGCTGATCTCGCCGGGGCTCACGACGTAGATGTCGTCGCGACCGAGCACCCACGCGGCCGTGCCGAACAGCGACGCATCGGCCACGACAACTGTGTCGGGCGCCGCGGATGCGTACCGCGCCACCGCCACCGCCGGCGCAACCTGCTCCACCACGCGCTGCGGCAGCACGAAATGCAGCGGCAAGATGCTGGCGACGCCCGCCACGGCGATCGCCCCGAGCCGCAGCGGAACCCGTGCACTGAAGCATGCGAACGCCGCGCTGGCCGCGCCGACGGCGAGGATCGTTCCGAACGCCAGCAGCTGCGGCAACTCGGCCGCGGTGTACAACGGGCTGCCGCGGACGCCGCGCTGCGCCGCGACCAGCGCGACGAGCAGCGCCGCGAAGAGCGCCGCCATCACCAACGCGGCCGCGCCGAACCAGCGCCGGCCGCCCTTGACGAAGTACCGCTCGAGACCGGCCGCGAGCAGGATCGAGAGCGGCACGAAGCAGGGCAGCACGTAGGTCAGGAGCTTGCCCTTCGCGATCGAGAAGAACACGAACGGCATCACCACCCAGAGAATCAGATACTGCCGGAAGTCGTCCGGAGGCTCGCCGCGCAACCCGGCCGCGGCCGCGGGCAGAAACAGGGCCCAAGGCCAGCCGATCAACGGCAGACAGGCGAGATAGAACCACGCCGGCCGCGGATGCTGCGCGTTCTCGCCCGCGAACCGCTGCACGTGCTCGACCCAGAAGAAGTAGTGCCAGAAGTCGGGCTCGCGCAAGTGAATCAACACGGCCCACGGCAGCGTCACGGCAACGGCGACCGCAATCGGCAACCAGGGGAACGTCGCGAGCGTTCGCCATTGGCGACGCAGCGCGAGATGCGGCGCCGCCACGATCACGGGGATTGCCCAGGCGATGAATCCCTTCACGAGGAACGCGGCGCCGCACGCGCATCCGCAAAGCGCGAGGAAGAGCAGTCGCCGACGTCCGGGCGGCTCGGCCGTCGCCGCGTACCAGGCCGCAAGCGCGATCGTGACGAACAGCGCCAGAAACGAGTCGAGCACCGCGAAGGTACCGACGCCCGCGACGATCACTGTCGTCAAGAAGATCGCGGTGGCAAGTCTCGCGGCGAACGCCGACACGAATCGCCGCGCCAGGAGGAGCACGACGAGCGCCATGAGCGCCGTCGCGAGCACGACGGGCAGGCGCAGCGCGAACGCGTTCTCGCCGAGGGCCGACAACGAGATCGCCTCGATCCAGTAGCCCAAGACCGGCTTCTCGAAGTAGCGCACGCCGTTGAACCGAGGCGACACCCAGTCGCCCGACACGATCATCTCGCGCGCGATGGCGCCGTAGCGAACCTCGTCAGGGCTTCCCAGCGGCCGCAGCGGGAGTGGCGCGACGTAGAGCAGCACGAAGAGCGCGAGCATCGCGACGACGAAATGACGAGTGCGACCGCCCATGCCGTGCGCCACGTCCGCCGCGATGCTCACGGCGTCACGCGGGCACCGCGGACCGCTGCCAGCAGAGATCGCCTTCGCGGCCGGTCGCGGGCGCCTGGACCACCTCGTCGCGGCGGTGGCGTGCGCCCGCTCCCAAGACATCACGTAGTGGCACGATCTCGACACCGCGCCGCTCGCACTCCGCGAGGAAGTCCACGAAGAGCGCGGCGCGGGCGATCCCCTCGACCTCGGCATGGATCGTCAGCACGTTGAGCTCGCCCGGCCGCAGCCGGTCCAAGATCCACGCGTTGTAAGTCGCGTCGGTGACGCCGTCGCGGCCGATGACCTCGTCGTAGGTCGGGAGGGTGGTCGGAACTTGCGGCGCGCCGTCGCGCCCCCCGACGACGGGCACGAACACGCTGCGGCCGCGGCAATCGCTGTTGTAGCGAAAGCCGAACGCCTCCTTCGCCTCCAAGATCCGCTCGTCGCAGACCCAGCCCGCCGCGGCGGAGCAGTCCGGCGGCCTGCCGAGCGCGTCGGCGAATGCTGCGACGCCTCGGCCGATCTCGGCGTGGAGCTCAGCCGGCGGGAGCTTGCGCGCGGCGACCTGCCAGCGGTGGTGGTCCCACGCGTGCAACCCCACCTCGTGCCCAGCCGCGTCCGCGGAGCGCAGCACGCGCGCGAGCGCCGCGCCGATGCGGCGCCCGGGCCAGAACGTGCCGGCGAGCAGGATGTCCCAGCCGTACAGGCTCGCCGCGCGCGAGCGGAGCATCTTCAAAGCGAAGCGCGGCTTCAACAGACGCCGCAAATGCCTGCCCATGTTGTCGGGTCCGAGCGTGACGAAGAACGTGGCCGTGAGGCTGCGTGCCGCGAGGACGTCGAGGAGCCGCGGCACGCCGTCGCGGGTGCCGCGGAACGTGTCGACGTCGACGCGCAGTGCGAGCGTCGTCGGCATTCACCCGCCGGAGCGCACGCCGACCGGAGCCACCGGACGCGCGCGGCTCGCGGAAGAGTCGGCGGCCGCGCCGGCGTCGGCCGACGCCAGGTGGTCGCGCAGAAAGAAGTCGAGCGTGCGCTCGATCGATTCTTCGAGCGGCACCACCGGCTTCCAATTGAGCCGCTTCATCGCATTGGCGATGCTCGGACGGCGGTGCGTGACGTCCTCGTAGCCCTGCCCATAGTAAGCCGAGCTCTCGATCTCCTTGACGCCCGCGAGCGGCGGGAACCGGTCGCGCAACGGATGCTTCTCGAACTTGTCGATCAGAAGGTCGGCCAGCTCGCGAATGCTCGCCTCGTTCTCCGGATTGCCGACGTTGAAGATCTGGCCCTCGCAGCGGCCACCTTCGTTCTCGATGATCCGGAACAGGCATTCGACACCTTCGCCGACATCCGTGAAGCAGCGCTTCTGGCGGCCGCCGTCGATCATGAGCAGCGGCGTGCCTTCGACGAGGTTCAGCACGAGTTGGGTGATCGCGCGCGAGCTGCCGATGCGCGCGGCGGCGAGCGAGTCGAGCCGCGGGCCGATCCAATTGAACGGGCGAAACAACGTGAACTTGAGCCCCTGCTGCTTGCCGTATGCCCAGATCACTCGATCAAGCAGCTGCTTCGACGCCGAGTAGATCCAGCGTTGCTTCTCGATCGGGCCCAAGATCAGGCGCGACGTGTCCTCGTGGAACTCGTCGTCGTCGCACATCCCGTAGACTTCCGACGTCGACGGGAATATCAGCCGCTTCTGATACTTCACGCAGTAGCGGACCACCCGGAGATTCTCCTCGAAGTCGAGCTCGAACACGCGCAGCGGATTGCGCGTGTACTCGATCGGCGTGGCGATGGCGACGAGCGGCACGATCACGTCGCACTTCTTGATGTGATATTCGATCCATTCGCGATGGATCGAGATGTCGCCTTCGTGGAAGTAGAAGTCTTCCCGAGATTCGAGGCGCTTGATCGCGGTGTCGTTCAGGTCCATGCCGTGGACCTCGTAACGGCCGTCCGCAAGGAGGCGCTCGCTCAAGAAATTGCCGATGAAGCCGTTCACGCCGAGAATCAGCACACGCGTCTTGCGCTTGCGTGCCGAACGGTCGTCGCGCGGCTGCCCGAGGCGGGCGCCGGCGACGATGTGCAGATCGGCGGCGAGCTGCGCACCGGTGCAATACACCCCGCCCTGTTGCTGCGCGTACGTGATTCGAAGGGTGCCCTCGCCGCACGCGATCTCGAACGGGTCCTCGCTTAGGACCGTGCCCGGCTCCGTGCCCGGCTCCGCGCCCGACGCCGACGCGGCGAGCGCTTCGGCCTTCCAGACGAGCAGCTTCGTGGCCTTCGCGTGCGTGAACGCGCCCGGGTACGGCCGCGTAACCGCCCGCACGAGGTTCGCGATCTGCGTCGACGACTTCCGCCAGTCGACCGCGCCGTCGGCGGGCTTCCGCCGGCCGAAATACGTGGCCTCCGACTCGTTCTGCGCCACCCGGCGCGCCGTGCCCTTCAGGATTTGCGGCAGGCATTCGTCGAGCAGCGGGCCTGCCGCGGCGGCGAGCTTCAAGTTCAGCGTGCGCGCGTCGTCGTCGGCGTCGATCGGAACGCGGCGCTGGCCCACGATGTCGCCGGCGTCCGGCCGCGCGATCATGTGATGCAGCGTCACCCCCGTTTCGGTCTCGCCGTTCAAGATCGCCCAGTTCGCCGGCGCTCGGCCGCGGTATTTCGGCAGCAGCGAGCCGTGAAGGTTGAAACAGCCGACGCGGGGGATGGCGAGCAGCGAGTCGGACACCATGTTGCGGTAGTAGAAAGAGAACAGCACGTCGGGCTGCAGGGCGCGGATCTTCGCGATCCAGAGCGGATGGTTGATGTCTTCCGGCGCGAACACGGGCAAGCCCGCACCCGCCGCGAGCTCGGCCACCGATCTGAACCAGAGCGCCTCGCCCGCGTCGTCGGCATGCGTGAATACGCCGCGGACGTCGAATCCGTGTCTCAGCAGGGCCTCGATGCCGAGGCACCCCATTTCGTGGTACGCGAGTACGATCGCTCGCATTGGTTCTCTCCGATTAGCGACGCTCACCGACTACGCCGCGCGCAACCGTTTCGGTCGGCTCGGAGCCCTTGGACCATCCGGAACCGACGACCTCGTGCACGATGAAGCGCGGTCGCGCCTGCACGTCTCTCGAGATCCGCCCGACGTACTCGCCGAGCAGACCCATGCCGACCAGCTGGATGCCGAGAAACAGGAACAAGATCGCAAAGATCGTAAACACGCCTTGAGCCGCCCAGTCCGGACCGTAGACGAACCGCAGCACGAACAGCAGCACGCCAAACGCGAGGCCGATCACCGCCAGCACGCCCCCGACGATGCTGAGCAGACGCAGCGGGGCCGTGGTGGTGCTCACGAGCAAGTCGAAGTACAGATTGAGCAACGACCATGCACGGTACTTGGACTTGCCCGCGTGCCGCTCGGCGTGCTCGACGATGGTCTCCCCTACCCGGGCCGCGAAGCTGTTGGCGAGCGCCGGGACATACGGTCCGCGCTCGCCGCAAGCGAGCACGGCGTCCACGATCTCGCGCCGGTACGCCCGCAACATGCATCCGTAGTCGCGCGAATAGACCCCGGTGGCGCGGGCCATGAGCCAGTTCATGAGCCGCGAGCCTGTTCTGCGGAACCACGAGTCCTCGCGGCGGCGGCGCACGGCGCCGACGATGTCGCAGCCCTCCTCGATCCCGGCGAGCAGCGCCGGGATGGCTTCCGGCGGGTTCTGGAGATCGCCGTCGAGCGTGACGACGACGTCGCCGCGAGCCTGCGCGAATCCGGCCAACACGGCCGCGTGCTGGCCGTAGTTGCGATTCAGCCTCACCGATACGACGTGCCGCGGATCGCGCTCGGATGCCGCCTGCACGATCGCGGGAGAGGCGTCGGTGCTCCCGTCATCGACGATGATGAGCTCGAAGTCGCAGCGCAGCGCGCGACCGACGTTGAGGCATCGGTCGAGGAGCTCGCCCAAGTTGTCCGCCTCGTTGAGGACCGGCACGACGATCGACGCGCAGCGGATCGTCATCGCCCCGCCTCGCGCAGCACGTCGTGGATCGCGTCGACGACGCGATCCACGTCGTCGAGCTGCATGTCGGGGAACAGCGGCAGGGAGCAAATCCGCGCGGAATTCCACTCGGTGTTCGGCAAGGGCCACCGAGGCTTGTAGTGCTCGCGGTAATATTTGTGGGTGTGCGCGGCGCGGAAGTGCAGGCCGGTCCCGATCCCTCGCGTCTTGAGTCGAGCCATGAAGTCGTCGCGCGAAAGGCCCGCGCGCTCCGGCTCGACACGCACGATGAATAGGTGCCAAACGTGCCGCATCGGATACGTGGGTACGCCGAGCGGCAGCACGCCGTCCACGCCCGCGAGCAGCTCGTGATAGCGCTGCGCGATCGCCGCGCGCTTCGCATTCATCGCGGCGAGACGGCCCAGCTGGCTCACACCCAGCACCGCGTTCATGTCGGGCAGGTTGTACTTGTAGCCCGGTTCGATCACCTCCGCCTGCGGCGCTCGTCCTTGCGTCTCGCGCTGATACGTGTCGGCGCCGAGGCCGTGGAAGCGCAGCATGCGAAGCTGCGCCGCCAGCGCTTCGGAATCCGTGCAGATCACGCCGCCCTCGCCGGTCGTCAGATTCTTGATCGGATGCAGCGAAAAGATGACGGTGCCCGTCGCGCCGATCGGATCGTCGTCGTAGCGTGCGCCCGCGGCATGGGCGGCGTCCTCGACTACCGGCACACCCCGCTCGAGCGCCAGGGTACGGAACGCATCGAGGTCGAGAGTGGCGCCGGCGAAGTGCACCGGGACTACGAGCTTGGTCCGGTCCGTCATTGCCGCCTCGACGCGGTCGGCCGTGGTCATCAGCGTGTCGCGATCCACATCGACGAACACCGGCGTCGCGCCGCACAATGAGATCAGGTTGACCGTCGACACCCAAGTCATCGACGGAGTGATGACCTCGTCACCCGGACCGACGCCCATGGCGTGCAGCAGGATATGCATGCCTGCGGTCGCCGAAGTCACCGCGATCGCGTGGCCGCAGCCGGTCAGGGACTTGAACTGCTCCTCGAGCTCGGCGCAGCGGCTGCCGGTCGTGATCCAGCCGGACTTCAACACCTCGGCCACCGCGGCGATGTCTTCGTCGGTGATCGACGGCTTGGAGAAGGGCAGGAACGGCCGTGCCCCTTCTGAGCTCGTCGCAACTTCTGGTTTGCTCAAGATCACTCCGCGACTCGTCCGCCGGAGCGGCACGAGCATGTTATGAATACGGAGTCGGACGACTGCGGTAGCGAAATTCGGTTGCGCCCCCGAAAAGCCGCCGTCTTTCGCTTGCTTGCCGTCCGACGATTGCCGGAAGAACCTTCGTTCGACCCGTCGAACAGTTTACTCGCGTGCCGGGCTCGAGGCAGCGCCGATCGTCGTTTCTGCGTTGCCCCCGGCGTCGGCCGCGATCGGCTCTAGATATGCAACGCCGCGGGCGTCAGGGGGCAGCCAAGACGGTATGGGCCTCCGCCAACGGCACTGCCGGCACGGCGCCGATCGTCGCCGCGTAGTAGCCGACGAAGCGGCGCGTCTCGGGCGCGTCGTACGCCTCGAGATTCTTCGCCCAACGGTAACCGATCGGTTGGTAGAGCAGCTCGACGTCCACGCGGAGCGCGCCGGCGGCGGGCCGAGGAAGGGCGACGCGATAGCGCACGCGATCGCCGCCGCCGGAGAAATCGCCATCGCGCTCGGCCGCGCCGCGCGCGGCGACTTGCGCCGGCGCCGTCGCCTTGTCGAAACCGCGCGGCAGGAGCCGATTGTCCTTGGCGTAGCGCACCCCGCGAAGCAACGCGGTGGTGGGCTTACCCGCCCCGTCCTCCATGATCGACTCGTAGATCTGCACCTGATCCGCTCCCTGGATCTCCTCATAGTGCGGCTCGAAGGCCTCGGGGTTTACATCGTTGTCGTTGCCGACGATCGAGCCGTCCGGCTGCACTCGTCCCGATTCGAACACGACGGCGCCGCCCGGGTCGCTGACCACGACGTGCAGCCACACGCGCCGGGCCGGATACCCGGTCGGCAGCTTGTGCCCGGTCGTGCTCGCGACGGCGACGTCCATGGCGAGCTCGGTCCCGCGCCGGCGCGCGGACTCGATGGCGACGGTCGCGGCCGCCGTCCCGAGATAGCGGCGTGTGTCGCGCACCGCCGCGTCGAGCTCGGTCGGCAGCGCGCGGACGCCGAGATCGTCGCGATATTTGTTGAGCATGCCCAGCATGAAAGCGTTGCCGCCGCGAAACGTGTGCCGCGACACGTGCTCGCGGGGCTCGCCCAAGACCGACGTGATCGGCACGCTGCCCGGGACTTCGGGCATGTGGCACGATTGGCAGCTACGGGTGTCGCGGTACTCGCTGTGGAGCCACTCCTCGTACGGCACCTGCTCCGGCAACTCGCTGCCCGCGGCGCCGCCGACGGTTCGCGTGTACAGCGTGTGACACGTCGCGCAGAGCGTCGACTGCTGAACATGCACGCCGGCGCTCGGCGTGAACTGCGCGGCTGACCGCATGATCGAGGCGCGGCCCTGCTCGATCGCGTACGGGCCGAATACCGGCCGCCCGCCGAACGCCGTGCTCGTGTCGATCCGAAATCTGCCGTCGTAGCTCTCGGGAGCGCCGAGGTTCGCGGGATCGATCTGATGGCATACGGCGCACGACACACCGTCGAAGGCGCTGCCGTGCGCGCTCGCCGTCGGCGCGAGGTTGGCGAACACCTCGCCACGCCGGCCGGCCGCCGCGGCATCGAACCGCGCCATCGGCATGTGGCAGGTCGCGCAAGTGTCCTCGATGTCGGCGGCGGCCTCGGGATGGTCGAGCGTCTCGCGACGCACGGCGGCCTGCCAATAGGGGTCGCGCGCGGAGTTCGCCATGATCGTGGCGCGCCAGTCGTAGCCGATCGACACTTCCTCGCCGGCGGCCGTGCGTAAACCGCTGTGACACGCGATGCAATCTGCCGAGGTGGCAAACGCGCTCGGAGCGACGCCGGGATGCACCTTCGCGGCGCAAACGGCGGCGCTCGCGGACCAGCCAACGCAAATGAAAACGATTCGCAGGAGCATGATTTATAAAGATTTTCTGACGAGGCTCGCACTATACTGCGGCGCGTGCGCGTTACAACAAGAAGCGGGCGCGACGCCGCGCCAGAAACACGGATCGCAAGACGATGACGATGATGCGAAGCGCCACGTGGCTCGCGGGCTGCGCTCTACTCTGCTGCGCGGCATCCGGCGCGGATGCCGCGCCCGTGGACGGCGCGCAGATCTTCCGCTCGGCTTGCGCCGCGTGTCACGGCGCCGACGGGCGTGGACGCACCGCTGCCGAGCTCGGCTTCGACAATGCGCTGCCCGACTTCACCGACTGCGATTTCAGCTCACGCGAGCAGAATGGCGATTGGAGCGCGATCGTAAATCGCGGCGGGCCTGTGCGCGCCTTCAGCCGGCGCATGCCGGCGTTCGGCGAGGCACTGACCTCCGAGCAAATCGAAGCCGTCGTGGACCATCTGCGGACGTTCTGCACGGACAGCCGCTGGCCGCGCGGCGAGCTCAATATTCCGCGGGCGCTCTACACGGAGAAGGCGTTCCCCGAGGACGAGGCGGTGATCACCACGACGATCGCGGCCGAGGGGCCGAGCTCGATCACCCACCAGTTCACGTGGGAGCAGCGCTTCGGCCCTTTGAACCAGATCGAGATCGGCGTGCCGATCGCACGCGCTAACCTCGGCGATCCGCTGGGCCACGCGAGCGGCACCGGCGACCTTGCAATTGCCGTTAAGCACACGCTGACGCACGACCTCGGCCGCGGCTCGATCTTGAGCGTGGGGGGCGAGCTCTCGCTGCCGACGGGCGACGAGGCCAAAGGATTCGGCACCGGCACCACCGTGCTCGAGCCGTTCGTTCTGTACGACAAGCTGTTGCCGCGCGACAGCTTCGTGCAGCTCCAGGGCACGGCGGAATTCCCGGCCGACTCGGCGCTCGAGGACGAGGTCGGGCTGCGCGTGGCCGTGGGCCGGACGTGGACGACCGGCGGTTCCTTCGGCCGCGCTTGGACGCCGATGCTCGAAGTCCTGGCCGCGCGCGAGCACGGGGCGGACACGGAGTGGGATCTCGTGCCGCAGGTGCAGATCACGCTCAGCACGAGGCAGCACGTCGTCCTCGGCGTCGGCGCGAAGCTGCCGGCGACCGAGCGCGGCGAACGCCCCAAGGAAATCGCGTTCTATCTGGTCTGGGACTGGTTCGACGGCGGCGTGCGAGAGGGCTGGTAGTCCGGGGCCCTGGCCCGCACGGGAGACCTCGAGCGCCCGCCCTGCCTACATTAAGCCCCCATTCAGCTGCTCACCGGTAATCTCGCCTCTACAAGGGGCGTTGTGCCCGCAGGCGCGCGAAGAGCGTAGCCTTGGAGGCTGGTTATGTATCGTCATCAAACCATCGCTCTCGGATCGGACTCGGCGGCGGGGCGGCGCCGCTGGTTGACCCTGGCCGTGCTCGGCGTCGCGGCGGCAGTGCTCGCCGCCCGGCCGCTGCACGCGCAGGATGCGGCTGAAAGCGCCCCGCAAATTCGAACCGCCGCGGAGCTCGAGCAGCTCGTGGGGCCGATCGCGCTCTACGCCGACGATCTGATCGCCATCGTTCTGCCCGCGTCCACCTATCCGTTGCAAGTCGTCCAGGCGGCGCGCTTTCTCGACGCGCGCGCGAAGGACTCGTCGCTTCAGCCCAACGAGGGCTGGGACGACTCGGTCGTCGCGCTGCTGAACTACCCCGAGGTCGTCAAGCGGATGAACGACAACCTCGACTGGACCTATGACTTGGGCGAAGCCGTGCTCAACCAACGGGCCGACGTGCTCGACGCGGTCCAGAAGTTCCGCAGCCGCGCCTACACGAGCGGCAACCTGCGCAGCGACGACAAGCAAGTCGTGGCGAATGACGCCAGCGAGATCACGATCAAGCCCGCGAATCCGCAGGTGATCTACGTGCCGTACTACGAGCCGGAGCGCGTCGTCGTCTATCAGAGCGCGCCGGTCTACTACTACTACCCGTATGCCTATCCGGTCTATTACTACCCGTACCCCGTGGGCTATGCATTCGATTCCGGGTTCTTCTGGGGTGTGACCACGGCCTTCGTGATCGGCTGGCATTCGCATTACGTGAACGTGTATCACTGCGGCTTTTCCGGTCATCCGTACTACGGACACGTCTATCACGACGCGTTCTACGTCCGTAACGACATCCACGTGAACGTCACGCTGAATCACACCGGCGGCGTGTGGAACCCCGGCCCGCGCCGCGACGGCCGGCCGTTCGTGCGCAGCGACGACCACTACGTACGCACGCCGGGCACGGTTCGCACGCCGGGCGTGGTGCGGACTCCGGGCACGGAGACTGCGTTACGCGAGCAAGCCCGACCGAGCGGCACGTTCACGACGCCGGGCGCGCAAAACGGACAGCGGAGCTCCGCACCGGGCGCGCGCTCGGGCAGCTACCGCAATCCGGGCGAGACGGGTCAGACGCATTTCTCGACGCCGCCCACCACGCCCAATCGGACGACGACGCTGCCGCGTCACACGGACGGCGGCAACGCCGCCACGCCCGGCCGAACGACGACGACGCCCGCCGCGCCGCCGCGCAGCGACGCGGCGACGGGCGGCGGCAACGCGAGCTCCGGCGCCAGCGACCCGCGCCGCGGCATTCCCGAGCGCTTCACGTCGCCACCAGGCAGCCGGTCCAATCAGGCCGCTCAGCAGCGCTACACGCCGGCGGCGCCGCGCTACGCGACGCCCAACGGCGGCGGCCAGAACCAGGCGCGCGACTCGACGCCGCCGATCGCCCGCGGCAACGGCGGGACCTATCGTTCGGGTGGACCGACGCAGCCGCCGAGCGACACTCGCTCCGAGTCACGCTCGAGCTTCGCGGCCCCGCCGCCGTCGCGCAACTCCGGCGACGGAGATAGCGGCGATCGCGGCGATCGCGGCGGTAACCAGGGCGGCGGCGGCAACCAGGGCGGCGGCGGATCCTACCGCGGCCACGACGGGGGCAACGGCCGGGACTCGTCACACCACACGCGCTGAAGACCCGCCCTCGTCGACAGTCGCGCCGTCGTAGTCGGGTCGCGTCAAAAATACTCGCGGAGAAAAGCCGCCGCTTCAGCCGAGATGCCGACGATCTTGTTGGTCGCCTGGCGGTAGAATTTGAAGTTGAGCTCGGATTCGGGCCGACCGTCGTTCCAGTCGACGAAAGGCTTAAGCTCTCGCCGCCCGAGTCTCCGCTTCGCGCGTGCGACGCGTCTGATCGTGACGCTCACGCGCGGCGTTTGCCGAGCGACCCCGGGTTTCCTCGCGATCGCCTTGGCCGACGTGACAACGCCGCTCGCGATGAGGCCCGCGCCGCCCTCGTTCTCGCTCGCGAAGATGAAGATCGTATCGCCTTTGCCGATGTGCTTGCCGCCATACATCGTCTTCTGCGCGACGAACGCGAACGTGTCCGTCAACGGATCCGCAACCTCGGCTTTGATCGCGAACATCGTGCCCTTCTCGCGTCGCTTCACACGAATTCGGCATTCTGCTCATTCGCATGAGACCGCGCTACGGCCATGCTTACCGCCAGTCGCCCGCCGAGCCCCGTCCCGGGTTCCGGTGAAGTAGCCCAGAAAAATTCACGCGTCTCCCGGCCGGGCCTGTGCCACGATTCGATCGTGGCCAAAGTTCCCCCGGGCGTCGGACCCCGTTTTCCACAAGTCGTGGTGCTCGTCGGGGCCACCGGCGACCTCGCCCGACGCAAGTTGCTGCCGGGCCTGTTCCATCTTGCGACGGCCGGCTTCATCCCGGGGTGCCGAATCATCGGCGTGTCGCTCGACGACCTCGACGCCGACGGCTTCCGGGAGGTCGCGCGCGGCGCAATCGCCGAATTCTTCGCCCGCAAGCTCAACTCGGCGGACTGGGACGCGTTCGCACCCACCCTCGACTACGTGCCACTCGGCGCCGGCGCCGAGGTCTTGGCCGCCGCAGTTGCACGGGCCGAAGCGTCGTTCGGCGCGGAATGCCGGCGGCTGCACTACTTGAGCGTGCCGCCGAGCGCGGCCCTCTCCGCGGTCGAGATGCTCGGCGCGGCGAAGCTCGTCGAACGGTCGCGGGTCGTGATGGAGAAGCCCTTCGGCACCGATCTCGCGACCGCGCAGTCCTTGAACAAGGATCTGCACCGCGTGTTCGACGAGGAGCAGATCTTTCGGATCGACCACTTCCTCGGCAAGGAACCGGCGCAGAACATCCTCGCGTTTCGATTCGCGAACGGCCTCTTCGAGCCGATCTGGAACCGCAACCACATCGATCACATCCAGATCGACGTTCCGGAAACGCTGGGCTTAGGCAAGCGCATCAGCTTCTACGAGACGATCGGCGCGTTTCGCGACATGGTCGTCACACATCTGTTCCAGATCCTCGCGTTCGTCGCGATGGAGGCGCCGACGTCGCTCGCGCCGACGCCGATCGGCGAGGAGAAGAACAAGGTGTTCCGCAGCATGCTGCCGATCGAGCCCGCCGAAGTGATTCGCGGTCAGTACATCGGTTACCGCACCGAGGAAGGCGCGAGCTTTGACTCGGAGACGGAGACCTTCATCGCGCTCAAGTGCACGATCGACAACTGGCGTTGGGCCGGCGTGCCGTTTTATCTGCGCACCGGCAAGAAGCTCGCGGAAGGCCAACGCATCATCTCGATCGCGTTCCGCGAGCCGCCGAAGAGCATGTTCCCGGCGAATTCCGGCGTCGGCGCGCAGGGGCCGGACCACTTGACGTTCGACCTGGCGGACGCGTCGAAAATGTCGCTGTCGTTCTACGGGAAACGGCCGGGCCCCGGCATGCACCTCGACAAGCTCAGCTTGCAGTTCGCGATGCGCGACACCCATTCGATCGGCGACGTGCTCGAGGCTTACGAGCGGCTGATCTTGGACGCGATGCGCGGCGACCGCACGCTGTTCACGACGGCCGAGGGCATCGAGAGGCTCTGGGAAGTGTCGGCGCCGCTGCTCGAGTCACCGCCGCCCGTGCGCTTCTACGCGCCCGGCTCGTGGGGGCCGAACGCGATCCATCAGCTGATCGCACCGCGGGCTTGGCGGCTGCCGTTCGAGCGCGCCTGGCGCGATCCCAACGTCGTGGGTAGCTGACACCACGGGGGTGTCAGTCACCGCGCTGATCGTCTTCGTTGAGTGAGCGCCGCGCGACCGGACGCGCTCAGCCGTACGCGCCGACGTGCAGTGCGATCAGGGCGGAGAGCTCGAGGATCAGCCCGTAGGCGCGCTCCACCGGATCGAAGATCTGCGCGTGCTCCGCCGCGTAGCCCGACGGGCTCGCGCGCACGTACGTGTCGCGCTCCGCGTAGACATCGGTGTCGTCCGACGGCGGAGCCGCGGGAAAGATCTTGCGCAACGTCTCGATCGTGTCCGGCACGTCCAGGTGCAGCAGCCGCTCCACGAGCGTGGCGAGCGAAACCTCGAGCCGCGAGCTGAACTGCGGAATCTCCATTGCCTTGAGATAGATCAGTTGGATCAGCGCCAGCCGCAGCGTGTGTAGTCGCGCGAGCGCGTCGGCCGACGACCACGACCCGCCGGCGTTGCGCCGCTCGAGCACGTCGTCGAGATCCGCCGCGTCGCGCCGCAGCCGCCGCACGAAACCCGCGATCGCGTCGTATTGAAACGTGTCCTCGAGCACGCGCGAAATCCGCCGCAGCACGCGGTTCCATTGCCGGTCGAGCGACTGGCTCGTGCGGTCGAGCCAATAGTTCGCGTTCAAGAGCTGCACGTACGCTTCGAACATCGCAACGTCGGAGCGCTCGCGCGCGGCGAGCGCGAGCGACAGCACGCGCTCGAGCCGATCGGAATCGTCGAGCACCGCGAGAAACGTTTCGGGCGACTGATCGGCCGCGCGGCCGACGCCCGCGAAGCTGTTCACGAGATAGCCGAGCTGATGCAGGATGGCGTTGTTCGGGATCGCGCGCATCTCGGCGATGCTCTCCATGGACGGCGACGTGCGTCCGCCCGACTGACGCTGCATCGCGCGCGAGCCCGTGGGATAGAGCAGATTGCGGCCGAATGTGTTCACGAGCGCAAGATAACCGCGGTGCCGCGTGAGCCGTTCCTGATAATCCTTGAGCGTGAGAAAGAAATCGAGCGCCCAACCGGTGTGCGTGTAGAGCGCGTCGGCGCGCGACTCGATGCGGCCTAACCGCGCGCTCACGAGGTCGGTGAGCACGGCGAACGACGTGCGCTCCGACGCGAACCAGAGATACCCCTCGCCGCCCTGGAAGCTCACCTCGTGCTTGTGCGGCGCGGGCAGCTCCGCGAGCCGTTGCCGCACCTCGCGCGAGTGCGTGTAGAGGAACCGGTCGGCGAGACTCCGCGGATGCGCGCCGCGGCCGATCGATTCGCCATGGGTGTCGAAGAACAATAGCTGCACGTCGCCGAAGCCGCGCGCCTGCCAGAGCCGGATCAGCCGCAGCTTGAACCGCTCGATCGCGAGCGACGCGGCGGGCTGACCGATATAGCGGCCCGAGTCCGAGAAGCCGAGCTGCACGCAGAACCGCTTCTGCAAGCGGATGTAGTGCACGAAATGCGGATTGTCCAGCACCTCGGCGATCACCCGGTCGCCGTGGTGCAACCCGTCGGCCGTCTCGAACAGCGGCGAGATCTCGACATGCTTCTCCGCGCCGAAGAGCCGCGCGTAATACAACGCCGCCAGCAGCGTGAACGGCGTGTCGGACTCCGCAATCAGGAGCCGCATCGGCGTGCGGCCGTCGAAGTGCTTCTGGAATTGCGCCACCAGCATGAACACGCGCTTCGCCGTGGTTTGCTCGCGCGCGACCGTGCCGTAGTGCACGTTCACCGGGGTCACGCCATCGAGCAGCCGCGTGACCTCGGCGAGAAAGTGGCGGCGCGACTGGCTCTGACCCGGCTGAGCCGACAACGCGATGTCGGGCCTGATCGCATTGTGGAGCTGAGCGGAGTTCAGCCTGAAGTGCAGCCGCGCGAGCCCGAGGCCCACCGACTGCCACTCCGCGCGAAACACGATCACGTCCTTCGCGAGCGCGTCGGTTGGCGCGGCCTCGAGCAGCGCCTCGAGCGCGCCGTCGATCGCGCCGATCGCGTCCTGCTTCAACGGGCGCTTCTCGAGCGCGAGCCGGTTGAGCTTGCCGAGCCGCGTGCTGTCTTCGGCTTCGCGGCCGAGCGCGTCCAAGCCGATCTCGAAGCACTCGGCGAACGCCGCGAGGCTGCGCGCAATCGTGTGGAAGGCGTCTGCGACCGCGGGCGAATAGTCGGAATGCGTCTCGCGGAGCTCCGCGAGGCTCGCGCCGAGCTCGGCGAGACCTGAGAGAGCGAGCTGATACCGGCAGCTCAGGCTCTTGCTCCAGCCGATGTCGGTGCGGCCGTCGAGGTCGAACCCCACCCACGTCGCGACCGTCACGAGCTGCGGACGGAGCGCGCGATAGTCGCGCGGGTAGAGCTCGGCGGCGACGTCGACCGCGACGCGCAGCAGCCGCCGGATCGCCTTGCGCAGATGGCGGATCGCTACCGTCGAGAGCTCGAGCTCGTCCTGCAGCGTCGGCGGCGCGTGGCGACGCACTGCGATGCCGCGGGCGGCCGAGCCGTTCGCCCCGTGGGGCCGCGCGCTCACGGCGCCCTGGCGCATGAGCTCGAGCGCGGCGGCGTACGCGTCGGCCGACAGCGAGAACGTGGGGTGAGCCGTGAACACGATACCGGCGAGCTCCGTGCCGAGCAGCTCCCCGAAGCGGCCGAACTCGACGCGCTTGCCGCCATCGTGCGCGAGGTCGACGAAGAGCGTGCGCAGCCGCGCCTCGTTGTCTTGCTCCTTGTGGAGCGTGAGCTGGCGCAGCAGTCCGTCGACGCGGGCCTGCAGCGCCGGCAGGCTCGCGTCGGCCACCTGCTTCGCGAGGTCGTCGAGCGTGAGCCGGCCGTGCAGCAACTGGAATACGACGTTCCAGGCCTTGTCCAAGTGACTGTCGCGCGGCGCGAGCATCGTTCAGCCGCTAATGATTGACGGCATGAGGGTCAACGGCGCGGAGACAGCGCCGCGGCGCGCGACGCCGCCGCGCTGATCGCGGACCAATCCCGATTCTCGAGGAGCGTGCCCGCGGCGAGCCAGCTGCCCCCCACGCACGGCACGCTCGCGAGCTCGAGGTACTTGGGCGCGGTCGACTCGCTGATGCCGCCGGTGGGGCAGAACTTGAGATCCGGAAACACCGCCCCGAGCGCAGCGAGCGCCGGCGGCCCGCCGGCCGGAGCGGCCGGGAAGAACTTCACGGCGCGCACGCCGCGGCGCACGAGATGGGCGATCTCGCTAGCGGTTTGCGCGCCCGGCAGATACGGCAGCCGCTGGCTCGCGGCGACGTCCTGCACGGCGTCGGCCACGCCGGGCGACACGATGAACTCCGCCCCGGCCCCGGCGGCCTGCAGCGCCTGCTCCGCCGTCCACAGCGTGCCCGCGCCCACGCACATGTCGGGGCAGCCGCGCCGGATCGCCTCGATCGCGGCGAGCGCCGCGCCGGAGCGCAGCGTGACCTCGATCACGGCCACGCCGCCTGCGAGCAACGCCTCGGCGAGCGGCAACGCGTCCGCAGGCCGGTTGATCGTCACGACCGGGATTACGGGCGACAGGTTCAGCACGACGCCGATGTCGGTGAGATCGGTCGCCCATTCGGGGGCAGCATCCATGTCTTCTGGTCTCCTCATCACTGGAGCGGCGACGCGCCGCTCTCCGCGGTTCCGACGAGCTGCCGAAACGCCGCGAACAGCTCGCGGCCGCAACCGTACTCGGCCTCGTCGGCGTCGAGCGGCTCGCGCAGCGTGCGCGCGCGCAGCGTCTCGCCGCTCACGAGCGCGTCGAGCGAGCCCGTGTCGGCGTCGAGCCTCACGATGTCGCCGTCGCGCACGCGCGCGAGCGCACCGCCGAGCTTCGCCTCGGGCGTCACCTGAATCGCCGCCGGAACCTTACCCGACGCGCCTGACATTCGGCCGTCGGTGACGAGCGCGACGCGAAAGCCGCGGTCCTGGAGCACGCCGAGCGGCGGCGTGAGCCGGTGCAGCTCCGGCATGCCGTTCGCGCGCGGGCCCTGGTGGGTGACGATCACGATGACGTCCCTATCGAGCGCGCCCGATTGGAACTCCCGGATGACGGCCTCCTGGCTGGAGAACACCCGCGCCGGCGCTTCGATCGCGCGGTGCTCCGGCTTCACGGCCGAGACCTTGATGATAGCCCTGCCGAGATTGCCGTCGAGCACCTTGATGCCGCCGGTCGCATCGAACGGGTCGTCGACGCCGCGCAGCACGTCGCGATCGAGGCTCGCGGTTGCGCCGTCGTGCCAGCCGACGCCGTCGCCCGCGAGGCACGGCGCCTGCGTGTAGCGCGCGAGACCGTGTCCGCAGACCGTGTCGACGTCGGCGTGCAGCAACCCGGCGCGCAGCAGCTCGCGAATCAGCAGCGGGATCCCGCCGGCCGCCTGCAGCGCGTTCACGTCGGCGCCGCCGTTCGGATAGACGCGCGCGAGCAGCGGCACCACCGACGACAGCGCGGCGAAGTCGTCCCAGTCCACCCGCAGGCCCGCGGCCTTGGCGATCGCCACGAGGTGGATCGTGTGGTTGGTCGACCCGCCCGAGGCGAGCAACCCGACGATGCCGTTGACGATCGCCTTCGCGTCCACGATCCGCCCGAACGGTACGAGTGACTTCTCTGCCGCGAGCTCCACGACGCGCCGCGCGGCCGCCTTCGTCAGCGCCGCGCGCAGCGGCGTGCCCGGGTTCACGAACGACGTGCCCGGCAGCTGCAATCCCATGAACTCGAGCACGAGCTGATTGCTGTTCGCCGTGCCGTAGAAGGTGCAGGTGCCCGCGGTGTGATACGACTTCGACTCGGTCTCGAGCAGCTCGGCGCGATCGATCTTGCGCTCGGCGTAGAGCTGGCGGACGCGCGCCTTCTCCTTGTTGCCAAGGCCCGACGGCATCGGCCCCGCCGGAACGAACAACACCGGCAGATGACCGAACGCGAGCGCGCCGATCAGGAGCCCCGGCACGATCTTGTCGCAGACGCCGAGACAGAGCGCGCCGTCGAACATGTCGTGCGACAAGGCCACCGCCGTCGCGAGCGCGATCACGTCGCGACTGAACAGCGACAGCTCCATGCCCGGCCGGCCCTGCGTGACTCCGTCGCACATCGCGGGCACGCCGCCCGCGACTTGCGCGACGCCGCCCGCCTCCCACGCAGCCTGCTTGATCGCGGCAGGATAGGTCTCGAACGGCTGGTGCGCCGACAGCATGTCGTTGTAAGCGGAGACGATCGCGACGTTTGGCCGCTCGCGGGCCGCGAGCGCCTTCTTCTCGTGCAGCGCGCAGGCCGCGAAGCCGTGCGCGAGGTTGCCGCAGGACAGTTGCGCGCGCCGCGGGCCGGCCGCGCGCGCGGCGCGGATGCGCTCGAGATACGCGGCGCGAGTCGTCACGCTGCGCTCGGCGATGCGCTCGGTGACGGCTGCGACCGTCGCGTGCAAGCCAGCGGCCCTCACGGCGCCCAGTAGACGTTCACCGGCACGCGCTCCTGGCGCACCAGCGCGCGCACCGGACACTCCTCGATCGGCCCCGGAGCGAGCGACTGCTCGTAGACCCCGCGCTTGGTCGCGCCGAAAAACACCAGGCTCACCTCGTGTGCGTCGAGCAGCGAGCGCGGCGTAAGGCTCACACGCGCGTGCTTGAGCCGCGGCACGCGCTGCACGACGAATTCCGCGTCGCTGTGCAACGCCTCGCCGATGTCGGGGGAATCGGGAAACAGCGACGCCATGTGGCCGTCGGTCCCCATGCCGAGCACGACGGCGTCGAACGGCCGGCGCACGGAGGCGAGCGAGGCGCACAGCGCCGGCAGCGAATCGACGGCCGCGCAGTCGCGCCGGTAGAGGCTCACGAACGTGGCGAAGCCCGGTTCGCCCGACAGGAGCTCGCGGCGGAACAGTCCCTCGCTACTGTCGTCGTCGTCCACGGGCACCCAACCCTCGTCGCTCGGCACGATCGTCACGAGATACCACGGCACGGGCGTCAACTTGAGCGCGCGGAACAGGTCGCGCGGCGACGCGCCGCCGCTCACGATCATCGACGCCGTCGCGCGCCGGTAGACCGCAAAACGCAACCGCTCGCCGATCCGGCGCGCGAGCGCGCCGACGGCCTCGTCGCGATGCTTGAACTCGTTGAACACCACCACGGGGTCGCTCTCCGGCGTCTGCTGCCGAGCTGCAGCTTCCATGCCAGGCCCGCGGAGCCTTGGCGCGCGCCCCCGCGCGCAGCTCGCGGCGGGCGAAGTGCCCGTTGTTTGTGCACGCTCGTCCGCCGCGTGCTCGCGGGGAGTGCACGGAGCCGTGCGGCGGCGAACGCTAGAATCCGGCAACCTGTGACTACGGCGCCGACACGGCCTATCTAAAGGAGCTCGCCAAGGACCACGCGCCGAAGCCGAGCTTGAGCGCGCCGTCGACCAAGCCGAAAACTTCGTACGGAATGGACGCCGCGAGCAAGCCGAGCGCGGCGTTGAGAATGCAAGCGAGACCGAGCACCGCGAAGCGCGGGCCGAACGAGATCGCCATCGGCAAGAACACCTTGAAGTTGACGGGCGCGGCGCCGCTGAACGCGATCCCGCCGATCAGACCGAGACCCACGCAGACGAGAAACGCACCGCCCGCCGGAAGCATCGGATAGCGCTGCGTCGGCGGGACGCCTTCGACTCGCGCGATGGTCATCGCGGAGGCGGCTGCGGCTCGAATCGCCGGGACTCTGGCAAGCGCCGCGCGGGGTTCGGATCGGCGGATCGGTTCGTTGCCGAATCGGCGGGCGATCTCATGCGCGAGATACTAACAAAACCAGCCGAAGCGCAGACAAAACCTGCGGCGGACTCGCCCTCCCCTCGTCGGGTGTCCGCGGGAAACGCGAGCGTTAGAACGCGACGCCGAGCTCCGCCGACAGCTCTTCGCGCACGTCCGCCGGCACTTCGAGCGTGCCGATCGCGACGCCGTTCGGCGCGCCGGCGCCGATCCACCAGCGGATGATGTCGACTTGCCGCGCCGTCAACGGCGTCTTGCCCTCTGCCGGCATGAACTCGTCGTCCTTCGGGTCGAGCGAGATGCGGCGGAACAGCTCGCTCATCTGCGTGTCGCGCGGCACGATGACCTTACCGTTCTCGCTGCCGCGCATCGCGGATTCATAAGTAGACAAGTTCAGGTCGTTCTCCTGCTTGTCCGCGCTGTGGCAGCTGCCGCACCGGTTCACGAACATGGGCCCGACCACGTCCGCGAACGGATCGGCGGTCGAGACGCTCGCGATCTTGCGCCGCGGAGCGAGGCCCGCGAGCGAGCGCAGCGGCTGCGGCGCGTACTCCACGAGGTAGCTCGAGCCGTGCGTGAGGTTGCCGCCGAAGTGACCCGTGATCGTCACGAGCAGGAGCAGCACGATCGACGCCGGAAAAAACACGGGCTTGTAGCTCTCGGCGAAGCCGCTCGTGCGAAGGAACGCCACGAGCGCCGCGACCAGCGCCACGAGCGTGCCGAAAGTCCGGTGTTGGCTTGCCGAGTCGCCGACGAACCCGCCCTCGGAGAAATGGAGATACCCCAGGCATGCCGTCGCGAGCGCCGAGATGGCCATCGCGCCCCAGAGAAACGGCGAAGCCACCGCCAGGTACCGGTATCTGTCCTTGCGCGAGGCCCACTCGAGCGCGAACAGCGCGACCGCGATGCCGATCGGCAAGTGGAGCACGAGGACATGAAAACGACCGAGAAAATACAGAAAATCCATTCGCGCTACCTTTCGCTGCCGCCCAACCCGGAATGGCCGCTAACGATAAACAGCCCTCGGCCGAACTTCCAGGCTTGACAAGGAGCGCCGCGCGCACGCGATCAAAGCGTGAGCATCTCCGCGAGGTGCGCCTCGAGCCGCGGCGTCTCGCTCGCGAGGCAGCGGAACCCGACGTAGCCGTCCGGGCGCAGCAGGTAGAGCCGATCGCGCGCGCTCTCGCCGTAGCGGCGCGCGAGCGCCGGGGACGGCGGAACCACCTGCCTCTCGAGCACGCGGCCGAAGCGCGCGTGCAACGAACGCAGCGCCGCCTCGAGCTCGGCGGAGGCGCGCTCTCCGGCCGGGAGGCCGAGCAGCGTGAAGCGCGTGTGCCGCGTGAGATCGAACAGCGCGGCGCCCTTGCCGAGGTCCACGTCGGGCGCGCGATCGCCGATCGCGGGACCCGGCAGCTCGGCGAGGGCCTCAGCCTTCGGCACGTAGTCGCGGTATGTGTAGGAGATTCCCGAGCAGCGGCCGATCACTTGGTCGAGGAATGCGCGATCGCTCATCTTCTTCGCACGCTCGGCGATGTCCTTGCCGTGGGCCATGAAGATCTCGTGCAGAGACGACGCGGCCCAGATCACCTGCTCCGCGATCGGCCGGCGCTCGGTGACGTAGGTCTCGAGCAGCGCAGGCTTCGCGAGGCCGTCGACGACGAGCGCGAGCTTCCACCCCAGGTTGTACGCGTCCTGCATGCAGCAGTTCATGCCCTGCCCGCCGGTGGTCGAGTGGACGTGCGCCGAGTCGCCCGCGAGGAACACGTTGCCCTCGCGGTAGTCGTGCGCGAGCCGCACGAAACTTTGCCACTTCGAATACCACACGGTCTTGCCGAGCGTCACGCCGTCGAAGTGCTTGTCGATGATCCGCATGAAGCCTTGCTCGGGCGAGACGTTCGGCGCCGCGGATTCGCCGCGGTCGCTCATGAGCATCCGATAGAAGCCGCCCGGCAACGCGGCGACCATGACGAAGTGGTCGGTGCCGGCGCAGTAGTGGATGAACTCGGGGTCGTCCGGAAATCCGTTCAGGAATGCGTCGAGGTTCTGCAGCACGGTACCCGAGTAGTTGCTCTCGGTCTGCTCGAGACCGAGCCAGCCGCGCACGCGCGAGTTGATGCCGTCGCAGGCAACGAGGTAGCGGCAGCGCACGGTCTCCTGCTCGCCGCCGCGGTCGAGGTGCGCGAGCGTCGCGGTGACTCCGTCGGCGTCCTGGGTCACGCCGATGCACTGCGTGCCCCACTCGGTCGCGACGCCGAATTCCTCGCGGGTGTAATTGCGGACGTGATTCTCGGTGTCGGCTTGACCGTGCACGAGGAGGTATGGATAGCGGCAGTCGAGCGTCGTGAAGTCGAGCCCCGGCCGCACCTCGCTGCGCTTGCCGTTGGCATCGACGAAGTGCAGCACGTAACCCTTGTTGTGGATCCCCCACTCGAGGTAACGCGCCGCGAGCTTCTTGTCGACGCGCTCGAGCATCTCGAGCGTGCGCGCGTGCACGGTGATCGCGCGCGACTCCGCACCGGCCTGCGGCAGACGGTCGACGGTGCGCGCGCTGATGCCGCGGCGCGCGAGCTCGAGCGTCAACATCGTTCCCGCAGCGCCCCCGCCCACGATCAGCACCGGAGTCTCGCTCGTTTTCAGCTACGCCCTCCTCGCGGGATCTTGCGGCCGCGCGCCACGTTGCGGAGTATAGCGCCGCCGCTCGCCGCGTCCGCTCGCGAGGTCTGGGGCCAGACGCGCGAGGAGTGGCGGCGGCTCAGAGCGACGCCGGAAAGCGCTTGAACACCTTGCGGATGTTGCCCTCGAAAATCTGCCCGCGCTGCGCCGCCGTGAGCTTCTTGCTGCCGTCGATATAGCGCTTCGTGTCGTCGAAGTAGTGGCCGGTCTCGGGGTCGATACCGCGCACGGCACCCACCATCTCCGACGCGAACAAGATGTTGTCGATCGGGATCACCTCGAGCAGCAGGTCGATGCCCGGCTGGTGATAGACGCAGGTATCGAAATAGACGTTCTCGAGCACCGACTCCGTGAGCGGCGGCCGCTTGAGCATGTCGGCGAGGCCGCGAAAGCGGCCCCAGTGATAGGGCACGGCGCCGCCGCCGTGCGGAATGATGAGCTTCAAATCGGGGAAGTCCTTGAACAGGTCCGACGTCATCAGCTGCATGAACGCGACCGTGTCGGCCGCCAGGTAGTACGACCCCGTGGTCTGGAAGTACGGCGTGTTGCAGGCCTCGCTCACGTGGACCATCGCGGGCACTCCGAGCTCGCACATCTTCTCGTAGAGCGGATACCAATATTTGTCGGCCAGGCTCGGCCCGTTGAAGAAGCCGCCGCTCGTGTCGGGATTCAAGTTGCAGCCGACGAAGCCGAGCTGCTCGACGCAACGCACGAGCTCGTGCACCGACGAGTCGATCGGCGCGCCGGGCGACTGCGGCAGCTGCGCGACGCCGACGAAGTTCTTCGGATAGAGCTTCGTGAGACGATAGATCAAGTCGTTGCAGTGCTCGGTCCAGGCCATGCTGGTCGACGCGTTGCCGATGTGATGACCCATCCAGCTCGCGCGCGGGCTGAAGATCGTGACGTCCGTGCCGCGCTCGCGCTGGAGCTTGAGCTGCGCGCCCTCGACGCTCTCGCGAAGCTGATCGTCGCCGATCGCGAGCGTGCCCTTCTCCGCCCGATGCTGCGGATTCTTCTTGAGGTCCGCCTTCTGCCGGTCCCTGTATTCGCCAAGCTCCTTCGGAGTGGTCGTGTAATGCCCGTGACAGTCGATGATCATTCGAATCCATCCAACCTAAACGAGCCGCCAGTATAGCCACCGGATCGTGCGCCGCCCCCGCAGGCGGCTTGACACCGCGCAATCGTCCGACTAGAACGGAGGAAAGCGACCGCCTATGTTGAAAGGCGGCGTCTTACAAGAACAAGAACGGGCTCTTCGGGGGGGAATCGGGATGGCATCGTCTTCATGCGCACGGCCGTGCGCGGCGCCACCTTGCGCGCCTGCGCGTAGCGAGCTGCTCTTCGACACGCCCGGCGCCGCGCGTTGAGCGCGACGACCGCCGCCGCGGTTCGCGGCGCGCCCCCGGGGCCGCGCGGCTGGCCCTACTTCGGCTGTCTCGGCGGCCTGCTCCGCAATCCGATGCGGTTCTGGAGCGGCATCGCGAACACCTACGGCGGCATCGCTCGCGTGCCGCTCATGGGTCGGGACGCGTACCTCGTGTCGGACCCCGAGCTGCTCTACGAGCTGCTCGTCACGAAGCGCGTGAAATACCGCAAGAACATCCGCTATCGGGCCGCCGTCGAGCTGTTCGGCGCGGGCCTGCTGCTGAACGAAGGCGAGCCGTGGAAGCGCCAACGGCTGATGGCGCAACCGGCGTTCAAGCCCGACTACGTCGCGGCGCAGGTCGGCTGGATGGCGGAGCTCACGGCCGAATTCCTCGACGGCTGGCGGGCGACCGCCGCGCAGCGCGGCGTCTGCGACGTCGACGGGCAATTCCTGAGGCTTTCGCAACTGCTCGCGGGCTACTACCTCATGGGACCGGGCTTCCGCTCGATCGCGGATCGGTTTTGCGACGCGGCGGTCCGCGTAAAGAGTGGCTGGCCGCAGCCGCCGCGCAGTCCGCTCCGGGTGCTGCTGCGCAAGTCGAAGGGCTGGACACCGCGCCTGGAAGCCGCGATTGGCGACATCGACGCATCCATCTACTCGTACCTCGCCGCGCAGCGGTTGACCGATTTCGCGGATGCCGGCCTCGCAGGACTGCTCGTGCGCTCGAGCCGTGAGCAGGGTGCGGAATGCGACGATCGTTCGCTCCGCGACCAGATCCTCACGCTGTTCTTCGCGGGGCACGAAACGAGCGCGACTTCGCTCTCGTGGATTCACTATCTGCTCTCGCAACACACCGACGTGCGCGCGAAGCTCCAAGCCGAGGTGAACCGCGTGCTCGGCAAACGGCCGCCCGCGATGAACGATCTCGACGAGCTGCACTACACCGAGCAAGTCATCAACGAGACGCTGCGGCTCTACTCGCCGATTCATTCGATCTCGCGCGTCGCGCTCGAGGACGACACGCTCGGCGGCTACTCGGTTCCGGCCGGCGCGACGATCTACGTGTCGCTCTACGCGACGCATCGGCTGGCCGGGTACTGGCCCGACCCGGAAGCGTTCGACCCGAACCGCTTCGCGCCGGAGGAGAACGACCGCCGCCCACGCTTCGCCTTCATCCCGTTCGCCGCGGGGCATCGCAACTGCATCGGCGGAACGGCGGCGATCGTCGAGCTCAAGCTCGCGGTGGCGTGCCTCGCGCAGCGCTACGAGCTCGATCTCGCGCCGGGCCAGCGAGTAGAAGGGGCGGCCGGCACGACCATGTATCCGCGCTACGGCATGAACATGCTCGTTCGTCCCGTGTGATCGCCAGCGCTCCCCTACGCGAGTAACATCCGGCAACGGAGGCGACGACGATGACACAACAACAAGCGTCGAAGAGTCCCGGGACCCAGGCCTACTACGATCGGGCCGCGCACAGCGTCCCCGAATTCACGGTGCTGAACTACGGATTCAGCAGCGAGCCCGAGAACAGCGCGGTTCCGGCCGACGATCCCGAGTTCTATTGCCTGCGGCTCTACGAGCACACGGTGTGCGGAACGCCGCTCGCCGACAGCGCGGTGCTCGAGGTGAGCTGCGGCCGCGGCGGCGGCGCGAGCTTCGTGAGCCGCGCGTATCGTCCGCAGCGCCTGGTCGGCGTGGATCTCTCGAACGAGAACGTGCGGCTCGCGCGCGAGCGCGCGGCGCGAGCGGGCGTCGACTTCGTCGTCGGCAACGCCGAGCATCTCGACTTGCCCGACGGCTCGTTCGACGTCGTCATCAACATCGAGGCGTCGCACCTCTACGACGATCGCACGCGGTTCTTCGCCGAGGCGTTCCGAGTGCTCAGGCCCGGCGGCCATTTCTGCTACACCGACGGTTGCTGGGCCGACGACGATTGCAGCGAAGACTTGCTCGCGGCCGGCTTCGAGCTGCTGGAGCGCCGCGAGATCACCGCCAACGTGCTCCGCGCGCTGAAGCGCGACAGCGCGCGGCGCGAAGCGCTATTCGACGCGATGGCCGACCGCTCGCTACGCGAGCAATACAAGGACTGGGGCGGTGTCGTGGGCTATCGCGCGTACCGCCGCTTCGAGTCCGGGCAGACGCGCTACTTCTCGCACCGGCTGCGGCGCCCGGCCGCGCGCTGAGCGGGCGTCGCCGTCAGGCGACCACGCGTTCGAGCGCCGCCTCGAGCCGCTCGTCCGCCGGCAGCTGGATCCCGAACGTCAGGGCAAGCGCGCCGCGGAGCTCGGCGGCGCTGCCGAGCTCGTGCTGCTCGAGCCGTCCGTTCCCGCCGTACACGCTGAAGACGTTGTCGCGCAGCGCGAAGCGGCAGTCGGACGTGGGCCGCGCCGCCATCAGGCGCGAGAGGAACGGCGACTCCGGGTGCGTCGAGACGTAGTAGTTCAGCACCTCGATGTCGACTTGCCGCTGCTCTTGCAAGTCGAAGCGGTAGAGCGTGCTCCACTCCGCGCCGACGCGCGCCTCGACCGAGTACTCGCGGGCTTCGCGGCGCACGCGAAACGGCTCGTGCGGCGTCTGCTGCTCCACGTCGGGCTCGAGTCTGAGCGGCGCCGTGAGCGTGAGGCCGCCGAACCCCACGTCGCAGACGTAAGCCCCCTCTCCGAGCTGCACGAGCAACAACATGTGGGTGCGAGCACGCCGCTCGTGATCGCCCGCCTGCCAAATGACGCGGCCGGCGAGCTGGGTCACCGCGAAGCCGAGCGCGCGCAGCGCGTGCCCGAACAGTAGATTCTGCTCGAAGCAGTAGCCGCCGCGCCGTTCCGCGACCAGCTTGCGCTCGAGCACCTCGAGCTCGAGGCGCACCGGGCGGCCGAGCAACGGGTCGAGGGTCTCGAATGGGATCGCGAGCGGATGATGCCAGTGCAGCGCGCGGAGCGTCTCGAGCGTGGGCTCGCGCGAGCCCAGGTAGGCGATACGGCCGAAATACGCGTCGAGGTCGATCATCGGCGAGAATGCTGCGGCGATCCGCATAGTCTCGCAGAAAAGCGGAACCTTTTGCGGCCTTTCACCATCCCTTGCACATGTCAGAATCGCCGCCCAAAACCGCGCTAGCGGATCTCGACGACCAAGCCGCGGGGCTCACCGACGCCGAGGTCGTCGCGCGCGTGCTCGACGGCCACGCGCCGCTCTTCGAGCTCGTCATGCGCCGCTACAACCGGACGCTCTTCCGGCTCGCGCGCAGCATCGTGCGTGACGACGACGAGGCCCGCGACGTGGTGCAGGCCGCCTACGTGAGCGCTTATTACCACCTGAGCCAGTTCCGGGGGCCGGCCGGCTTTCGCGCATGGCTCGCACGCATCGCGATGAACGAGGCGTATGCGCGGACCCGCCGCGCGGCGCCGGTGCTCGACCCCGATCACGTGTTGACGTTGCCGGCCTGGGACGCGGCCGAGCCCGAGAACGCGGCGATCGGCAACGACCTGCTGCGCATCGTCCAGGCCGCGATCGACCGGTTGCCGGAGGAATTTCGCAGCGTGTTCATGCTGCGCGGCGTGGAGCAGCTCAGCATCGCCGAGACCGCCGCGCTGCTCGACCTCAAACCGGCGACGGTGAAGACCCGATTCCACCGCGCGCGCCGGCTGCTGCAGGAGGCGCTGAACCGCAAGCTCGACAACGCCGCGCGCGACACGTTCCGCTTCGACGGCCTGCGCTGCGACGCGGTCGTCGCCGCGGTGCTCGAACGAATCCAGGCTCGGGGGGAGATGCCGACGACAAGGAAGGAGGACTCATGATCCGCAAACGCGCATTTATATAATCCGCCGCAGAGGCCCCCTCTTCATGCACCGGCAGCGGCGGCACGAAGACCGCGACGGCTGAGCAACCATCGACGATTGCGCCACCGCCGCGAGCAACAACAGCACGACCGAGCGCGAACCGATCCGCATCCGTCCCTCGGAGACGCGACGGCGGGTCGCGCCGAGCCGACTAGAGGCGATTCCCCCCGGCGTTTACTGCGCCGTCAAGCCGAAGACTCTGCAGAAGTTGCCGGTGCTGCTTCCGGGCCAGGGCGCCTCGGTGTAGCCACCCGCGATGGCCTGTCCGCCGGTGGCCTTGAGCATCAACAGCACCGCGAGGGTCTGCTTGTAACCCGGATCGTTAGGGCTTAACCAGAATCCGTCGCAGCCGGGAGTGGTCCCCTCCATCAAAAAAATCACGTCTGTACCGACACCGGGAACGCCGCCGTATTGTGCGTAGCTTGAGATGCTGACCACGTGGCCAACAGGCGAGCCCACCAGCGTCGCTCGAGCAACCGACAACAATCCGAGCGCGACGAGGAACGTGCCAAGACGCAGAAAGCGCTTTGAGTCCATCCGACTCTCCCGAGTTAGATTTGAACGCGGCGGTTGCCGCACGGCTCGAAGATAGCACCGCGTTCGCGAGAGGACTGTCATCTCCACGACAGATCGCGCCATCCCGCCGGCGCGTCGCAAGGCTCGAAGCGCCGCGCCGCACGCCGCTGCGCATATACTCTCGGCCGATGGCATCGACGGAGTTCCAGTATTGCCCGCTGTGCCGCACGCCGCTCGTGCGCGCCCTGCGCGGCGGCCTCGAGCGGCTCGCGTGTCCCGCGTGCGACTTCGTGCACTGGCGCAACCCCGTGCCCGTCGTCGGCGCGATCGTCGAGCGCGCCGGCCGCGTCGTGCTCGTGCACGGCCTCGGCCGCCCCCCGCATTGGTTCGGCCTCGTGGCGGGCTTCTTGGAGACCGGCGAGTCGCCGGCGGACTGCGCGCTGCGCGAGGTCAAGGAGGAGCTCGGCCTCGACGCGACTCTAGGCGGGTTCGTGGGGTTCTATCCGTTCGCGCGGTTCAACCAGATCGTCTTCGTCTATCACGTGCTGCTGCCGCACGGCGAGATCCGCCTCGCGGCCGACGAGCTCGACGACTATCGCGAGATCCGCATCGAGAAGATCAAGCCATGGCCGCAGGGTACGGGCCCCGGCCTGCGCGACTGGCTCGTGACCCGCGGCCACAACCCGCAGACCGCCGACTTCGGCACGCCCCAAGACGAAAAATAGGGACATGTTACTTTTTCGCGCGAACCTGCGCGCCAAGCTGCCGGCGAGGCCGCTGCGCGAAAAAAGTAACCTGTCCCTATTTTTTGGCGTCGTCCTTGTCGGTGAACGTGAAGTCCTTGAACTGCGACGTGCCTTCGCCGGTCTCGACGACGGTGTTGTTCGGGTTCTCGCCGCAATACCAATACGCGATGCGGACAATGGCGTCGGGATTCGGCACCTGCTTGTAGGTCTGCTGCACGTACCACGGCTCGAGCAGCGTCTCCGGATCGTAGATCCACACGTCGGCGGTCACCGTATCGGGCGCGCTCTTGTTCCAGACCTCGACGGCTTCGAGCTGGTCGGAGTAGATCGGGTCGTTGCGGTGAAAGATCCCCGCCGTGACCTGGTTCGTGTGGATCACGAGCGTCTGGTCCGCCCAGAAGCCAATCGAGTCGCCGTAGTGCAGCGGGTACGCATCCTCGGCCGGCGGATGGCCGCGGCCGTCGGTGTAGACGCGCCTCAGGTTGTTCATCGTCTCGGAGAACAACAGCGTCTGCGTCGGCGTGACGATGAACTCGCGCAGGAACGGAATTGCGAGCCAGCGCGGAAATCCCGGCGCGCTACAGTTGCTGAGGGGATCGTACTCGACGCCCTGGGCCGAGAGCTCGCGCCTGCGCTGCAGATCGGCGAGCGGCTCCGGCTTGAGCTTGGCGGTGGTCAGCTCGCCGGGCTTCTGCTCGGGATCGAACAGCGGCGGCCCGACGCGCTGCCACAAGCCCGTCCAGTCCGGCATGTCGGCCAAGTCGAGCGACGCGCCGCCCGCCGTTGCATTCCGGAACGACTCGAAAAGCTCTTGGGCGTTCCCGTGCCGCAAGCCCAGGGCCACGCGTGCGTCGCGCTCGGCCGGCACGAGCGCGGCGCCCGGCGTGCGCGCGGCCGGCGCCGCGGCGCTCTCAGTCTGCTCGGGCCCGCGCGTGCACGCGCCGAGTGCCGCCGCGAGCAACGCGGCAGCGCATAACATCTGCCTGCCGCCAAGCATCGCGGGTGCCACGGACTCGCGCGGCGGTCGCCGCGTCACTACGCTCATGGCCGCGCTCCGTTCGGTTTGGGCGCGGCGGCCTTGTCGTCGCTGCTGGTGAAAGAGAAATCGCGGAACTGCGACGAGCCGTTCGCGGTCTGGATCACGTCGTTGTTCTGGTTCTCGCCGCAGTCCCAGTAGCGGATCCGCAGCAGCTTGTCCGGGTCGGACAGCTTCGCGTAGGTCTGCTTCACGTACCACGGCTCCTTGAGCGACGGCGGGTCGTAAACCCAGACGTGCGCAACGATGTGGGTGTCGTCAGCCTTCTGCCAGATCTCGACGGTCTCCACCTGCTCCGAGTACTCGGGCTGTGCGCGCTGGTACTGACCGCTGCGCAGCTGATTCGTGTGGATCACGAGCTTCTGCCCGTCCCAGAACCCGACCGAGTCGCCGTTCCAGAGCGGATAGCGATCGGCCTCCGGCACGTGGTCGCGGCCGTCCGTATAGACGCGCCGGATGTCGTTGACCATCTCGTTGATGAGCAGCGTCTGATTCGGCGTCGGCACGAATTCGCGGAGGAACGGCTCCGTGAGCCAGCGCGGATGTCCGGGCGGCGCGCAGTTGCTCAAGTTGTCGAACTCGATGCCGTTCTTGATGCGGTCGAGCTTGTCGGTGAGACGCTTCTGGTACTCGGGCGTGAGCTTCGCCGTCGGCAGCGGACCGAAACCCTGATCGGAATCGAAGTTCAAGCTGAGCGGGCTGCGCGTGTACGTGCCCGACCAGTCGGGCAGCTGCGGGCCCGTCAGGCGCTGCCCTCCCCCGGCTTGCTTCTCGAAGTCCTTGTAGAGGTCCCATGCCGTGTGATGCTGCCGGCCGAGCTCGGTCAGCTGCTCTTTGCCCGCGGGGAGATCGATCGCGGCCACCGCGCTTGCCGACAGCGCACCGCCCACGAGCATCGAGAAGAACCATTTCGTGACGATTCGCGTCGCACGACCATTGATCGCGGCCATGTACTCCCCCTCGAGCGTCGGCTTTAGGCCGACCAAGCTAAACTCAGCGGCTTGCCGGCGCAACCCGTCCCGATAGGCTTCGGGCCGTGCCTCATGGTAGAAAAGCCATCGAGCAGATCGCGCAACGCTAACGCGCGTCACGCATAGGGAGATAGAAGATGATCACGGGCTCCTGCCTTTGTGGAACGGTGCGATACGAGACCAGCGGTCCGTTCAACAGCATGACGCACTGCCATTGCTCCCTCTGCAGGAAGCACCACGGCTCCGCCTTCGGGACCTACCTGTCCGGATCCGCGGAGAAATTCCGCTGGGTGGCGGGTGAGGACAAGATCCTGTCCTACGAGTCGCCGGAAGCGGGTCACCGCACGAGCTGCAGCGTATGCGGGTCCGCGGTGCCGCTAATACTCACCGGCGATGACCTCGCCTTGCTGCCCGCCGGCCCGTTGGAGGGCGACATCGGCATGAAGCCGGAGGCACATATCTTCGTGGGCTCGAAGGCCCCCTGGTACATCATCACGGACTCGTTGCCTCAACACGAGGAATACCCGCCGGAAGACGGCATGCCCCCCGGCCTCCCGAACCGCAAGGTCGAGGCGCGGCCGGGAACCGCGCAGGGAAGCTGCCTATGCAATGACGTCGCGTTCGAGGTCGCGGCAGACGCGCTCTTCATGCAGAGCTGCCATTGCAGCCGCTGTCGCCGCGCACGCGGCGCCGCTCACGGCACGAACATTTTCTTCAAGGCGGATCGGTTCCACTGGACGCGGGGCGAGGAGTTGCTCGCGGAGTTCAAGGTGCCCGACGCTCAGTTCTACACTACGAGCTTCTGCCGCCGCTGCGGCGGCGCCATGCCCAAGGTGTCCCGCGAGCGCAACTTCGTGGTGACTCCGGCAGGCTGTCTCGATACCGACCCGCCGTTGCGCTCGCAGCGGCACATCTTCACGAGCCACAAGGCATCCTGGTTCGAGATCACGGACTCGGCGCCGCAGTATCCGGAAGCTCCGCCTCCGCCACCGCGCTAGGTCGGCTACGACCACGGCCTGAATCACGCGCCCCGGCGGCGGTTCGCCGGCGCACAGCAATCTTCCATCGCTCACCGTTGTTCCGACGCTACGATCTCGGACATGCAATCTCTTATGCACGCGCGAGATTCCTGGTAATGTCCGACCGTTCCGAAGGGATGGCAGTTGGGCTGCCGCGGCCCGTGAGCGGTTGGTCCTGCCGCCATGACGAGAATCACATTAGGGGGTAAGGACAATGAAACTGAATGACGCGCTGCACACCCTGCAGCGACGGGTTCGGCTGCCCGCAACAATGGCCCGGGCCGCGAGCGCTGCCATCGGACTATCGCTCGCGATCGCGGCGTTTCCGGTCGTTGCGCAAGAGCCGCTCGAAGAGATCTTGGTGACCGCGCGCTTCCGCGAGGAGAATCTGCAACAAACGCCGCTGGCGATCACAGCCGTCACCGGCGACATGCTGGACGCACGGTCGGCGATGAGCACGCTCGATCTCGACGCGTTCGTGCCGAACGCGGTGATCGTGCCGCTCGGCGCGGGCTGGGGCTCCACGGCGGCCGCGTTCGTGCGCGGTATCGGCCTCGGCGACAACTCGCTGTCGTTCGAGCCCGGCGTGCCGATCTACATCGACGACGTCTACCACGGCCGCCCGCAAGGCGCGGTGCTCGATCTGCTCGACGTCGAGCGCGTGGAGGTGCTGCGCGGGCCGCAAGGCACGCTGTTCGGCAAGAACACGCTCGGCGGCGCCGTGCGGATCATTTCGAAGAAACCGGAGGGCACGGGCGTCGGCTTCGTCGACGTCGGCGGCGGCTCGCGCGACCGGATGGCGGTGCGCGGGTCCTACGACTTCCCGATCGTCGAGGACAAGTGGTTCGCGCGTATCTCGGCGTCATCGAAGCGCCAGGACGGCTACTTCGACATTTTGGACTACGAGTGCGTGCACGGCCGGGGCTCGCTCGGGCTCGGCGGCGCGGGAATCACCGCCGGAGTGTTCGACGCGACCAATCCGTTGACCACGGCGCTGACGACGCATCCCGCGATCGGCGGCGTCGCGCTCGGCAGCGTCACCGGTGCGACGGACTCTCGCGGCTGCGTCGTCGATCACCTCGGCGGCGAGAACGTGCAATCAGGCCGAGTGGCCGTGCGTTTCGTCGGCTCCGAGAAAGTCGAGGTGAACATCATCGGCGACTTGACCTACATGGATCAGGAGGGACCCGCCGACAAGTACACCGTGCAATACCGCACCACCGACGGCGTGCCGCCATTCGTCGCGGGGGGTATCGCCCAGTGGAACTCACGGGTCGCCGTGCCGGTGTTCGGCGGGCCCGTGCCCGGTATTCCGAATAGCGGCGGACAGTTCGACGGCCGCTTCCAGACGCCGAACGACTCCTACACGAGCTATCACCGTTTCGGCGTCGATCCACTCAGCGGGCGCAACACGCCGAACGTCCAAGAGCTCACTCACTGGGGCGTGCAGACCGCGGTCGACTGGGACATCAACGACAATCTGCACTTCAGGTCGACCACGGCGTATCGCAAGTTCGACAACTCGTTCGGCCGCGACTCCGACGGCACGCCCATCCCCCAGCTCTTCACCTGGGACACGTCGAAGCACGAGCAGACCACGCAAGAGTTCACTTTGAGCGGCGCGACCGGCGGCGACCGCGTGGACTGGACGACAGGGTTCTTCTACTACGACGCCTTCGATTCGAACCAGGGTTACGTCACGTCGTTCACGTACAACTCGAACTTCACGGACCACAAGGACGAGCAGGATCTATCGAACTACGCGGTCTTCGCCCACTTCAACTGGCGCATGACCGAGAAGCTGAGCCTCTCGGGCGGCCTGCGTTATACGGACGACGACAAGACGTCCGACATCTACCGCGTGACGGGTAACGTCGCGCCGCCCGGTGTCGGCCTGTCTCAGGCCGTGCTGATCGACCACGCGATCGTCGCCGCGAAGTCGGAAGAGTGGTCGCCGAAGATCAGCATCGACTATCGCTTCAACGACAGCGTGATGGGCTATGCGCAGATCTCGACGGGGTTCCGCGGCGGCGGATTCGGCCCGCGGCCGGCGAACGCGCTGCAGGTGGCCGCCTTCGATCCCGAGTACGTCGACAACTTCGAGATCGGCGTGAAGAGCGATTTGTTCGATCACCGGTTGCGCTTGAACGCCGACATCTACTTCATGAAGAACACCGACAAGCAGCAGCCGACGCAGGAATGCGCGCCGTGCGCGCCGGTCCCGGTCGCGTGGTTCCGCACGGTGAACACGGGCGAATCGCGCAACAACGGCCTCGAGCTCGAAGCGATGTGGGAGCCGATCGACAATCTGCGGATCGACGGGTCGTTCGGTTACCAGGACTACAAGGTCACCGACCTCGGAAAGTCGACGGGGCTGTTCATCACGGTGCCGAACACCGCACTCGACGCGTCGATTCGGGGCGACGTGCTCTATTCGCCGCGCACGCCGAAATACAACAGCGCGTTCGGCATCCAGTACAAGTTCAGAGTCGGCGGCCAGGGCGCTACGCTCACGCCGCGGCTCGACTGGACCTGGCAGGACGACATCTGGTTCACGACCAACCCGGTCGCGGGCATCGTGAATCCCGAGGACGGGCGTCAGCCGGCGTACAGCCTGATCAACGCGCGCGTGACGTGGGAGGCCCCGAGCAGCCGCTGGTCGTTGGCCGCTTACGTGTTGAACCTGACCGACGAGTATTACTTCTGGGGCAAGCTGTCGCTGCTCGGTAACTCGGGCCGCGAGCAGGGCAACGTCGCGCCGCCGCGCGAGTGGGGGGCGAGCCTCCGCTACAACTTCTAGTCGAAACAGCGCGCGAGCTCGACGGCCCATCGGAGCTCGGGCGAGCCAGGCGCGTCCGGAAGGCCGGACGCGCCTGGTGATCGCAGACGAACCTAAAGGCCGCTCCCGCGACTTTAGGCTAAGATGCTCGAAACCATAACGACCTGGGGGACCTCGATGACCCGCGCTGCCGGTCTCTGCGCCGCTTTCGGCGCTCTCGTCCTAAGCCTGCCCGCCGCCGCGCAGGACACGCCCGCCGCCGCTCCCGCCGAGCGCACGATCACGAACTTCAAGCCGGTCACCGACGCGATGCTCGCGAACCCCGACCCGGCCGACTGGCCGATGTGGCGGCGCACGCTCAACAACTGGGGCTACAGCCCGCTCGAGCAGGTGAACCGCAGAAACGTCGGCGGCTTGAGGCTCGTCTGGACCCGCCCCCTCACGGCCGGCGACCAAGAGGGCACGCCGCTCGTCTACGGCGGCATCCTGTATTTCCCGAACCCGGGCGACGTCACGCAAGCGTTCGACGCGAAGACCGGCGAGTTCATCTGGGAATACCGGCGGTCGATGCCTTCGGACGTGGGGCAGTATTTCCCCGCCGCGGGCACCAACCGCAACCTCGCGATCTACGACAACCTGATCCTCGACAACGGTGCCGACGGCTACGCGTACGCGCTCGACGCGCGCACGGGCAAGCTCGCCTGGGAAACGTTGATCATGGATTACAAGCACGGGGCGAAGAACAGCTCCGGCCCGATCGTCGCCGACGGCAAAGTGATCTCCGGCCGCAGCTGCGAGCCGGAGGGCGGTCCCGAGGCCTGCGTGATCACGGCGTTCGACGCGAAGACCGGCAAGGAGGTGTGGCGCCACCGCACGATCCCGAAGCCCGGCGAACCCGGCAACGAGAGCTGGGGCAACATCCCCTACGAGCAGCGTTGGCACGTGGGCATGTGGATGGTGCCGAGCTACGACCCGGCCACCAAGCGCGTCTACGTCGGCACGTCGGTTACCGCACCCGCGCCGAAGTTCATGCTCGCGGGCAACCAGAATCAGTACCTCTATCACAACTCCACGCTCGCGCTCGACGTGAACACGGGCAACATGATCTGGTACTTCCAGCACGTCGTGGACCATTGGGATCTCGACCATCCGTTCGAGCGGCTCATCGTCGACGTGCCCACGTCGCCGGATCCGTCCGCGGTGAAGTGGATCAACCCGCGCGTGCGCCAAGGCGAGCAGCGCAAGGTCATCACCGGCATCCCGGGTAAGACGGGCGTCGTCTACACGCTCGACGCGGGCACCGGACAGTTCCTCTGGGCCCGCGAGACCGTGCAGCAGAACGTGATCTCCGACATCAACAAGGAGTCGGGCGCGGCCACCGTGAATCCGGACAAGCAGTTCACGGCGCCGGGCCAAGAGAAGCTGATCTGCCCGAGCACCTCGGGCGGCAAGAACTATCCGGCCGGCACGTACAGCCCGCAGACCGGGGTCATGTACTTCCCGCTGCAGAACACTTGCATGGAGGTCACGTCGCTCGACAAGACCAACGACCCGAACGACAACAGCCTCTACCGGTTCACGTCGAAAGTCGTGATCGCGCCCGGCGAGAAGAACGTGGGCACGTTGCAGGCGATCTCCGCGTCCACCGGCAAGACCGAATGGAAGGTTGAGCAGCGCGCCGGCATGTTGTCGCTCATATCGACCGGCGGCGGCATCCTGTTCGGCGGCGACGTCAACGGCCACTTCCGCGCTTACGACCAGAAGACGGGCGAGGTGCTCTGGGACATCAACTTGGGCGCACCGGTGAACGGTTATCCCGCGACCTATTCCGTCGACGGCAAGCAGTACGTCGCGGTGAGCACGGGCGGCTCGGGCCTCGCATTCGGGCTCGCGCGCTTGAGCCCCGAGCTGCACCCGGGCAGCGGCAACCAGCTGTTCGTGTTCGCGCTGCCGTAGCGCGGGGAAGGCGGCGAAGACCGTTCGAACAGCTAGAGCTACAAGCGCGTCCGCACTAAGGAGAACAAGCAGCATGGCCTCAACCAGTCAGGCACAACAGCCCGTCGGCGCCGGTGAATCCTCCCTCCGCACGGCTGCACTCGCCATGTTTGCAGTGCTGCTCGTCGCTTACACGTTGATGGCGGCTGATCGCTACCTCATCAGCATGCTCGGCACCGACATTCGCGCAGCCCTCAATCTCTCGCTGCCGCAGATGGGCACACTCACTACGACTTTCACTCTGGGCATTGCGATCGCCGGATTGCCGAGCGGCGCACTGATTGCAAGGACATCGAGAAGAACCGTTCTGCTGTTGGGCATCGCGTTGTTCTCGATTGCCACCCTGCTCTTTACGCAAGCCACGAGTTTCGCCGGCATGTTCGTGCTGATCGTCATGCAAGGTGCCGGCATGTCGTTCCTGGCCACCAGCATGTTCGCGCTGTCAGCCAGCTATTTCTCCAAGACCCGAGTCGCGGCGCTCGGGATCGTCAACGTCTGCTTCGGGCTCGGCTCTTTTCTGGGCCCCTGGGCCATCGGCAACATTCGATCCAGCACCGGCGCCTGGCAGCCCCCAATGCTCGTCTTCGGCCTCACGGGTATCGGCCTTGCGATCCTGTGCGCGCTGCTCGTGAGATCCTGGTTCACGGAAACCAAGCGAGCAGCGGAGCACGGCGAGCAGGCTGGCGGCGCGGACTCGCTCATGAACCGCAACACGCTGATCTTCTCCGTGCTCAGCGTGCTGTACGGATTGACGGTCTATGGATGGCTCGGACTCTATCCGACGTTCCTGAGGGACGTCTTGCACTTGACGCCCGCGGAAGTGGGCGGCCTCATGCCATTCTTCGGTCTGGGCTCACTGACCGCCTTCTTTGCAGGCCAACTGGGCGATCGTTTCCCGACGAAGATCATCTTGAGCTCCTCCTCACTCGTGCTCGTGGTACTCGGCTTCTTTCTGTATCTTCCGGGTCTGAGCATCGCCACGTACAAAGTCATGGCGCTGCTCGTCGGTATCTTCGGCGCAGCCATCATCTATACCAACCTCGCCGGCGGTCACATCAAGGCGCTCCGTCGCAGTCTGGCCAACAAGGGCTCGAGCATGTTCGTCTCGAGTATGTACGCCGGTGGAGCGTTTGGCGGGCTCATCATGGGATCGATGGTGGCGAGCTGGGGATGGGGAGTAGCCGGCCAAATCCAAGTTTCGCTGCTCTCTTTGGTGTCGGCGCTCCTCGTGTTCGGGCTGCGGCCCGGCGAGTTCTCGAAGTAGCGTTTTCGCATGACTCCGCCGACTAGAAAATTCGCGGCTCTTGCCGCACTGCTCGCCGTCCTTGCCTGCGCCGACGCCGCAGCACAGATCGACAAGCTCGTGCCGGTCACCGACGCGATGCTCGAGAATCCCGACCCCGCCGACTGGCTCATGTGGCGGCGCACGCTCGACCTTTGGGGCTACAGCCCGCTCGAGCAGATCAACCGCAACAACGTGAAGCAGCTGCGGCTGGTCTGGACCCGGCCGCTCGCGCAGGGCGTGCAGGAAGGCACGCCGCTCGTGCACTCGGGCGTCATGTACTTCCCGAACCCGAACGACATCACTCAGGCGATCGACGCGAAGACCGGCGACCTGCTCTGGGAATACAAGCGGCCCGTGCAGGCCGACAACAACGACTACATCCCGTTCCCTTCGATCAACCGCAACCTCGCGATCTACGGCACGCTGATTCTCGACAACGGCGCCGACAACTTCGCTTACGCGCTCGACGCGCGCACCGGCAAGCTCGCCTGGGAAACGAAGATCCTGGACTACAAGCACGGCGCCCAGCACAGCTCCGGGCCGATCGTGGCAAACGGCAAGGCGATCTCGGGCAGGAGCTGCGAGCCCGAGGGCGGCCCCGAGGCCTGCGTGCTGACTGCGTTCGACGCGCTCACCGGCAAGGAGCTCTGGCGCACGCACACGATCCCGAAGCCGGGCGAGCCCGGCGACGAGACCTGGGGCAACATCCCGTACGAGCAGCGCCGGCACGTCGGGCTGTGGATGGTGCCGAGCTTCGACCCCGAGCTCAACCGGATCTACGTCGGCACGTCGGTGACGTCGCCCGCGCCGAAGTTCATGCTCGCGGGCAACGACAAGCAGTACCTCTATCACAACTCGACGCTCGCGATCGACGCGGACACGGGCAAGATCGTCTGGTACCTGCAGCACGTGGTCGACAACTGGGACCTCGATCATCCGTTCGAGCGGATGCTCGTCGACACCGTGACCTCACCCGACCCGAAAGAAGTTGCGTGGATCAACCCGCGCCTGCGGCAAGGCGAGCGTCGCAAGGTCGTGACCGGCATCCCGGGCAAGACCGGGCTCGTCTACACGATCGACCGCGAGACAGGCCAGTTCCTCTGGGCGCGGCAGACCGTGCAGCAGAACGTGATCACCAAGGTCAACGTCGAGTCGGGACGCGGCGAGCTGAATCCCGACACGCTGTTCACGGCGCCGGGCCAGACGCACCTCGTGTGCCCGAGCTTGAGCGGCGGCAAGAACTATCACGCGGGCGCCTACAGCCCGCTCACGGGCCTCATGTACTTCCCGCTGCAGAACATCTGCATGCAGGCGACGTCGACGTCGGCCAAGCCGAGCGAGACCGAGCTCTACGCCGTCAGCACCAAGGACCAGCTCGCGCCCGGCGAGACCAACGTCGGCACGATCCAGGCGATCTCGGTGTCGACCGGCCGCGTGGAGTGGAAGCGCGAGCAGCGCGCGGGCGCCACGTCGCTGCTCGCGACCGGCAGCGGCCTCTTGTTCGGCGGCGACACGAGCGGCCGCTTCCGCGCGTTCGACCAGCGCACCGGCGACGTGCTCTGGGAGGTGAACCTGGGCTCGCACGTATCGGGATACGCCGTCACGTACGCCGTCGACGGCAAGCAATACGTCGCGGTGAGCACGGGCGCCACGCCGAACACCATCAGTCTCGCGCTGCTCACTCCGGAGCTGCGCGCGGGCAGCGCGAACAATCTCTACGTCTTCGCCCTTCCGTGACGAAGCCCCTCTTCCCCGGCGATCAAATTCCTTAGAACGCGTTCCCAACTTTGCGCGAGCCGCGTGCGGGCCGCGCACGCTCGCCTCGGTCCTGCCGCAACGATCTCGGCGGCGCGCGTGTCGGCGCGCATCTTGCATGGGAGCCTCCGTCCGCTGCACGGATGGAGGGCGGCCTATGGAAATCGGGGCGATCGCGCGGTTGGGACAAGTGCTGGCGCTGTGCTCGATCATCGCGGCTTGCGGAGGAGGCGGCGACGACCCGCCGGCTCAACCGAGCCCCCCGATGCCGCAACCGCCCGCCACGCCCGCACCGCCAACGGCTCCGCCGCCGACACCGCCCGCTCCACCCGTGGAGCCGACACCGCCGCCCACCGAGCCGCCGCCACCGCCCCCGACGCCGCCGCCGGTCCCGGAGCTCACGGTCAACCGCGTCTACGCCGGCGTCTCGTTCACCGTCCCGGTGCAGCTGCTGCGGCGGCCGGGCGACGCGAGCCAGTGGTTCGTCGTGCAGCAGGACGGACACGTGCTCGCATTCGACGACGTCGCAACCGTCGCCTCGTCGCGGAGGGTGCTCGACATCAGCGACCGCGTCGTATTTCGCAACGTGCACGGCCTGCTCGGCATGGCGTTCGCCCCGGGCTTCCCCGCGGACAAGCGCGTCTATCTCGGGTACACGCACGAGCGCAGCCCCGGCCAAATCGTGATGCGGCTCTCCGAGCTCACGACGGCCGACAACGGCAACACGATCGACCCCGCCTCGGAGCAGATCCTCTTCGAAATCTTCCAGCCCGGTGGCCACAACAACGGCGGCGAGGTGCTGTTCGGTCCCGACGGCTTCCTCTACTTCACCTTCGGCGACGGCGGCGACGACGACGCGGGCGGCACGCTCGGCACGGGGCAACGCACCACCAATCTGCTCGGCAAGATGCTGCGTCTCGACGTGAGCGGCACGGAGGCCGGGCGCCGCTACCGCATCCCGAGCGACAACCCGTTCGCGGGCAACGCGCTCTGCAACCGCGACGGAGCCGGCACGCAGAATTGTCCGGAGATCTTCGCGTGGGGCCTGCGAAATCCGTGGCGGTGGAGCTTCGATCGCGAGGGTGGCCAACTCTGGCTCGGCGACGTGGGCTCGCACGACCGCGAGGAAATCGACCGGATCGCGAAGGGCGGCAACTACGGTTGGCGCTGCGTGGAAGGCACGTTCACGCCCGACAGCCCCGACTGCACGGGCTCGACGCCGCTCCTGCCCCCGGTGACGGAATACGATCACACGCTCGGCATCGCCGTGACCGGCGGCTACGTCTATCGAGGCACGGCGATGCCGGGGCTCGTGGGAAGGTACGTGTTCGCCGACTACGGCTCCGGGCGTGTCTGGAACATCGCGACCGACACCGCGCCGACGGTCCGGCTCACCGCGGCGGACGCCGACGCCACGGGGCGCAGCATTTCGTCGTTCGCCGAGGACACGAACGGCGAGCTGTACGTGCTCGACGTGGCCGACGGCGGCATCTACAGCCTCGCCGCGAAGCCGTGAGCCGGCTCCGACGACGACGAAGAGGGTCGACTATTGCCGCAACGCGGTGAACGGCGTCGGCATCGGCCCCAAGTGGAGCGTGCCGGTGAGCTTGCCGTCGGCGCCGAGCGTCGCCTCGTACTCGACGTGATTCTGGTTGCCGTTGAATACCACGTCGTAACCCCACTTCGCGCTCGAGCCGCTGACGGTGCCCTTCGTCTCGCTCGCGTCGAACTGCGCGGGCTTGCAGGTGCCGGTGAGCGCGTCGCCCTTCTGCGCGAGCGTGCAGACGATCGACACCGGGTTGTCGCCCACCTTCGAGCTGATGTTCCAAGTCCCGGAGAAATCGGCGGCGAGCGCCGGGCCGGCCGCGAGGACGGCGAAGACAGCGAACGGAACGACCCTCATGGCTCCCCCTCTTCTCGTTGTTGTCCGACGCGCAGCATGATCTCATAGACCCAACCCCGGCGCGCCGGGTCATAATGCGGAAGTCGTGAACGCGGCGCGGTTCTCCGGATGCTGAAACACTACCTCTCGATCGGCTGGCGCGGCTTGGTCCGGGATCGGTTCCACACCATCGTCAGCGTCGCCGGGCTCGCGCTCGGCTTCGTCTCGTTCGTCGGCGCCTACGCGTTCGCGGACTACGTCGCGTCCGGCGACCGCAAGTTTCCGCACTCCGAGCGGATTCTCGCGATGTTCCAGCGCACCAGCGTGGAGGCGATGGATCTCGCGCTGCCGCTGATGTCCTATACGTCGACGCTGCTCGCCGACGCGCTGCGCATCGACTTCCCCGAGCTCGAGGCGGTCGCTCGGAGCCGTCAATCGGAGATCGTGGTCGCCGTCGACTCCGAGCGCTCGTACCGGCGGGTGCGTTACGCCGAGCCCGATTTCCTCCGAATCTTCGAGCTGCCGTTCGTGGCGGGCGACGCGGCCGCCCTCACCCACTCGCGCGACGCCGTGCTCACCGTGAGCACCGCGACCGCGGTGTTCGGCGGCACCGACGTGCTCGGCAAGATCATCCGCGTCAACGGCAACGACGTACCGGTCTCCGCCCTGATCGGCGAAATTCCGCCGCCGTCGCACCTCGGCCGCTCGGTCGGCAACGAAGGCTTCGAGGTCCTGATCGTGACGCGCGTTGCGGAAGACATGGATGGCCCGGCGGAGCCGGCAACGCCCGACGCGTTCAAGTGGCTCGGCTTCACCGGGGCGGGAGGGGTAGCCACGTACGTGCTGCTGCCTGCCACCGGCACCCTCACGGCGGGCGCGATCAACGCTCGCCTTCCGGACCTCGTCGAACGCCGCGTCAGCGCGCCGGCCGCGAAGATCGGCTTCGAGGCCCGGCCGATCGAGGCGCTCACGGTCGAGAGCGCGGACGACATGCTGCTCTTGGTTTCCGACGTATCGATGAGCGCGCTGTTGCTGCTGCTCGGTGGGCTCGTGCTCGCGACAGCCTGCTTGAACTTCGTGAATCTCGCGGTCGCGCGCGCCGCGACGCGCGCCGGCGAGATCGGACTCCGCAAGACGCTCGGCGCGCGCCGCAGACAGGTCGTGATCCAGCACCTCTGCGAGTCCACGCTCGTCGCGCTCCTGGCCGCCGCGCTCGCCGTCGTAGGGCTCGAGCTCGCGACGCCGATCGTCAACCGCTGGCTCGAGCTCGCGCTTCCGCCGCCGCACACGGCGCCCGCTCAAGTCTGGCTGTTCTTGGGCGCGGTCACGGTCGGCGTTGGACTGGCCGCAGGCGCCTACCCAGCGCTCGTGCTCGCGGGTGTGAAGCCGATCGCCGCGCTGCGCGCGGGCACGGTCCGCGCGGGATCGAGCGTGTTCAGGACGCTGGTGATCGGCGTGCAGTTCGTGCTCGCGAGCTTCCTGCTGATCGCCGTCGTAGTCATGGCGCTGCAGAACTGGTCGCTGCGCAAGACGGCGCTCGGCGTCGACGAGGATCCGCTCGTCGCGATCTCGACCCGGCCGTTCGACGCGAAGGTCGACTCCGAAACGTTCCGCACGCGGCTCGTCGCGTCGCCGGACATCAAGCTGGTCACCGGCGCCGGCCGTCGGCCGTGGGAAAATACGGTCGGCGGCACGGGCTACAGCCGCACGCCTGACAACCTCGGCAGCTTCCAGTTCACCCAGACCCAGGACGTCTGGTATGACTACTTCGAGACGCTCGGCATGAAGGTCCTTGCGGGCCGAGCGTTCTCACGTGACTTCGCGGAGCCGCCCGGCCCGCCGAACATCGTCATCGATCGGCTCGCGGCCGAGCAGCTCGGCTGGGCGAATCCGGCGGACGCGATCGGCCAGCAGATCTATCAAACGCCGTTCGGTGGCAAGGCGAAGCCGCAGGAGATCGTCGGCGTCGTCGAGCACGCGCCGCGCGGGCTGATCGGCTGGGGCGCGCGGTCGTTCGTATACATATTGAATGACCGCGACATGGGGTATCCGTTGATCCAAGTGTCGCGCAACAACGTGCCGGCCGCGCTCGCGCACATCGACGCGGTGTGGGCAAGCCTCGCGCCGGAGACGCCTCTGCGGCGCGAGTTCGCCGACGAGACCTTCGACAAGTCCTATCGCATGTTCGACAACATGAGCCGCGCATTCATCGTGCTCGCGTCGTTCGCGTTCGTGATCGCGGTGATGGGGCTGCTCGGCATGGTGCTCTTCATCACCACGCGGCGCCGTCGCGAGGTGGGCGTGCGCAAGGTGCTCGGCGCCACGTCGAAGCGGATCTTCGTGCTGCTGCTCTGGGACTTCCTGCGACCCGTGGTGGTCGCGAACTTGCTCGCGTGGCCGCTCGCGTTCATGGCGGCGCGCACCTATCTCGAGGTGTTCATGAAGCCCGTGCCGCTGACGCCCGCGCCGTTCGTCGCGAGCCTCGCCGCGACGCTCGCGATCGCGGCGGTCGTGGTGCTGCATCGAGCGCTCGAGTCGGCGCGCGTGGCGCCGGCCGAGCTCACGCGCCACGAGTGACCTTTGTCCCCAGGGTCAGACC
>Ga0137409_10000231_pt1 | contig 58812 bp, 55 predicted proteins | sample CZODoug1_16funga_FD_122059 | JGI IMG/M metagenome (GOLD analysis project Ga0137409, IMG submission 122059) | Vadose zone soil fungal communities from Angelo Coast Range Reserve, California, USA - CZODoug1_16fungal (Hybrid Assembly) | ecosystem: Environmental > Terrestrial > Soil > Vadose zone... | reverse complement strand
TTGAATGAGTCGCTGTCTTGCCGTGTTACCCGGAACGGCAATGTGCAGGGCGGGATCGTACTCCTTGCCTACGGCCCCGCTTCCCTCCGGAACCCAAATCTCAAGCCGAGTCGAGCTGTATCCGCTCGGTATGTACCTGACGTAATATCCGTCGGGGTGAAGAGACCATTTGCCCGAAGGCACGCTCCTGCTGCTCAACCTGACCTCCGAGCAGCAGCCGGCACCACTCCCGCCGCGCGCCGGCGAACCTCCGCTGACGATCGTGCAGTGGGCGCGGCGGCTGCGGCCTCGCTTCCAGGTGGGCCTGCTCGGCTGGATTCGCGGCGAACGCGTCCGGCAGAACCTGGAAATACTGGGGCGCGTATCCGAAAAGCTCGAACAGGTGGCCACCAAGCAGCCGGTGTTCCAGCTGTGGTGGGTCGTGGGCGCGGTGCTCGAGGCGCTGCGCGATGGCGGTCTCGCCGAGGGCGCCACCGTCAAGCGGCTGATGGGCCTGGCGGACCGCGAGATCAAGCGCCTCTACACGATAGGCGAGAGCCGCTATGCCGACAGCGCGCCGCTCGACCTCCTCAATAATCTTCTCTATTACGTCGCGCGCTCCGGCACTTCCGGGCCGCGCGTCATGGCGGTGCGAGCCTCGTTCAAGCTGACCGATCTGCTGCCGGTCGATCCGTCCGTCGAGCAGGAGCGCGAGAATCTCTCGGCGCCGAGCGTCAAGTTGATGCGCACCGTCGGCGCCGCGATCAAGGAGGACCTGACCAAGGTCAAGGATGTGCTCGATATCTTCGTGCGCAAGGGCGGCACGGCGATCGATGAACTCGCGCCGCAGCTCGAGCTGCTGCGCAAGATCAGCGACACACTCGGCGTGCTCGGTCTCGGCGGTCTGCGCACGCGGGTGCAGGGAGAAATCCAGCAATTGCAGTCGCTGGTGAGCCAGGGCGCGCCGGCCAACGACGCGGTGCTGGTGCAGATGGCGGCGACGCTGATCAGCGTCGAGGACAGTCTCGACGATCAGCTGGTGCGCCTCATCATGCCCGCTGCGGCCGTGGAGCGCGGTGAGGACACCCAGCTCGAGATCGGCGATGAATCCGATTATCGCCAGGTCACTGAAGCGGTGATGCGCGAGTGCATCGTGAATCTCGCGCGCGTCAAGGATGCTATCGCGCTCGCGGTCACCAAGCCCGGCGAAGGCCAGGGTCTCGATGCTGTGCCGCAGCTCCTGCGTGGCATCACGGCGGGCCTGCTGATGCTGGGCAAGGCGCGTGCAGTCGAGATCGTCGAGGACATCGCGCGGCACGTGAAGGCCATGTTGCAGCCTGGCATCGGCCGCGCGGCGACGGATCGTCTCGATCGACTCGCCGATTCGATCGTGAGCCTCGAGTACTACATGGAGACGGTGCAGACCGGGCGTAGCGATCCCTGGTACATGCTCGACAACGCCGAGCGCTGCCTCGGCGCGCTGGAAGAACTGCGCGCGAGTGTCGTGCCGGCCGGACTGCCTGCAGATTCCGGAGTGCACACCCGCACTCTCGCCATCGAACCCACCAGGCGCGGCGCGCCGCCTGCTGACCTGCCGTCCAATGCCGATACGATTTCTACTGATGCAGCCGAGCGCCAGGCTGCCACCCATCCCGGTGGACATGCTCCCGCGCCGCGGCCGCCGGACCCGGAATTCGTCGCGATCTTCATCGAGGAGGCGAAGGAAGAGCTCGTCTCGATCGAACGGCGCTTCCCGGTCTGGGAACAGAACCCGGCGGAGACTGATGCGCTCGTCGGCGTGCGCCGCTCCTTCCATACGCTGAAAGGCAGCGGACGGATGGTGGGCGCGCAGCAGCTGGGCGGGTTTTGCTGGTCGGTCGAGAACCTCCTCAATCGCCTCATCAACAAGACCCTGACGCGCACGCCCGGCATGATGGCGGTGCTGCGCGAAGCCATGCAGGCCTTGCCGCAGCTCATCGAGCAGCTCGAAGTGGGGCGCGAACCAAGCACGGACCTGCAGGCCATCATGAGCCGCGCCGAGGCATATGCGGAAGGGCGCGAGCCGGAACAGCACGCGACCACCAGCACAAGCTCCGAAGACCTGATCGGTGGTGCCGATTCTCTGGTCGATTCCGCCAGCATGCGAGTGGCGGCCCCGGCGCGGGACAAGGAGGCTCCCCGCCCTACCACGCCGGCTCGGCCGGCGATGGACCCCGTACTTCACGACATCTACAGCCGAGAGTCCGCGGACCATCTCGCGACCATACGTGACTTCCTGGCGCGCTCGGCTTCGCTGCCGCCGCCGTGGACAGTTACCGAATCGCTCTATCGCGCCTGCCATACCCTGAGCGGCAGCTCGAAGATGGCCGAGGCGCGCCAGGGCATCAAGATCGCCGAGCCTCTCAATCACTTCATGCGCAAGCTCTTCGAGAGCGGCGTCGGCCTCAATGCCGAGGGGCGCGAGGTGCTGGGCGCGGCTGCGGACGCGATCGAGAACATCGTCGCCCACATCAACGAGTCGACCGGATTCTTCGGTTCGCATGCGGCATTGGTCGAGCGCATTCGCGAGCTCGATGCGGCATTGGACCAGGAGCTCGCCTCGCGCCCATTGGACATCGAGGCGTCCGCGATCATCCGGGCGCCAGTCGTCGAGGAGGCTGCTGCGCCCGCAGCCGAAGCTGAAGGCGACGCCGACGAGAGCGGGGAGTTCGACGCTGACATCGCCGCGATCTTCAGCGAGGAGGCCACGGAGCTGCTCGAGGCTGCCGATCGGGTGCTTGGCGATCTGAGCGCGGATCGCGCCAACAAGGAATTGGCGGTCGAGCTCAAGCGCCACCTCCATACCCTCAAGGGTGGAGCGCGCATGGCGGGCATCTCGGCCATGGGAAATCTCAGCCACGAGCTCGAAACGCTGGTCATCCAGATCGACAACGGCGCCGTGCCCGCGGACGATCGCGCCTACGCAGTCCTGCAGGCGAGCCTCGATGAGCTCGGCCACATGCGCGACGCGGTGGGCGCAGGGCGGGGTGTCGAGCCGGCCCGCGAGCTGATTCAACGCATTCATGCCTTGTCCGGAACTGCGAGGCCGGCCGGTGCATCCGTCGCGCCAGCACCTGCGCCAGCGCCGAAGGCCAGGCCCGAGCCGCTCGCGGCACAACAGCCGCTGTCTTCGCCCACGATGCGACCGGTGCCAACGCTGTCCACGCCGGAGCCGGCCCGCTTCACCGCGGCGCCGGATCTCAAGCCAGTTCCCGCAGCCGAACCGATCTCGGCACAACCGTCCCCCCGGGACGAGGAAGGCGAGGACGGCGAACCGGTGGCGCCGATTGCGCTGCCGCCCGGACGAGAGCCACAACCGACCGCGGAGCGGCAGGAACTGGCGCGCGTCGATGCGGATCTGCTCGACACGCTGCTCAACAACGCCGGCGAGGTGAGCATCTTCCGCTCGCGGCTCGAGCAGCAGGTCAGCTCCATCGACTTCAACCTCGCGGAGCTGTCGCGCACGGTGACGCGCCTCAAGGAGCAGCTGCGCAAGCTGGATCTAGAAACCGAGGCGCAGATCCTGAATCGCCACCAGGTAGAGCAGCCGCGGCGCGAGGACTTCGATCCGCTCGAGCTCGATCGCTACTCGGCGATCCAGCAGTTTTCCCGCGCGCTCGCGGAATCGGCGAGCGACGTCGCGAGCCTGCAGGGGCTGCTCGAGAATCTCACCCGCGAGGCGCACAACCTGCTGATGCAGCAGTCACGCGTCGTCACTGAGCTGCAGAACGGCCTGATGCGCACGCGCATGGTCCCGTTCCAGCGTCACGTACAGCGCCTCAGTCGCCTGGTGCGCCAGGTGGCGAATGAAACCGGCAAGCGTGTCGACCTCGCAGTGGAGGGCGCAGCCGGCGAGCTCGATCGCCAAGTGCTCGAGCGCATGTTGCCGCCGTTCGAACACATGCTGCGCAACGCCGTGGTGCACGGCATCGAATCGCCGGCCGAGCGTATTGCCAAGGCCAAGCCGGAAGCCGGCCGCATTCTCGTCGTCCTGCATCGTGAGGGTGCCGAGGTCGTCATCGATGTGAGCGACGACGGCGCTGGCATGAACGTCAAGGCGATCCGCGACAAGGCGGTCGCGATGGGCCTGGTCGATCCGCGGCACACGCTTTCGGACGAGGAGGCGATGCAGCTCATCCTCGAGCCGGGATTCAGCACCGCGGGTTCGGTGACCAAGGCCGCAGGCCGCGGCGTAGGGATGGACGTCGTCGCGACCGAGGTCAAGAAGCTCGGCGGTGCACTCTTCATCGAATCGACGCCGGGCGCCGGCACCAAGTTCACCATCCGGCTGCCGTTCACCCTCGCGATCAGCCAGGCGCTGATCGTGCGCGTGGTCGATGAGTTTTATGCACTGCCACTGCCAACCGTCGAGGGCGTAGTGCGCCTCACTCGTGACGAAGTGCAGCAGCACCTCGAAGACGAGGCACCCGCATTCGACTATGGCGGCCAGAAGTACCGCTTTCAGCATCTCGGCGCGTTCCTGGGGAGCGGACCATCGCTCCTTCCAGACGGCGACGCATCCGTGCCCGTGATCCTGGTGCGCGCCGGTGAGCATTCCAGCGCGCTGGTCACCGATGAGCTGGTGGGCAGCCGCGAGATCGTGGTCAAGTCGGTCGGGCCGCAGATTTCGGGGATTCGCGGCATCTCGGGTGCGACCATCCTCGGCGACGGCCGCATCGTGATCATCCTCGACGTGGGCGCGCTGGTGCGCTCCGAGTGGCGCCGTGCGGGCTTTGATGCCGCGCAGGGTCGCGACCGCGTGGACCGGCGCACTTTCGCGCTGGTGGTGGACGACTCGATCACCGTGCGCCGCGTGACGCAGCGCCTGCTGGAACGCAACGGCATGCGTGTCATGACGGCGAAGGACGGCGTGGATGCGGTTTCCATCATGCAGGAGCATGTCCCCGACGTGATCCTGCTCGACATCGAGATGCCGCGCATGGACGGCTATGAAGTGGCCGCACAGGTGCGCAACGACCCGCGCCTCAAGGACGTGCCGATCGTGATGATCACCTCGCGCGTGGGTGAGAAGCACCGTGCGCGCGCCATCGAACTCGGTGTCAGCGACTATCTCGGCAAGCCGTACCAGGAAGCGCAGCTCCTGGACGCAATCGAGCCGCTGGTCAAACACCGGCGCAAGCAGGCCTGAAGCGCAAGCGGAACTCACCATGGAAAACGTCCCGGTCACCGAGCTCTATAGCCTGCTCATTCCGCTCGCCGAGGAACGTCTCATCGTGCCGCGCGCCAGTGTTGCGGAGGTGATCAGCTACCAGGCGCCCGAAGAGATGTCGGGGGCGCCGGCCTGGTATCTCGGCACCATCAGCTGGAACGGGCGCAACGTGCCGGTGGTGTCCTTCGAGGGCGCTTGCGGGGAGGCGTTGCCGATCGCCGGCGGCCGCACACGCATCGTGGTGTTCTATTGCCTCGGCCAGAAGCTGCAGGCGGGGTTCTTTGGCGTGCTGACGCAGGGCTTCCCGCAGCTGGTGCGCGTCAACGCGGACGTGGTGAAGGCCGATTCGAGCCGCAGCTTCAGCGAGCGCGCGCCGGTGCTGTGCCAGGTGCGCATGATCAACGAGACGCCGCTGGTGCCGGACCTGGAGCGGCTCGAAGAGATGATCAGCGAAGAGACCTCAGTCGCCGCCTAGCGGGCGGCGCCTCACCCAGATCGGCCGCCCTTCCCTCGTCCGGGTCTGACCCACGCTCAAACTCTCACATTGCGCATGAGCCGATGGGCCCAGCAAGGGCCTGGCACTTTGCAGTCTTCACGTAGTGGGAGGTCGAGGAGAATTGCATGGCACGGCCGTTGCATCAGAGAGTTCACTAAGAACCATAGTCTCTCCAAACCCAGGGGGTGGGCACATGCACAGGGGAAAGTCCTTCTTCGTCCTGGTTGCGGGTCTGCTGTTCGCAGCCGCCGCTTCGGCAGCGGCGATCATCGATCCTGCTCTTGCCCAACGCCTTGCCTCGGGGCCCGGGCCACATGAGGTGGTCATCACGTTCAACAAAGTATCCGATTCTGCCGCACTCGCCAGCCTCGGAGTGAATTCCGTGCGATTGCAGCAACTGCCGATGGCGGGGGCGAAGCTAACCACCGCGCAGGTCAACATCGTGCAGCAGTGGCCTTCGGTCGAGAGCATCTATTACAACGCACGCCTCATTTATTCCAACTACACCTCGGGTGAAATCACCGGCGGACACTATGTGCACGATTCGCTCGGCATCAAGGGTGCGGGGGTGACGATCGCCGTGCTCGATTCGGGCATCGACGCGAATCATCCCGATCTCGCGTTCGGCAGCAAAGTGGTGCAGAACGTGAAACTGCTGGGTGATCTCGGCCTGATCGGCGTCTCCACGTTCGTCGAGAACGTACCGGACACCGACACGACCAGCGGTCACGGCACGCATGTCTCCGGCATCGCCGGCGGCACCGGCGCCGCCTCGGCTACCGACTCGCGCCGACCGTTCTACTACGCCGGCATCGCGCCCGAAGCATCGCTCATCGGTCTCGGCGCCGGTGAGGGCCTGTCGATCTTCCACGCCCTGCTCGGTTTCGATTGGGCACTGGCCAACCAGCAGCGCTATGGCATCGACGTGATCACCAACAGTTGGGGCGGCGGCGATGGCAGCGCGTTCGATCCGAGCAACCCCATCAATCGCGCCTCCTACGAAGCCTACCGGCGCGGCATCGTGGTCACCTTCGCGGCCTCGAACAGCGGGCCCGCTGCTGACACGCTCAACCAGTACGCAATCGCGCCGTGGGTCATCAACGTCGCGGCCGGCACGGCCACCAAGGAGCTCGCGGACTTTTCCAGTCGCGGCGTCGCGGGCGACTTCTACAAGCATCCCGACATCACTGCGCCAGGCAACCTGATCACCTCCACGCGCGCCGTGGGCACGGCGGTCGGTGCGCTCGGTCCGGTGGTCGATCCGGATCATCCTGAGTACACGCTGCGCTATCACACGATCAGCGGCACGAGCATGGCGACGCCGTTCATCGCTGGCACCGCGGCGCTGCTGCTCAATGCCAACGCCCAGCTCTCGCCCGACCAGATCGAAGACACTCTCATGGAGAGCGCGGATGCGATGCCCGGCTACGCTTTCCACGAAGTGGGCGCGGGCTACGTTAACGTACGCCGAGCAGTCGAGTCGGCGAGCACCGCTGCCGGTGCACGGGTTGCGTTCCTCGCCGGTGACACGGCCTGGTCGCGCCAGGGCGATTGGAATGCATTCGCGGACGGCGATCCGCGACTGCGCTACGACGGCCGATGGCGCGTGACTTCCCAAGCCACGGCCAGCAACGGCAGTTTCCACACCGCCAATGCCAAGACCGGCGGCTCACTGCGCGGCAAGTTCACGGGCACCGCTTTCAAACTGATCCACCTGGTCGACGCGCAAGGCGGGCTGGCCGATGTGTACGTGGACGGCGTGCGGCGCGGAGCCGTGAGTTTCTTTCGCGCTGCGGCCGGCACGGCCAACGCGCCGTTCGTCGGGCTCGCGCCCGGCTCGCACTCGCTCGAGTTGCGTCCGATGAAAGGCAATGTGTACGTGGACGGCCTGCTGCTCGAGGGCGCGCTGTTCCCCGACAACACTACTTTCGTGGACGAGGCGCAGACATTCACCGGCACGATGGGGCCGTCCGCGGCCGACCTGGAGATCGATCGCTACCCCCTCACGGTGGGCAACGATGCCACTACGATCAAGGGCAAGCTGTCGTGGACCGGTGCCCTGGACATCGATCTGTACCTCGTCGACCCGAACGGTGTACGCGTCGCCTCGGCGGCAACGTCGGCGAACCCTGAGACTTTCGAGTACGTGGTGCGCCAGCCCGGCGGCTACACGCTCGAAGTCACCGGGTTTGCGACGCTCGCGGCGAGTTATACGTTGATCGCCACGGTGACGCGCGCGATCGGTGCGCCCTGAGTCAGCCACCAACGGGGCCGGCCCTTTGAAGGCCGGCCCCGCAACGGGAAATAATGGTCCTGGGACCTCACACCTGTAGCGCTGTCGGCGAATCATTCGCTCCCAGGTCACCCGCAAGCAACTGCAGCGCTGTGAGTGCCGCGATCGCGGCGGTTTCCGTACGCAGGATTCTTGGACCCAGGCGCATCGCCTGGAAGCCCGCGCTCAACGCAGCCGCGCGCTCGGCATTGCCCAGCCCGCCTTCCGGCCCGATCAGCAATGTCACGCGTCCGGTCTGCTTCAGCGCGTGCGGCGCGTCGCTCCCCGATGCATCGAGCAGGATACGAACTCCCGCAGCAGGCTCCGCGGCCAGCCAGGCGCTGAAGTCCGCGGGGGCGCGAATGACGGGCACACGATTGCGGCCGCACTGCTCGCAGGCGGCGATGGCGATGCCCAGCCAGTGATCGCGCTTGCGCTCCGCCTGGCTGGGGTTGAGCTTGACGACACTGCGTTCGGTCAGAACCGGGATGATCTCAGCCGCACCGAGCTCGGTCGCCTTCTGCACCACCCAGTCCATGCGCTCGCCGCGCGAGATGCCCTGCACGAGCGCGAGGTGCAGGGGGGACTCGCGATCCACGGTCCGGCACTCTCCGGCCTGCACGCGCACCACGATGCCGCGCGCGTCCACGATCTTTGCCGGGTACTCGCCGCCCTGGCCGTCGAAGAGGGTCAGCTCATCGCCCGGGCCCAGCCGCAGCACGCGGCTCACGTGCGTGGCGGCAGATTCACTCAGGCTGACGATGGCACCGGCGCTCAGCGGCCGGTCGAAATGGATGCGGGTTACGCGCACGTGGCGAGCTCGATGCCCTCGCGGGCGACTTCGACCATGAAACGGATTTCCTCGTCGTTGATGACGTACGGCGGCATGAAGTACACGACGCTGCCGAGTGGTCGCAGCAGGACGCCACGTTCCAGCCCGTGGCGATACACGTTGAGCCCGCGCCGTTCGCGCCAATCGTAGGGTTCGCGGCGCGCCTTGTCGCGGACCAGTTCGATCGCGACGATCATGCCGTGCTGGCGCACCTCTGCGACGTGCGGATGATCGGTCAGGTCGCGCGCGAGGCCTCCCATCAGCTGCGAGCGATGATGGTTGGCGCGTAGCACCTCATCGCGCGCGAACAGGTCCAGGCTCGCGAGCGCCGCGGCGCAGGCAAGTGGGTTGCCGGTGTAGCTGTGCGAATGCAGAAACGCGGTGAGTCGCGTGTACTCATCGTAGAACGCCTGGTAGATCGGTTCGGTGGCGAGCACTGCCGACAGGGGCAGGTAACCGCCAGTGAGACCCTTCGACAGGCACATGAGATCCGGGCGAATCCGCGCCTGTTCGCAGCCGAACATGGTGCCGGTGCGCCCGAAGCCCACGGCAATTTCGTCGGCGATCAACAGCACCTCGTGCGCGTCGCAGGCGGCACGCAGCAGCTCGAGGTAGACAGGGTGATACATGCGCATGTTGCCCGCGCATTGCACCAGCGGCTCGACGATGACGGCGGCGACCTCGTCGGCATGACGCGCGAGCGTTTCTTCCATGGCTGCGAACTTGCGGCGCGTGTGCGCTTCCCAACTCTCGCCTCGCTCGCGCTCGAAGCAGTCGGGCGAGGGCACCGTGATCACGTCCATCAGCAACGGCTGGTAGATCGACTTGTAGAGCTCGACGTTGCCGACGGCGAGCGCACCCAGCGTCTCGCCGTGGTAGCTGTTGCTGAGCGTGATGAAGCGGCGCTTGGAGGTGCGACCGAGGTTGCGCCAGTAGTGAAAGCTCATCTTGACCGCGACTTCCACCGCCGCCGAGCCGTTATCTGCGTAGAAACAGCGCGTCAGCCCGGCGGGCGCGAGGCGCGTGAGCCGTTCGGCGAGCTCCACCGCGGGCTCGTGCGTCACACCCGCGAGCAGCGTGTGCTCGAGCTCAGCGAGCTGTTTCGCGAGGCGCGCATTGATGAACGGGTTCGCGTGCCCGAACAGGTTCACCCACCAGGAACTGATCGCATCGAGGTAACGGCGGCCATCCTGGTCTTCGAGCCACACGCCCGTGCCCCGGCGAATCGGGATCATCGGCAGCGACTCGTGATCACGCATCTGGCTGCAGGGGTGCCAGACGACCGCAAGATCGCGGCGCGCGAGACCGGAGTTGTCGACGGGGGGATGCGTCATGGTGGGGCCGGCGGGCATTCTGTAGGAGCCTCTCTCACTATTCCACTGCGAGCCCGCGCGATGAGCGGGCAAGCATGCGTTTCTGGCATGATCCGCTCCCAATCGGGCGAGGGTCTTCAAGGCCAGGATGATCAGGCGCAAGCGCAGCGAACCAGGTAAGGCAGACTCGCCGGTGGATACTGCAACCGGGTGGCTGCGCACGGCACGTCGCGTCGTGTCACCGAATTGCGACGCACGCCCGGCGGGCGTGCTGACCGATCTCATCGTGATTCATGGCATCAGCCTGCCGCCCGGCGAATTCGGCGGTCCCTGGATCGATCACTTGTTCACCAATTCGCTGCCGCCCGAGGAGCATCCCTACTTCGCGGAAATCGCCGGCCAGCGCGTCTCGGCGCACCTGATGATCGACCGCCGCGGGTCGATCACGCAGTACGTTTCCTTCCGTGAGCGCGCCTGGCACGCCGGCGCTTCGAGTTATGAGGGGCGTGCTGCGTGCAATGATTTTTCCGTCGGGATAGAGCTCGAGGGCAGCGATACCACACCTTACGAAGATGCTCAGTACGTCGCGCTGGCCGGCGTCATCTGCACGCTGTGCGAGACCTATCGGGAGCTCGATCCGGCGCGCCTTGCCGGGCACAGCGATATCGCACCCGGACGCAAGACCGATCCTGGTCCGAGTTTCGACTGGCCGCGCCTCAAGACGCTCATCGCGCTCGCGCAGAGCTCGAGCCCAGGATACTGACGCATGACTCTGCTCGCCCTGTTGCTGGGACTGATGCTCGAACGTGCAGCCACGGAGCTGCTGCATCTGCGAGAGCCACGCTGGTTCGACGGCTATCTCGAGTGGGCTCTCAGGTATTTTCGCGGCCTGCGTGGCGGCAGCGTGATCGTGATGACCGTGGTGCTGGTCCTGTTGCCGGTATTACCCGTGGCACTCGTCGCGTGGGTGTTTCGCGAGGTGCTGCTCGGGATCCTGTTCGTGGGCTTTGGCGCGCTGGTGCTGGTGTTCTCGCTGGGGCCGCGCGATCTCAAGACCGAGGTGGACGAGTACCTGGACGCGATCGGGAGCGGCGACCGTGAAACAGCGGCGCGCGTGGCACGCGAGATCACCGAGCACGACGCGGCGCAACGTACGGTCGGCGCCCCGAGCACGCTGGCGGATGCGATTTTCGTGCAGGCCAACAATCGCGCATTCGGCGTGCTGTTCTGGTTCATGGCCCTCGGCCCGGCGGGTGCGTGGGCGTTTCGTGTCAGTGACCTCATGCGCCGGCGTGCAGTGTTCGAGTATCGCGGCCGTGCCGACAGCTCCGGCGAGGTGCCCGAGTTCGTGAATGCCTTGCAGGTCATCCACGGTGTACTGGCCTGGGCACCGGCGCGACTGCTGGCGCTGGGCTACGCGTTGGCGGGGAACTTCGGCCGTGCGACCGGCGCCTGGAAGGACACCATGCGTCGCGCGGTTCCGTTCTTCGATGCCAACGACGAGTTGCTTGGGAGCGTCGGCAGGGCAGCGGTGGATGAGGACGAGGATGCCGAGTTGCAGCCTCTCCCGGAGGCCCGGGACATCCGTGCCTGCATGAGCGTCGTGAACCGGGCGCTGCTGATCTGGCTGGTATTCGTTGCCGCACTGGTGTTGATCGGCTGGGTGCGTTGATGCGGCGTCGGCTCGCGCTGCGCGTGCTGCTGCTGTCGCCTGCCGTCATGTCGGTCGCCGCGATCGCTGACCGGCTCGCGCAGTCCGCGCAGCCCGCCCAGCGCATCGTGAGCCTTGCGCCCAACCTGACCGAGCTCGTCTACAGCGCGGGTGCGGGCGCTCGCATGGTCGGTGCCGATGCGTACAGCGACTATCCCGCCGCGGCACGCTCGCTGCCGCGCATCGGCGATGCGTTCCAGGTCGACTACGAACGAGTGCTGGGCTTGCATCCCGACCTGGTGCTGGTCTGGGAGACGGGTACACCCGAACCGGTAATCGGGAAGCTTCGGCAGCTGAGCCTGCACGTAGAGCGCATTGGCACCGCGCGACTCGAAGACATTGCGGCGGCGATTCAACGGATCGGGGTGCTGGCGGGTACCGAAGCACAAGCGGCACGGGCGGCCGCTGAATTTACGACGGCGATCTCAGAACTGCGCCGCAAGCACCATCACGATGCGCCGGTGTCGGTGTTCTTTCAGATCCAGGCGGCACCCCTTTTTACCGTCAACGGGGAGCATCTCATCAGCGACATCCTGAAAGTCTGCGGCGGCCAGAACATCTTCGCGGATCTCAAGCAGCTGGCGCCGCCCGTGAGCGTCGAAGCGGTGTTGGAGCGCAACCCGCAGGTCATCATCGCGGGCAGCGACAGCGCGAAGGATGACGACCCGCTGGCACAATGGCGCCGCTGGCCGCAGCTCGCGGCCGTGCAATACCACAATCTCTACTTCGTGAGCGCCGACCGGATCGCGCGGGCCACGACGCGAGTCGTCGCGGGCACCGAGCAAGTCTGCGACTTGCTGGCCGAGGCGCGCCAGCATCTGTCGAGCGCGCCGCCGCCATGAACGAGCAGTCCGCGCACGCCGTGGGGCGCACGAGCGGCGCCTCGCATCTCGACACCGAGCCGCACGGTCCCGACCGGCGCAGGCCGCACCCGGCGCCCATCGCGCGGCGCCTGCTGATGGCGCTGATCGTGCTCGGGGTGCTGGCCGCTTTCTCGGTACTCGTGTGGCTTGCGGTGCAGATTCGTACGCTGACGGACAACACTCATGCTCCTACCGGAGATGACCTGCGTCGGGCGACGCATCTGTTTCGAACGCTGGTCTGGATACTGAGCGCTTCGATCGCGGGTGTAGCGATCTGGATCGGCCACTTCGGCTGGCGCATACGGCGCAGCGAAGTCTATCCACCGCCGGGCTCGCGGCAGCTCCGCGTGCGGCGGGTGCTGCGCGGCAACGAGGCCCGGCGGGTGGCCAACCTGTGCATCGCGGCGGCGGTGGTGCTGCTGATCTGCGCCCTCGCAGAGGTACCGCTGGTCCTGCATCTGCTCGCGACGTTGGGATTCTAAGGAAGCTCTGCACTGTGCAGAGCTTCCCTGGGCTCGCTGATCGCGGGCAGCCCCTCTAACGCTGCTTGCGGCCTGCCTTCTTGCCGGTGCCAACCAGTCGAGTGCGATCCCACAGCACTTCGGCGCCACGCTCGTAACGCGCGAGCACGCGTGCGATGACGAACAGCAGGTCTGACAATCGATTGAGATAGCGCATCACCTCGGGTGCGACGGCCTCGGCGCGCGCCAGCGTCCAGCAACGCCGCTCCGCGCGCCGGCAGATGGCGCGCGCGAGGTGGCAAGCGGCGGCCGCAGGGCCACCGCCCGGCAGGATGAACTCCTTCAAGCGCGGGAGTTTTTCATTGAGTTCATCGAGATCGCGTTCCAGGCGCTCGACCTGCGCATCGGTCACCGCGCGGTGACCTGGGATGCAAAGCTCGCCGCCGAGATCGAACAGGTCGTGCTGCACTTCGATCAGGCAACCGCGCACGCGTTTCGGTATGCGCCTGATCGCAAGCACTACACCCAGCGCACTGTTGAGCTCGTCCACGGAACCATAGGCCTCGACCCGCGGAGCATCCTTGACCGTGCGGCTGCCATCGCCGAGGCCGGTCGAGCCATCGTCGCCCGTGCGCGTGTAGATCTTGCTGAGCCGATGCCCCACTGCTCGGTTACCTCACCGGAATTCGTAGCGCGTAGCGACGAACACACTGCGGCCGGCGGTATTGTAGGTGTTCGCCAGCTCGTAGTGCTCATCGAGCGCGTTCTCGAGCCGCAGCTGTACTGTCCACGCCGGCGTGAGAGCCACGCGCCCGTAGAGGTTGAGCAGCGTGTAGGGTTCCAGACGCACACCCCCGAAGTCTTCGCGCGCGCCCGTCATCAATACGTCCAGCCCGAACTCGTGCAGGCCGAACGCCTTGGCCACCGATACGGTGCCGCTGCGCTTCGCTCGGCGCAGCAGCTGCTCGTCGGTGGTGCGATCGCGCGGATCCTGGGCGATCGCTTCGGCACGCAGGCTCCAGTCCGCCGCGCGGATCTGGTAGGCGAACTCGACGCCGTCGATGCGCACGCTGGCGATGTTCTGGTTCTGGCCATCGAACGTAAGCGGGTCGGTGACCACGAACTCGATCAGGTCGTCGATGTCGTTGCGAAACGCATTCAGCGTGATGAGCTGGTTGCCACCGAGCTGCTGGCGCAACCCGATCTCGAAATTGCGCGAGGTCTCGGGATCGAGGTCCGGGTTGCCACCGAAGCCGAAGCGGTCGGTGCTGTCGGGTGCACGGAATCCAGTGCCGGCCGAGAGGATGAGGCGGGTGCGCGGGGTGAAGTCGAAGCCGTACTCCGCGTTCCAGGTGGTCTCGCCGCCGAAGGTCTCGTGATCGGTGTACGCGACGGCGAGCAACAGGGTCTGCCGCTCCAGGCTGAAACGATCCTGCAAGTACCCCATGTTGACGCGCGTACTGACATCGAAGCCGCTGCCGAACACGATCGCATCCGTGTCCTCGTCCGTCAGCAGTACACCCGCGGTCAGCAGCTGGTTCGCGCCCAGCTGCAGATCGTTCTGCCAGTCGAGCGCATTGCGGCGCGTGCGCGCGAAGTCCGTCGACTGGTTCTGATCGATGTCGTCCTCGATGCGGCTCAACGTCATGCGCGATTTCCAGGCATCGGTTCCAAACGCGACATCCGCGGCGGCACTGCCGGTCTTGAAGTCCTGGCTCACCGGTGTGAGGAAGAAATCCAGGTAGTCGGTCGTGCCTTGCGAATACCAGACGCGCGCCCCCAGCCGCGCTGCGCCCACGGCAGTTTGCCCGCGCAATGAGAAGGATCCGTTCTCGAAACCGCTGTCGACATCGCTTGCCGTGCGGGCCGGAAACCCGTCGGTGTCGAACCACACGCCGGTGATGCCGATCGCGCCCTGGTTACCGCCGAAGCCGCCGCTGAACGTGGCCTGGCGCGTGTTGTAGCGGCCGTAGCCGAGACTCGCGTCGAAGCCGCTCTGCGAATACTTGCGCGTGATGATGTTGATCACGCCGCCGATCGCGTCGCTACCGTAGAGCGTGGAGCGCGGCCCTTTCACCACCTCGATGCGATCCACGACCTCGGGCGGGATGTTCTGGATCTGCGCTCCGCCGATGGTGCCGGGATTGATGCGCACGCCGTCGACCAGCACCGTGGTCTGATTGCTGTCGGCGCCGCGAATGAAGACCGAGGTGGTCTGCCCGGGCCCGCCGTTGCGCGCGATATCGATGCCGGCATGAAACTGCAGCAAACCGGAGACGTCTGGCGCGAGCGAGCGTGCCAGGTCATCACGGCTGATGAGGATCACCGGCGCCAGCACATCGCTGAGCGGTATCTCAGTGCGCGTGGCGGTGACGACCGTTTCGCCGAGCGGTGAAACCGTTTCGGCGGCAATAGTGGGGAAACTTACCGCGGCAACTGCGGCCGCGACACACAGGCGACGAATAGACACGGACTGACTCCCCCATGCACTCCCGCATGGCGTTGGGACGAGGGCCAGCCGCGGGCAGGGACAGGGTGGGGGTTAGCCCAGTGCCATCGCCCGCCGCGAAGCTGGTTTGCGGCTGTCAGGCCGGTCTCCGGGCTTACGAGTTGGCTGAAGCGAGCTTCAGCCGGTCGGCATCGCCTTCCCACGCGTTGAGGAATTCCTCGCAGCGCAGTGGCTTCAGGATGCCGTCATCACTCGATCACCGTTGCGGGGGCAGCGCCGGGATTGTCGCTCGCGCGACGCACCGGCTTCCCGTGCACCTGACAGTGGAGCGGCAGCCTAGGGAGCGGATGGAAACGTGTCAAGCGCTGCGCTGGAGTCGATCGCAGCCACGTAGGTCACTTGTCGTGGCCCGTCGGGCCGCCGACCGCTTCGCTGTAGTTTGCTTCGAGATAGCCCTTCATCAGAACCACGATGCGGCGAAGCATGTCGTTGTCCTGTGCGCCGAAGGTCCACGCGCCACTCTGCGCAGAGGCGCGCTGGAAAAACTGCGGCTCGCCGATGACGGTTCCCGAGGGTTGCTCGAGCAATGTCACCTTGAGCACTACGGAGGACGAGCCTGCGAGCGTTCCAGCCCAGAAGCGCTTGCCGCCGCTGATGAAGCGGATGCTCTGCACTTCCGGAACGACGACCAGTGTGGTCTGCGTATCTTCAGGCTTGTCTGCCTTGCCCCAGGTGTCGAGCAACGGCGCAACCTCGTTGTCGAGGTACTCCTGGATTTTAGCTTTGGCCTTCTCGTTGGTGTCCTGTCCGGCGTAGGGCGCGCCCATCTTCAGCGGCTGTATCTCGTACTGCCCGTGGCCCGACAGCTTCGATGTGGGCGGCGGATTGGACGGTACCTCGGCACCCCTGGCGGCAAGGCTGGCGCACAACATCGAGGACAGCAGGAATATTCTTGTTCTCATGGCATTCCCCAGTTGACCGGAAGCTTGTCGGTCAACGATCCGCAGTATCGAGCCGCGGCGCGACCCCGGCAAGGCGGATCATCAGGCGTCCCCGTCCGAGGATTTGCTCATCGTGGGCAACTTCGAAGGAGTACGTGAGCGCCTCGGCACCGTGCGCTTCGCGGCGCGCCTGGATCCGCAGTGCATCCGGCAGCGCTTCGAGACGATCGATGAGCAGCTCGCATTGGCGCACTGAAACCAGCATGCCGGCCCTGCTGGCCTGTTGCGGATCGGGCGCGAGCAAGGCTCCGTGAAGCGCGGCCGCTTGTGCTCCGTACTCGATGAGATGCACGGCTGACAACGCGCCAGCGCGCCGCAACGGATTTCGCAGGTCGCGATGGGTCTCGGACTCGCAGCGGATCTGGTCCTGGTCCCAGCTCAACGCGCGATCGATGAGGCACATCGTGCCTGAATGTGGCACCCGCGCGAGGATTTCGTCGCGGCCGATCACGGCGTGTTGATCCGGATGCCGAGGCAGCGATCGTCGTACTCGCGAACCCCGATGCAGGCCGGGCGTGACGCTGCGAATGCCTGCAGCAGCGGCAGCGCCCGCATTGCCGGGTTTGCCTGGCGCAGCGCTTCGAGCTTCGGATCGTGCATCGTTGCTTCCTCGCGGGCTTCGCAGAGCGCCAGGCGAGCGATCGACCCGGACGCACGAGCACGGGTGAGTAGCAGTGCGACGGCAGCTGGATGAGCGAGCGGTCGCGCGGCAAATAGCGGAGGGGGCGGCGGCACATCGTAGAGCACGAGCAGCACGTCGGTGTCGTCGATGCTCAGCAATGCGAGCGCCTCGCGCAGGCCCGCCGCAAGATTGAAGTCGTAGGCCGACACCGCGCTCGATGGGCCGTGTGCGCGCGTCGCAATGCTCCAGTAGCCCGAGGCAGCGTTATGCACCGAGTTATGGAAGTCGGTTGGCGATACGCTGCGCGTGGGCTCCGCAAGGGCCGTGCAGATGCGGTGAATGATCTCGATGTCGGCATCCGAGGACGCGAACACCGAGGCGAGAGCCGCCGTCGCATCCGCTGCTGCGGTCGCTTCCTGCGCGGCACGCAGTGCCATGCGCACGCCGAGTGGCGCGCGGCGACGCTCGTTGGCCGGCAGGAGTTCTGACTGGACTGTGCCGATTGGTGCTGCCTCATAAGACCTGGCGCCGTTCAATGTCGGAGCCGCCTCCTGCCAGGAGGGCAGGCCGGGCGCGACGAGGCCGATACCCGTGACGAAAGCCTCGTTCATGCAGCTCCTCCGAATACCAGCGCGCAGTTGCTGCCGCCGAACCCGAAGGAATTGCTGAGCACTCGTCGCACCGGTGCGCTGCGAGTCTCGAGCACGATGGTGCCCAGGATCTGCGGATCCTGCTCGCGCGTGTTGAGGCTGCGCGGGAGAAGTCCTGCCTCGATGCAGAGCAGCGCGATGGCCGCCTCGACGATCCCGGCTGCGCCCAGCGTGTGGCCGGTCCAACCCTTGGTGGAGCTTTGCGGCACGCCGTCGCCGAATACTTCCCGCACCGCGCGATCCTCCGCGGCGTCATTGGCAGGCGTGGCCGTTCCATGCAGGTTGATGTAGTCGATGTCGCGCGGCTCGAGATCGGCGCAGCGCAGGGCGCTACGCATGGCCGCACTCGCACCGCGTCCGTCGGGATCGGGAGCCGACATGTGGTGGGCGTCACTGCTCTCGCCGTAGCCGAGCAGCATCAGCTCGCCATTGCCGGGCTCGAGCAGCGCGAAGCCTGCAGCCTCGCCGATCGAAATGCCGTTACGCCTGAGATCCGCCGGCCGGCAAGGCTCAGCGGAGACCAGCTGCAGCGAATTGAATCCGTAGAGCGTCGTGAGGCACAGGCTGTCGACTCCGCCCACCACCGCGGCCTCACAATGTCCCGCGGCTATCGCGCGCCGCGCCGATGCGAACACCTTGGCGCTCGAGGAGCAGGCGGTGGAGATTGCGAGCGTCGGCCCGGCGAGGCCGAGAGCGATGCGCACGTAATCGGCGGCACTGAAGATGTTCTGCGTGTAGCGATGCAGGAAGTAGTCCGGTAACCGCTCGGAACTGCGATCCCGGTCGCGGTAGGCCAGCTCAGTCTGCTGCACGCCGGAGGTGCTCGTGCCGATGAAGACGCCGATGCGCTCGTCGCCCAGCGTCGCCCGGCAGCGCCCGACCGCGTCTCGAAACTCATCCTGCGCCAGCGACAGCTGTGCGAGTCGATTGTTGCGGCAGTCCCAGCGCGCCGACTCGCCTGCGAGCGGTGCATCCAGCCCCGCGACTTCGCCCACGTGAGTTTGCAGTGCGCAGTTTGCGACCGCCTGCGGTCGCAGCCCGGTGCGCTCCGCCTGCAAGGCATCGAGGTGAGCACGGCGCCCGCAGCCGAGCGCCGAGGTCACTGTGTAGGCGCTAATGCGCAGCGGTTCCATCGCGCTCCGGCGCCCCGTCGAGCCAGTAGTCGTGAAAGTTGAACCAGTTGTAGGGCGCTTCGCGCACCTGCTGCTCGAGCCGCGCCGCGAAGCGCTGCGCACAGTCCTGCAACACTTGCTCGCGCCGCTCGCGCGGAAAGTCGATCCGCTGTTCGAACAGCTGTAGCCGGCACTCGTACTGACTGCCGCCACGATAGATCCCGAAGCCAAGCAGCACCGGAACACCGAGCATGCCGGCGATGATCCAGGGTCCAGCGGGTATGCGAATCGACCCGCCCAGGAAGGTCACGCTGATCGAGCGCTCATCGGCGCGCGCCCGATCCGCCATGATGCCGACGATATGTCCGGCTTCGACCGCCTGCTTGATGTCGAGCATCAACCCCGGACCGCGCCGCGAGGCATCGATGATGCGCGCTGCCAGTACCGGGTTGAGCCTCTCGAGCAGGCTCATCGCCATGCGACCGACCTGCCGATCGAGCACGATGCGGATCGGCGCCTCGGCACGACGCGTGCCCTTGATGCGCAGCGCTTCGAAGCTGCCGAAATGTGCGACGAGGAGCAGGCAGCCCTGCTTCTCCCGGATGGTGCGCAGCGCGTCCTCGGCAACGCGTGCGTCGATCTGCAGCTTCTCTTCGCGGTCGCTCAGCAGGTACACACGGTCGATGAAGACCACTGCAAAAGTGTGGAAGTGGCGCAGGATGTCTTGGGCGCGCGGCTCGTGCTCGAGCACACGGCGCAGGTAATCCCTGGAAGCGCGGCGCGCGTCCCTGCCCGTGAGAAAGAAGTAGAGAACGATGGGCCAGAGCAGGAGCCGCATGAGCGGCCGGCCGAGGAGCAAGGTCGTGTTGACCAGCAGGCTGATCATCGGCGGTGTGCTGCGCTCCGGGTAGCTGTCCCATGAGCGCAGGCCCTCGGCATCCTGAGGCGAACGCTTCACGGCTGGCGCGGTGCGAAGTCGCTGGCATGCAGCGTGATCACGCCCACCGCGATCGGCCTGCTTCCCGAGCGGCAGCCGAAGCGGACCGTGTTCGCCCCGGTCGTCTGCAGTTCGACGCTCAATTCATCGCCCGGCCGCAGCGGCCCCAGGAATTTCACCGCGTGAATGTGCTGCGGCCAGCGTTTCATCCCGGTCCGCCGCGAAATCTCCTCGATCACATGCTCCAGGACAACGACGCCCGGCACCACCGGGTTTGCGGGAAAGTGCCCGGCGAAATAGGGCGCATCCGCGGCGATCGCAACGCTCGCTTCACCATCGACTTCGCTCATCAGCTTTCCCCGATGGCGCCGAGAAGCGCGGCACGCGGAATCTTGCCCAGCGCATCCCTTGGCAGCCGCTCGACCAGCAGCAGCGGCCGCGGCACGAGAACCGGATCGAGCTGCGCGGCCAATGCCGCGAGGATCTCGTCGCGAGCGATGCCCGAGGCTACGACGAGCGCTGCGGGACGGCCATCCGGGTGTGGCACGAAAACGATCGCGTCATGCACGCCCCTGATCGTGAGCAGTCGCTGAGTCAGCTCGGCGAGCGAGGCGCGTTTGCCTGCGACCTTCACCAGGTCGGCATCCCGACCGACGAGGCGAAACGTCTGCGGGCTCTCGAGCTCCAGGAAATCGGGCAATGGTACGGGTTCCGGCAGGTGCGCCCCGTGATAGGTCGCGCCTGCCTGGTGGGCCTCGACCCACGCACCCGGATACGCGAACCAATGCTCCGACTGGGTCGTGCGCCGGGAGGCCATGCTGCCCGCTTCGGTGCAGCCGTAGATCTCGAACACGCGAGTGTTCCAGCGACGCTCTGCATCGGCAGCGAGCTCGCGGTCCAGGGGGGCCGTCGCCGAGATGATCAGCTCGAGCGCGGGAAACGACGCTCCGGACGCAACGCAAGCCCGCAGATGAGCGGGTGTCGTGATCAGGACGCGGGGCGCCGGAACAGCCGCCAGTTCTGCGGCGACGTCGGCCGGGAACAGTGGGCGAGCGTCGCTCACCGCGCTGGCGCTGAGCAGAATCAACGTGACCGTGGTCTCGAAGCCATACATGTGCTGCGCCGGCACGGTTGCGACGACATTGAAGCCGCGTGCGTCCGGCAGGAATCTCTCATGCGCGAGTCGCGCCGTCGCCAGGAGTGTGCGCCAGTCCTTCTCGTGTGGCGTCGGCCGCCCCGTGGTGCCCGAGGTGAAGACTATGGCCACAGCACCCGATTCCGCGATCGTGAGGGGTGATCGCATCACGGAGTCGCTGATCGCTCCGTCGGCCAGTTCATCCGTCAGCACGTGGTGATCGGGATAGTGGTCCTGGATCTCGCGTACGGCGAGCGGCGCACGGCTCGAGGGCAGCAGGCTGACCTGTTCGCGCTGCGCTGTGGCCAGGAAAGCGGCCAGGAAATTGCGGCGACTCTCGCAGAGGTTGATCGCGTAGCGCGTGCGCGGCAGCACCCGGGCCAGCGCGTGCGCCTGGGCGTGCAGCTGCGCGGCGCTGACGGCTTGCCCCTGGCGCCACACCACGACCTCATGCGGCGCGTGCTGGCACAGCACCGGGAGCGCCGGGGCCGCGTTCATGGGGACCGCATGCGCACCGGTTTCAACTGGCGCAGGTAGGCCAGGAATCCGGGATGCTCGAGATGCCGGAAGTGCCAGCGGCGCCAGAGGTACTCGCCCGCAAACACCGCGCCGATGAAGAAGTAGTGCAGGAAATTCGTCGCCAGCGACCAGGCTTCACGCGAGGCGAACAGGGCCAGCAGGAGCGCTGAGAGCGTCAGCGCCGCGAACACGACGACCCAGAGTACCGTGACGCTGCGGGTGTAGGTGACCAGCTCCGGCGGCAGCGAGCCTCGCGCGAGCAGGGCGAAGCGGGTCACCATCGGTTGCTGGCCGGGACGCAGCGAAGCACCGAACAGGAACATGAGCGAGAGCGGGATCGCGATCGGCGGCAGGAGCAATACCCAGTGCGTTCCCTGCCAGCGAACGATGAGGGTACTCGCCACGAGGCAGGCGAGCAGCGTCGCCCAGGCCCACGGCCGGCGTGCACGTAGTGAGGGATAGAGGGGCAGGGCACTCAAGGCGGCGAGCGCGAGCCATTCGAGCCAGGGACGCGGCCAGATGACGGCCAGGTGCACCAGCACGGGATAGGCCACGGCTAGCGGGAACATTGGCGTCGGTCAGCGCCCGTTGCGGCGGGTCAGGATGTGAGCCGTGAGCTCCCTGAGCGAGGCGAAGGCGGATTTGGTGCCGGGGTCCTCGGAACGCAGCTCGATGCCATATTGCTTCTGGATGGCGAGGGCAATCTCCAGCGCGTCGATCGAATCGAGCCCGAGACTGCCGTGGTCGAAGCCGAACAATGGCGCCGTCGGCGAGATCCGGGCCGGCGCCACGTCTTGCAGGTTGAGCGCCTCCACCAGCAGGGCGGCGAGCGCGGCTTCGTCAGCCGTCTGCGCGAGCGTCGAAGAATCTGCCACTGTCGTCACCGTGAAGCCGCTGCGAGATGCGATAAGCTAATTGTATGGGGGGCACTGGGCCGATGGAAACGCGATTGCGAGGGATGCTCGATCGTGGCTCGCGCCGTTTCGGCACGGGACTCTCGTTCGTGACCTTCGGGGTGGGCGGCACCCTGCTCAGCCTCACTCTGTTTCCACTGCTCAGACTCTTTTCCCCTAATCGAGTCGTGGCGCAGAGACGCATCGGTGCCGCCATGCAGCGCGTGATGGGACTGTTCATCTGGTTCATGCGCAGTCTCGGCCTGCTGACGTACGAGCTCCACGGGCTGGAACGGCTGGCCCGGCCGGGTCAGCTCATCGTCGCCAATCATCCGACGCTGATCGACGTGGTATTCATGCTATGGCTGACGCCGGACGCGGGTTGCGTCGTCAAGCGGGCGCTGTGGCGCAATCCCGCGCTGCGCTGGCCCGTGCTCTGGGCGGGTTACATTCCGAATTCCGAAGGCTTGCAGCTCGTTCAGGATTGCGCGCGAGTGCTCAAGGCGGGGCGTTCCTTGCTGGTTTTTCCGGAAGGTACGCGTACCGTCCCGGGACGGGCGCTCGTTCTCAAGCGCGGCGCAGCGCAGGTGGCGCTCGCATCCGGCGCCGATGTGCTGCCGGTCACAATCGTGTGCGACCTGCCCTTTCTCACCAAAGGTTCACATTGGTACCGCGTCCCGCCGCGGCGCCCGCACGTTACGATAACGGTCGGCCAGCCGATCCCGGCACTGCGTTACGCCTCCGGCGTTCAGTCACATCCGCTCGCAGCACGCGACCTTACTGCGCAACTGGCCACGCACTTCACCCGCGGCGTCGAGGCCGTGATGCAGGTCCGGCAGGACGTCCTGGTGACGAATCCGCCCGAGATCCAGTCCGCGCGCCTATAATGCGGGCGGTTTTCTCCGCGGCACATCGATGCATAGCGAACAAGAAATATACGGGCAGGTCAGGCGAGTTCTGGCTGAGCTGTTCGAGCTGCCTCCCGAAAAGATCGTTCCGGCTGCCAACCTGTACACGGATCTCGACATCGACAGTCTCGATGCCATCGACCTGATCCTGGAGTTGAAGCAGATCACGGGACGCAAAATACAGCCCGAGCAGTTTCGTCACGTGCGCACGGTCGGCGACGTCGTGACCGCCGTGCGCGAGTTGATGCAGGACGAGACCGCGGCGTGACCGCGCTGACGACGCAGCCCGAAGAATTGAGCCTGCGCAAGCGCCCCTTCGGGCTGGCGGTCAAGGTGCATGTCCCCGCGAGCCTGGGCTGGTTCCACGGCCACTTTCCAGACCACCCGATTCTTCCGGGGGTCGTGCAGCTCGCCTGGGCGATTGAGTACGCCCGCAATCATCTCGACCTCGATCCCGCGATCGAACGCGTGGTGGGCCTGAAGTTCATGCGTGTCGTGCGGCCGGGCGCGCACCTCGATCTCGATCTGCAATGGTCGCCAGAGGAGCGCTCGCTCAGATTCCAGTACAGCGAGCGCGAGCTGGCCTGCTCCTCCGGGCGGTTTGTGCTGGCGCGATGATTCGTGCTTGCGCTGTCATCCCGTACTTCGAGCATCCACAGACTCTCGGCGTCATCGTGGCCGCGCTGCGCCGGCACGGACTCGACTGCTGGATCGTCGATGACGGCTCAGGGCCGACCGCGCACGCGGTCGCACAGGAAATCTCGGAGCGCGAGCCGGGGGCAGTTCGCTTGCTCACCCACGCCACGAACCGTGGCAAAGGGGCGGCAGTACTGAGCGGCTGTCGAACTGCAGCTGCGGCCGGTTACACCCATGCGTTGCAGGTCGATGCCGACGGCCAGCACGATCTCGAAGACATTCCGCTACTCCTGTCACGCGCATCGCAGCATCAGCAGGCATTGATCCTGGCGGTGCCACGTTTCGGCGACTCGATGCCCCGCTCGCGGCGTTTCGGCCGGCATATCACGCACTTCTGGGTATGGATCCATACGCTGTCGCTGGAGGTGGCGGATTCGATGTGTGGCTTTCGCGTCTACCCGCTCGCCCCACTGCTCGCGCTCGCGGCCTCCGAGCGGCTGGGCGAACGTATGGATTTCGACACCGAGGTGGTCGTGCGCCTGCATTGGCGTGGCACGCGGATCATCGAAATTCCGACCGTGGTCCTCTACCCGCGCGATGGCGTCTCGCACTTCCGGCTGTGGCGCGACAATGTGCTCATCAGCCGCATGCATGCGCGGCTTTTTTTCGGCATGCTGCGCCGGTTCCCGCGCCTCATCGCGCGCCGATTCCGCAACACCCGACACGCATGAAAGCCGAGCCGCTCTACCAGGCCGAGATCAGTCTCGAGATCCCGTTCCATGACCTCGACCCGGCCGGCGTCGTATGGCACGGCCACTACGCGAAGTACCTGGAGCTCGCGCGCTGCGAGCTGCTCAAGCAATTCAAGTACAACTACGACGCGATGGCGCACTCCGGATTCCTCTGGCCGGTCGTCGACCTGCAACTGCGCTTCCTGCGGCCGCTGCGTTTCGGCGATCGCGTCATCGTCCACGCCGCGCTGGTGGAATGGGAATACCGGTTGCGGATCGAGTACCTGATCCGCGGCGCCGCCACTGGCGAGCGGCTGACCAAGGCCAGCACCGTGCAGGTCGCGGTCGACGCGAGCAGTGGTGAAATGTGCCTGCGTTCGCCGGACATCCTGTTCGAGCGGCTCGGTGTACCCGCCTGATGCGCGCTGCGCTGCTCGCGATGCTGGTTGCGACGCTGTTTTCGACGCCGCTTTCGACGTCGATAGTGCTCGTTGCCACAGCCGCCGCGGCCCAGCCCGGGAGCGCCGCGAACGGCGCGCTCTTCGAGCACCCCGTGACGGCGGGTCAGCTGCTGCAAACAACGCTCGCTGGCCCGGCTGCAGAGCTCTCAAAGGCCAAGGTACTCAGCGGGAAATTCGTGCAGCGCCGTTTTCTCAAGGGACTCGAGCGGCCGTTGGCATCGAGCGGTGATTTCGTGCTGGCGCGCGAGCAGGGAATCATCTGGCGGACCGCGACTCCGTTTCCGTCCGAGTTCGTGCTCAGCGACAAGGGCATGTCCCTGCTCGACGGCGACACAGAAACGCGCCTGTCGGCTGCCAGCCATCCTGGCCTGCAGGCAGCGCTGAAGATGTTTTTCGCCCTGATCACTCTTGATATGGAGCGCCTCACCGGCAGTTTCGATTTGTACGGTGACAACCAGGGGGATCGGTGGCAGGTCGGATTGCGGCCGCGCGACGGCGGACTCGCGCAGGTCTTCGACCGGGCGGTGATCAGCGGCGCGCAGACGGTGGAACGGATCGAACTGTCCACCGCGGGGGGCGACCGCACCGAGATCGAGTTTTCCGGCGTCGCAACGCGGGCAGAGCTCGACGCGAGCGATGCCGCCCGGTTTCGCGAGTGAAGCCCTATCGGCGCCTGCTGGCTGGAGTTGTTCTGCTGGCAGTGGTGGGCGGCGTCTTCTGGCTGCTGGTGCAGCCACGCCTGCGAGTCGAAACGGATCTCCTCGACCTGCTGCCGCGTCACAGCTCGGACCAGCGCATTGAAGGCGCCGTGGACAGCTTTTCCGAACGGTTGGCGCGCAAGGTGATCTTCCTCGTCGGTGCGCAGGATCCCTCGCTCGCGAGCGCGGCGGCGCACGCCTTCGCCGACTCGCTGTCGCAGTCCGGTGCATTCCAGTCGGTGCGCGAACGGGTCGGACAGGACCTGCAGGCGAGCGTCAATCTCTATCTCGGGCATCGTGCGTGCCTCGCGTCGGTGCGCGACCAGGAAGCGTTGGCGGCCGGCCAGGCTGAGCAGCTGCACCGCTCCGCATTGCTCGCGCTCTACACGCCCGCCGGACTCATGCGGCCCATCGACCTCAGCCGTGATCCCCTCGGTCTCGGTGCGGATTACCTGCTCGATCAGATTCCTGCTTTAGGCAACGCCCGCTTGCAGAGCTCGCAGCTGGTCGTGACGCAGGCCGGCAGGACTTTCGTTCTCGTCATCGCGGAGACCGCCGGGAGTCCTTTCGCCGGCGACGTGCAGGATCACGCCGAGCAGGCCCTCGAGGGCGCGATGCGGGCCGCGAAGACAGCCGGGCGCGGCACCATCACGCTGCTGCAATCGGGCGCCCTGCAGCACGCCACGGTTGCGACACGCCGGGCGCAAAACGAGGTAGCGCTGTTCGGCACGATCGGCACGGTCGCGGTACTGGCATTGATGCTGGCGCTGTTTCGCGATTGGCGTGCGCCGCTGCTGGGCCTGGTCGCAGTGAGTGCCGGGGCTGCGGCCGGCATCAGCGCGACGCATTTCGTGTTTGGCGAGGTGCACCTCGTCGCACTCGTGTTTGGCTCCAGTCTCATCGGCGTCGCGATCGACTACTCGATGCATTTCTATGCCGATCAGTTCAGAGCTCCCGCCACCTGGGTTGCGGCGGATGCCCTGGCGCACGTCGGCCGGCCGATCCTGATCAGCATCGGCGCGACTGTGCTGGGATACGTGGGGCTGCTGGCGCTGCCGTTTCCCGGATTGAAGCAGATGGCATTGATCAGCATTGCAGGCCTGGCTGTCGCCTGTGCCTGCGTCTTTCTGATTTTTCCTGCGGCCGCACGCGGCTCGGGGCGCGAACTGCCGGGCTGGTGCGCGCGGTTCCTGCAGGGTATCGAGCACCTCGGCGGGCGCCTCGCGAATCGGCGCTCGCGCATGCTGCTGGGCGTGGTGGTGCTCGCGTTTCTCGCCGTCGGCCTTTCCCGCATGCAATTTCGTGACGATATCCGCACGCTGCAGATGGTGACACCGAAGCTCGCCGCGGCGGAGCGGCAGGTGGGAGAGTTATTGGGCACGCGCGGAGAAAGCCGGTACTTCGTGGTGAGCGGGGCGGACGCGCAATCGATCCTCGAAGCAGAAGAACGCCTTACGGCCGAGCTGCGCAGGCTGAAGCAGGCAGGCAGCATCGAAGCGTTCACAGCGGTCAGCAATTCATTGCCTTCACTCGAGCGCCAGGCGCAGATTCGCCGCTTGCTGGAGCAGAAAGTCACCTCCGGGGATGGCCTCTTGCCGCGACTCATGCGGGAGATGGGTTTCGATGCCGACGCGATCGCGCGCGAAGTCGCAGCGTTCCGGAACACGGCTGCCCCCCTCGAGCCCGAAGCGTGGCTCGCGAGTCCACTCTCGGTCGCGTACCGCGACCTGTGGCTGGGATCGGTCGGTGGGCAACTTGCGACCATCGTCACCCTTGCCGGCGTCCACGACAGCGAAGCCCTGCGCACCCTCGCGAGCCAGCTTCCAGAAGTCCGCTTTGTGGATCGCGTCGGCGAGATCTCGGCAGTCCTGGCGCGCTACCGGATAGCGGTCTCGGAACTTCTGTTGCTGGCGTACGCGCTGATCCTGGTGGTGCTCGTATGGCGCTACGGTCTGCGTGACGCGGTGTGGCTGCTTGCCGCCCCGCTGGGGGCGACGTTGCTTACACTGGCTTTTGCGGGCGCACTTGGCTTGCAGGTGAATCTGTTTGCCGTGCTGGGTCTGCTGCTGCTGCTGGCGTTGGGAGTGGACTACGCGATCTTCCTGCGTGAATCGACTGCGGAGCGCACGACCGCGATGCTCTCCGTGTCGCTCTCCGCGCTCACCACCATGCTGGCCTTCGGGCTGCTCGCGTTCAGCTCCACGCCCCTGATTCGTTCCATCGGACTCACGTTGCTCGTCGGCATCGGCTGTTGCTGGCTGATTGCCGTGGGCGGCGATTCCTGGCGCCGCTCTGCGGCAGCAATGCAAGCGGAGGCACCACGCCATGGCTGACGTTTTGATCATCGGCGCCGGACCCGCGGGTGCGATTGCGGGCGCCTTGCTCGCGAGGCGCGGCTACGAAGTGCTGATTCTCGAGCGCCAGCAGTTCCCGCGCTTCTCGATCGGTGAGAGCCTGCTGGCGAACAGCATGCAGTTTATCGAGGAAGCCGGGATGCTCGAAGCGGTGCACGCCGGCGCGTTCCAGTTCAAGAACGGCGCCGCGTTCGTGCGCGATGGCGCGTATTCGGACTACAACTTCGCGCAGAAGAGCTCCCCCGGTTACGCTTACACGTTCCAGGTGCCGCGCGCCGATTTCGACAAAGTGCTCGCCGACGAGGCAGCGCGCCAGGGCGCTGAAATCCGCTACCAGGTCGAGATCACGGCGGCGGATTTCTCGGCAGCTGAGCCGGAACTCAGGGCGCGCAACGCCGCCGGCGAGGAATCGCGTCATCGCGCGCGTTTCGTGCTGGATGCGAGCGGCTTTGGACGCACGCTCCCGCGAATGCTCGACCTCGAGCGTCCAGCGGATTTCCCGGTGCGTGCGGCGCTGTTCACGCACATCGAGGATCATGTCGAGGCGGGTGCCTTCGACCGGCAGAAGATCCGCGTCAGCATTCATCCACGCGAGCGGGACGTCTGGTACTGGCTGATTCCGTTCTCCAACGGGCGCAGTTCCCTCGGGGTGGTCGCCACCCGTGAGTTTCATCAGCGTTACCAGGGGAGCACCAGCGAGCGGCTGTGGCAGATCGTGGGCGAAGAGCCGTCGTTGGCCAAGTTGCTGGCGCAGTCGCGGCCCGTGGCGCAAGTGGGCGAGATCGTCGGCTACGCGGCCAGCGTCAAAGCGCTGCACGGCAACGGCTTTGCACTGCTCGGCAATGCCGCGGAGTTCCTGGACCCGGTGTTCTCATCCGGAGTGACTATCGCGATGCAGTCGGCAAGCCTCGCGGCACGCGCGCTCGATCGGCAGTTGCGCGGCGAAACCGTGGACTGGAATGCCGACTTCGATGCGCCACTGAAGTACGGCGTGGAGACGTTTCGCGCCTTCGTCAACAGCTGGTACGACGGAACCTTGCAGGACGTGATCTTTCACACGCGCCAGGACGAGCCGATCCGCCGCCACATCTGCTCGGTGCTGGCCGGTTATGCGTGGGACACGGCGAATCCCTACACCGGCACGCAGGCGCAACGGCGGCTGGCGGCCTTGGCGAGGCTGTGCCGGAATGCGTAGCGGCTCGACGATCGCGCTCGCCTGTCTGGTCGCAGCGTGCGCAACCACAGGCGCACGCGAGAGTCCGACCGGCTTGCAGTCGTGGCAACCGCTGCCACCCTCGACGCTGGGCGCGGTGCGTGGCGCGAATCAGCGCCTGCGAGCGGCCTTTGGCAAGCAGGAGGTCAGCCTCGACTGTGTCGTCAATGTGGATGCCGATCACCTGACCGTGATCGGGCTGCTGCCCGGCGGTCCGAGAGTGTTCACGGTCGAGTACGACGGCAAGCAGGTGACGGCGCAGAAGAATGCCGGTGTGCCAGAGGCGCTGCAGCCGGAACTCCTTCTCAACGACCTGCAGCTGACCTTGTGGCCGCGCGCGGCGCTGCAAAGCGCACTGGAAAAGTCAGCCTGGCGATTGACGGAACCCGATCCACGCACGCGTCGCCTGACCCGCGACTCGAAGCTCATCGCCGAAGTGCACTATGCGACTCCTGATCCGTGGACCGGGCGCGCCTGGCTGGTGAACTTCGAGCGTGGTTACTCGATCACGATCGATTCCGAGCCGCTGCAGTAACATGCACGCCGGCACGAAAGCGATGACCAGGGAGTCCAGGCTGATACCGATCGAAGAGTTGCTGCTGCAGCGGCACGAGATGCTGCTGCTCGATCGCCTGCACGATTTCGGTCCGGAGCATGTTGAAGTGATTGCGAACGTAACGGCGCCGCATCCTCTCGTCGATGAGCCGCGCGGCATGCCTGCGTGGGTGGGTATCGAGCTGATGGCGCAGGCGGTCTCGGTGTTTTCCGGCCTGGAACTGCGCGCCAAGGGACTGGCGCCGCGCATCGGGCTGCTGCTCGGCGCGCGAGTCTACGAAGCGCATGTGCCGTTCTTCCCGCTCGGTGCAAAATTGAGCGTGCGCGCGGTGCTCGCGCTGCGCGATGCGGAGGGGCTGGGCGTATTCGATTGCACCATCCACGAGGGTGGTGAACTCCTGGCTCACGGCCAGGTGAAGGGGTACATGCCGAAGGACATCGACTCATTTCTGAGGTCAGGCGCGCGTGGCTGAGTGGGTACTCGTTACCGGTTCGAGCCGGGGCATCGGCGCCGCAATTGCGCGCCGCCTGGCGCGCGATGGCTACAACCTGGTCCTGCATTGCCGCAGCGAGCGCTCGGCGGTCGAGGCGGTGGCTCAAGATGCGCGGAGCGCCGGCGCGCAGACACGCGTTCTGCAATTCGACGTGAGCGATCGGACCGCGACCCACGCCATCCTGAACGCGGACCTCGAAGCGCACGGCGCGTACTACGGCGTCGTTTGCAATGCCGGCATAGCGAGGGATGGCGCCTTCCCGGCGCTCTCGGATGAGGATTGGGATAGTGTCATCAGGACCAATCTCGATGGCTTCTACAACGTCCTGCAGCCGCTGGTGATGCCGATGATTCGCCGGCGCATGCCGGGCCGGATTGTGACGCTGTCCTCAGTTTCCGGTGTCATCGGCAATCGCGGCCAGGTCAACTACAGCGCTGCGAAGGCCGGTATAATCGGCGCCACCAAGGCGCTCGCCGTGGAACTGGCGAGCCGTTCAATCACCGTCAATTGCGTGGCACCGGGACTCATCCGCACCGCAATGAGTGCCGAAGCGCCCCTCGAAGAAGTACTCAAGATGATTCCCGCCCAACGGGTCGGAGAACCCGATGAAGTCGCCGCAGTGGTCGCTTTCCTGATGTCGGAATCCGCCTCGTACATCACTCGCCAGGTGATCGGCGTCAACGGCGGGATGTGCTGATGCACGGCAACGGCAGCGGTAATGGTAATGGCAGGCGCGTCGCCGTGACCGGCATGGCGGGCATCACCTCGATCGGTCAAAGCTGGTCCGAAATCGACCAGAGCCTGCGCGCCAACGCGAGCGGCATCGAGCACATGACCGAATGGGCCCGTTATGTCGAGCTCAACACGCGGCTCGCCGGCCCGGTGCGCAACTTCATTGCGCCGGCGCATTTCACGCGCAAGGTGACGCGCTCGATGGGCCGCGTCTCGCTGCTTGCGACCTGCGCAACGGAAATGGCGCTGACACACGCCGGCCTGCTCGAGGACGAATCGATACGCGACGGCCGGATGGGCGTCGCATACGGGTCCTCGACCGGAAGCCCGGAAGCGGTGCGCGACTTCGGCGACATGCTCTCGACCTGCCGCATGGGCAACATCAACGCCACGACTTATCTGAGGATGATGCCGCACACCACCGCGGCCAACATCGGTGTGTACTTCGGTCTCAAAGGGCGCGTGATCCCGGCCTCCAGTGCCTGCACCTCCGGCAGTCACTCGATCGGCTATGCGTACGAATCCATCAAGTACGGCAAGCAGCTGATGATGGTGGCCGGCGGCGCCGAGGAACTGTGCGTGAGCGAAGCGGCGGTGTTCGACACGCTGTTCGCGACCAGCACGCGCAACCAGATGCCGAAGACCACGCCACGGCCCTTCGATCGCGATCGCGACGGGCTGGTGATCGGGGAGGGCGCGTGCACGCTGGTGCTCGAGGAGCTCGAGCATGCGCTGGCGCGGGGTGCGCGGATTCACGCGGAGATCGTCGGCTTCGGCAGCAACGCCGACGGTGATCACCTCACTCATCCCAACACGCACACCATGCAGCGCGCGATGCAGATGGCGCTCGAGGATGCGGGAGTGCCGGCCGGGGCTGTGGGCTACGTCAACGCCCATGCCACGGCGACGGAGCAGGGCGACATCGCTGAAACCCACGCCACCGCGCGGCTGTTCGGCCCGCGCGTGCCGGTGAGCTCACTCAAGGGCCACATCGGTCACACGCTCGGCGCTTGCGGCGCGATCGAAAGCTGGGCGACCATCGAGATGCTGAATGCGGACTGGTACGCGCCGACGCTCAATCTGGAAAATATCGACGAGCGTTGCGGCGAGCTCGACTACATCACGCGCGAAGGCCGGCGTGCCCAGTGCGAATATGCAATGAACAACAACTTCGCGTTCGGCGGCATCAACACCTCGCTGCTGTTCCGTCGCGTGAGCTGAAAACCAACCACCAACCCAGAGGCAGATCATGCGCATGAACAAGATGCTGACAGTCGCGTTCGGGGCGATCCTGGTGATCAGTGCCGTGCAGGCACGCGACACGCACCTCAAGCTCCCGCTCACGGAGGCGATGCAGACAGCGGACTACAAGGCCAAGGTGGATCCGAATATCAAGATGTATTTCGGTGCCCAGGAGCACCCGAAGCCGGCGCAGAGCTTCGGCACCGTCAAGACCAACAAGAAGACCAACTTCTTCAACAAGTCCGACAAGGAAGGCTGCGAATGGGTGTTTCTCTCGGCGATCATGGCGTTGCAGGATGCGGCGCGGCAGCGCGGCGGCAACGCGGTGGTCAACATCAAGAGCAACTATAAGAACGTCGAGTTCAGCAGCGAAACCGAATACGAATGTGGCGCCGGATCCGTGACGGGCGGTGTGGCGCTGATCGGCGAGATCGTCAAGCTCTGATACGGACATCCCTTCAGCATGCAGTCTGATTTCCTGCGTGTCGCGCTGCAGGCGGCCGAGGCGGCGGCCGAGATCATCAAGCCGCTGTATCAGAGCAACGTCGAGGTTCGCACCAAGGCGGACAAGTCGCCGGTGACGGTCGCGGACGTTGAGGCCGAGAAGCGCATCCGCGCGCTGCTCGAAGAAAACTTCCCCACGCACGGTTTTTATGGCGAAGAGACCGGTGAGCGCGGTCGTGACGCCGAATACCTGTGGCTGGTCGATCCGATCGACGGCACCAAGGCGTTCGTGCGCGAGTACCCGATGTTCTCGACGCAGATCGCGCTCATGCATAGGGGCGAGCTGATCGTGGGCGTTTCGAGCGCCCCCGTGTACGGCGAGCTGGCTTACGCGGAAAAGGGTCGCGGTGCGTGGCTCAACGGCCACCAGGTCAAGGTGAGCGCGATCGACGAGCTCGAGGACTGCTCGGTGTCAGCGGGAAATCTCAAGTCGCTGGCGCGCAGCAAGCGGTGGCAGGCCTATGGCGAGATCGTCGGTCGCGTGGACCGCATCCGCGGCTACGGGGATTTTCTTCATTACCACCTGCTCGTCTCGGGCCGGATCGACGCGGTGCTCGAATCGGACGTGAACATCCTCGACATCGCGGCGCTCGCCTGCATCGTCGAGGAAGCGGGCGGGCGCTTCACGGATCTCCAGGGCAAGCCGGTAGGGCTCGACATCGACAGCGTGCTGGCAACGAACGGTCTGTTGCACGGGCCGCTTCTGCAAGCCCTCGCTCACTGATCGGCGAGGAAGAACTCCACGGTCGTGACGACGCGGATGCGTTTGAATTCGGGAGAGAACGGATCGCGATCCTCGATCGTGAAATAGCCCTGCTGCGCTTGACGGATCGCACCGACCCGGCTAGTCGCTGATGAAGACACGCCGGCCCTTGAATTCGAGCTCGTGCACCGGCGTGCGATACAGGCGCGTGAGGTGCATGGCATCGAGGACCTCGGCGACCGGCCCGAAGTTCCAGCTGCCATCTCCATAGAGGAGCAGCGCCCGATCGGCGAACCGCGCCGCGAGCGTCGCATCGTGCAGGCTCGCAATCACGAGACGCCCGGCATCCGCGCGCTGGCGAAAACACTTCAGCACCTCGACCTGGTGATGCGGATCGAGGTGATTAGTGGCCTCGTCGAGCAGGAACACGCCCGGATCCTGCGTGAGAATCGTGGCGATGGCGAGCCGCCGGCGTTCACCGCCCGACAGCGTATCGATGCCGCGGTCCTCGCGCAGCGCGAGATCGACTTTCTTAAGAGCAGCGCGCGCGATGGCGGCGTCGGCGGCGCTCTCCCACTGCCAGAAATCGAGGTGCGGGTGTCGCCCGATGAGGGCGGTTTCCAGCACCGTCGAGGGAAACGGATCCTCGCTGGATTGCGCCAGCAGGCCGAGCGAGCGTGCCAGTTCGCGCCGCGGCCATTGTCCGAGATCGCGCTCGCCGAGGCGGACCTGACCCGCGGCAGGGGCACGCAGGCCGGCGAGCGTGTGCAGCGTGAGTGTCTTGCCGACGCCATTCTCGCCGAGGATCGCGATCAATTCGCCGGGCACCGCAGTGAACTGCAGATCCCGCACCAGGCGGCGGCGCGGAACATCGACGCACAGGTCCGATACCGTGAGCGTCAGCGCTGGGAGCGGAGCAGCTGCCGCGTTCACTGCGGGCTCCAATTGATTTCCTGGGCCGTAAGGGACCCGATCACGACTTGCCGCAGGCTCTCCGGCATCTCCCATTGCGTCGCGCTCAGCATGCGCCGGCCCGCCATGATCTCCGCCTCGTCCTGGGGAAGGAGCGGATCACGCTTGGGATCCGCGTAGCCGTCCGGATAGCGAGGCTCGCCGCTCGCCGGATCGTATTTGTCCGTGGCACCAACCGTGTGCAGGAATTCGTGCGCGATGACGATGTTGTTGCTCGCAGTCATCGACGGATCGGCAAAGGCGTACACCACGCCGAGCAGTCCCTTTTGCAGTCCCAGCGAGTGAGGCACCGAGGTCGTGAGCTGCGGATCATGGTAGAGGACGAAGATGTCGATATCGGGCGGCGGCCGTGTCTCAGCACTCGTCGCCCGCCAGCTCCAATAGCGCAGGCGCAGACTCCACAACGCACGGCTGAGCATGCTCGCGCCCGGATCGAGTTGCGGTGGTTTCGCGTGGATTTCGCTGTAGAGGCGCAGGCGCGCAGGTTCTGCGAGTTGCAGTCCGTAGTGTCGCGCCTGGCCCGCGAGGAAAACGCCGATCGGGGCGAACGTATCTTCGCTCAGCGAGTCGATGTAACGCCGCGTCGCATCGCTCGCATCCGCGCTGATCGGATGAACCGCAACCCACAGCGGCTTGTCCCAGTCGGTGCTGCGCACACGCGCGAGATACGCGCCGGTGGCGACGAACGCCAGGATCAGCAGCAGGATCGTGATTCGTATCGCACGAAACACGCCGTCATTCCGCCGCGGTCGCGTCGACGTCGAGGACCTCGCCCTCGGCGGCATTGACGGTAATGGTGATCGGCCGGCAGCAGACGCTGCAATCCTCAATGTACGACTGCGTCGCCTCGCTGGCATCGATCACGACCTGGATCTCCTCCCAGCAATGGGGGCACTGGATGGTGCGCGTCTCTATGAGAGAGGGCATCTCAGGGCTGCAAGCGTGTGGCGTGCCATGGCGAAGCGGCAAAGGCATGTTCGTCCGCCGCCGTGAGCGTGCGTTCCCAGCGTGCCCGGTCATGGATACGGTGTTCGCCTTGCACCCAGAGCTCGACCGCGTCGGCCCAAAGTCGATAACCGCCCCAGTGCGGCGGGCGCGGTAGTTGCGCGACGTGCTCGGTGGCCGAGTGCGACTGCAGAGCGTCAGGCGTGCCGAACTTCGCACTGGCGGTACGTATCGCCTGCACCAGCGCGGCGCGCGATGCAACGGGCTGACTCTGTTGACTGGCCCACGCGCCGAGCTGCCGTTGCCACGCGCGCGAGGCGAAGTACGCATCGCTTTCTGCCACCGTGGTTTTCACGATCGGGCCCTCGATCCGCAATTGGCGTTGCAGAGTATCCCAGTGCAGCACGGCTGCCGCGCGCGCGTGGGCTTCGATCTCCTGACCCTTGCGGGACTGATAGTTCGTATAAAAGAGAATGTAGCCGGGCGCGGCGACGATCGACTTGCAGAGCACTACACGAGCGGACGGCCGGCATTGCGCATCCACCGTGGCGAGGACCATCGCGTCCGGATTGGGGAGCGCGCGCCGAGCCCAGGCCTCCTTCAGCCAGGCGGCCGCGAGTGGCATCGGATCATCCGGCAGCGGATCGGGCAGCATCTGCACGGACGCGTTCATGCATCACATACTAGGGGAACCGCGCGCAAAGTTCTTCTGGCGTGCCGCCTCCGACTGCCGCCAGAATGCGCGCTCCCCGATCGCGTCCGAGAGGAGGCGCGTTTGCCGACAGCGCACATCAACGGCGTCGACATCTTCTTCGACGTGCACGGCGATGGCGAGCCGCTGGTCATGCTGCACGGCCTGGGCGCCAGCAGCCAGGACTGGGAGCACCAGGTGCCGGCATTCGCGACGCAATACCGCGTGACGACGCCCGACCTGCGCGGTTTCGGCCGCAGTGGCAAGCCGCGTGGCCCCTATTCGATCGCGCAATACTCGGCCGACGTGCGCGCGCTCCTCAGCGTGCTGGGCATCACGCGCTGCCACCTGCTCGGGCTCTCGATGGGAGGAGCGATTGCGTTCCAGATTGCGCTCGATGATCCCGGCCGGCTCGCGAGTCTCGTCGTCGTCAACAGCTCACCGAGTTTCGAGCTCAGCAACTGGCGCCGCAGGCTCATGGCCTGGACGCGCCAGCTCCTGCCGCACGTGTTCGGGATGCGCGGTCTGAGCCATTACGTCGTTGCGCACCTGTTCCCGAAACCCGAACAGCACGAGATGCGGGCCCGGCTGATCGCGCGCGGCAGCAGCAACGATCGCGATGCCTACATCGCGGCGTTGCATGCCCTGAAAGGCTGGACAGTCGAAAAACGGCTGGGCGAAATCGATACGCCGACGCTCGTGATCTCGGCGCAATTCGACTACACGCCCATCAGCGAGAAGGAGCATTACGTTGCCCGGATGCGCAATGCCAGGCTCCGGGTCATTCCCGATAGCCGCCACGCCAGCCACTGGGACCAGCCGCAGAGGTTCAACCGTGAGGTCCTGGACTTCCTGGCCGAGCACCCGATTGGGGGCCGGCCAGGCTGAACGGCTGATTCAGTCACGATTCAGGCGGCGGGAACTAGAGTTCAGGCGTCTATAAAGGAGCCCTACGCCATGCTGCGACTCAAGCTTCTTGCCGCCCTTGCAAGCTGTGCGGTTCTGTTCTCGGCCACCGCTGGTGCCGACGATCATGGTCGCGGCCGCGGCAACGACCGCAACTGGAACGACCGGGGCAATTCGCACCAGTCCGACGGGCGCTGGAACAATAGCGGCCGCTGGAACAACAACGGCTGGAACAACGGTCGCTGGACCGATGCCCGCTATGTCCGCGCGCGGCCGGTCTACGTCGTTCCGGGCAGGTCCTACTACCGCGGTGGTTACTATGGTTACGCTCCCGCGCCGGTCTACTACGGCCCGCCGCCGGGATACTACGCGCCAGCGCCGGTCTACCCCTACTACCCGTACGGCGGCTATGGCTACGGTGGCTACAATCGTCCCAGCGTGACCGGCTCGATCATCTTCTCGTTCCCGTTCCACTTCTGATCGGTTAGTCCACCGGTCGAAACCAGCAGCCGGGCATCTGCCCGGCTGTTTTGTTGGCGTGGTCGGCAGGGAGTCCCCTACGGCTTGCGGCTCCCCGGCCCCATCGGTAAAACGATCTGCATGAACCGAGCGCGCGGCCAGCCATGAACCTCGACTCGCTCCGCGAGCAGCTCGATGCGCTTGACCATCAGCTGATCGAGATCGCCGCGCAGCGCCAGCGCCTGAGCACCGAGATCGCGCGCATCAAGCGCGAACGCCGCCTTCCGACCCGGGACTTCAGCCGCGAGCGTGAGGTGATCCTGCGCGGGCGCGAGGAGGCGGCGCGCCTCGGGGTCTCCCCGGAGCTTGCCGAAGCGCTGCTGCGTCCCCTGATCCACGCCTCCCTCGCCACGCAGGAGCAGGCTCGCATCGCCGCCCAGGGACAGGGAACCGGAAAGCGTGCGCTCGTGATCGGTGGCAAAGGCAAGATGGGCGGCTGGTTCGTGGAGTTTCTCGCCTCGCAGGGGTACGCCGTCGAAATCGCGGATCCCGCGGGCCCGGTCAAGGGATTCGTGCATCGCGCCGACTGGCAGGGTGATGCGCTCGATCAGGATCTCATCATCCTGGCGACGCCGCTCGGAGCGACAGTCGAGGTCCTGCAACAGCTCGCCAGGCGACGCCCGCCGGGACTCGTGTTCGATATCGGCTCGCTCAAGACGCCGCTCCGGGCTGGGCTCGTGGACCTGGTGCGTGCCGGGTGCGAGGTGACCTCGATCCACCCGATGTTCGGACCCGACACCGACATGCTCTCCGGCCGGCACGTGATCTTCATCGACCTCGGGAGCCCGAAGGCGCTGAGCGCGGCGCGGGAATTGTTTGCGCCTACCATGGTCGAGCAGGTCGTGATGTCACTGGATGATCACGATCGGCTCATCGCATATGTCCTTGGTCTGTCGCACGCCCTCAACATCGCCTTTTTCACCGCGCTCGCCGAGAGTGGCGAAGCGGTCCCGCAGCTCGCGCGGCTGTCGAGCACGACATTCGATGCGCAGCTCGACGTCGCCACCCGCGTCGCGGCGGAAAGTCCGTCGCTGTACTTCGAGATCCAGAGCCTGAACCAGTACGGCGGCGAATCGCTGGCAGCGCTCGAGGCTGCGGTGGCACGGCTGTCACGTATCGTCACGGCGCGCGACGAGGCCGAGTTCGTCAGCCTCATGATGCGCGGCAAGGCCTATCTCGATGGGCGCGGCACAGCCCGGCCCGAGAGCTGAAGCCCAGCCTCCGAGGACGCCAATGGCACGAAGGGAATCGACCCGCTCCGAACTCCCGGCAACACCGGAGCCGCTGGCACCGCTCCAGGAAGAGATTCGCGAGCTGAGGGCGCGCTTGCATGCACTCACCGGCGAAGCAGCAACCAACGAGGTGATCCTGCGCAAGACGCAGGAACGCGAGCTCGAGTTGCTGAAGGCGGAGTCCCTGCCAGTGTTGTTACGCGCCCTGGTGACGGGACTGGCAGGCTCATATTCGCTCGATGCGGTGACCCTCGTGCTGCTCGATCCGCAGCACGAAATACGGCACCTGCTCATCGGCAGCGGCGAACACCTGGAGGAGTTCCCCGGCGTCATGTTCGTCGAGAGCCTGACGGCACTCGCGCCCGCGTTCGTGGCGCTGCACCGTCCATGGCTCGGTCCCTACATCGGCTCCGATCACCAGCTGCTGTTTCCGGGCGGGCGCCCGCTGCGCAGCATCGCGTTGATCCCGCTCACCCGGCAGGACCGGCTCACCGGCACGCTCAACTTCGGTTCCACCGACGAGAAGCGTTTCACCCGCCATCACGCGACCGACTTCCTGGCGCATCTCGGCGTGATCGCAGCCGTGTGCATCGAGAACACGATCAACCGCGCCCGGCTCCTGCGCAGTGGCATGACGGATTTCCTCACCGGCTGGCACAACCGCCGCTATCTGCACACGCGCATCAAGGAGGAGCTCGCTCGGGCTCAGCGTCATGGCTCGAGCGTCGCCTGCCTGATGATCGACGTCGATCACTTCAAGCAGACCAACGACATCCACGGACATCTCGCGGGCGACCAGGTGTTGCGCGAGCTGGCGCAGCGCATCGACGGACAGATCCGCGGCAGCGATACAGCGGCGCGCTTCGGCGGCGATGAATTCGCGATACTGCTGCCGGATACCGGCGTGGTCGAGGCGGCCCACCTCGCGGAACGCATCCGCCAGATCGTCTGCTCGGCCCCGATCGATCTGGGTGATTCACGGACCCTTGCGCTGTCGCTGTCGATCGGTGCGGCAGCCATCGAGCCGCGGCGCGAGGAACGCGATCTGAAGGCGATGGCTGACAGGCTGCTGGCCGAAGCAGATTCGGCCTTGTACCGGGCCAAGGCCCAGGGTCGCGGCCGCGTCGAGGCTTCCGACCCGGTCAGCCGATGAATCGCTGACGGCGCATCAGCATCAGGAACAGCGGCACTCCGATCAGTGCGGTCAGCGCCCCCACCGGCAGCTGTCGCGGCGCAATCACGCTGCGCGCCAGCAGATCTGCCAGCACCAGCAACACGCCACCGAGGAGAGCGGAGGCCGGAATCACCACGCGGTGATCGCTCCCCAGCATCATTCGAGCGAGGTGCGGCGTCACCAATCCGACGAAGCCGATGCTGCCGGCCGTGGTGACGGCGACCGCGGTGAGCAGAGAGCCGGCGGCGAATACCGCGATGCGCGCCCGGCCGAGAATCAATCCAAGGGCACGCGCCTCGACTTCGCCGCGCGCCAGCAGGTTGAGGGATCTCGAGAACAGCATTGCTCCCGCAAGCACCGGCAGCAGCACCGCGAAGACGCGGGCCGGCGAGCCGCTGGTCGAGAAGTCGCCCATCAGCCAGAAAACCATGCCGCGCAGACGGCTCTCGGCGCCCAGCGCGAGCATGAGACTTACGATGGCGCCACAGCCCGCCGCGACCACGACGCCCGTGAGGAGCAAGCGCATGGGGGTCCAGCCACCTTCGCCGTGGGCCAGCGCGAACACGAGCACGGTCGCTGCGAACGCGCCCAGCGCCGCACCCCCGTCGATCCAAAGCCCCGAGAGCCCGAGCAGCATTGCACCCAGAGCCGCGATCGACGCGCCGCCCGAGATGCCGAGGATGTAGGGGTCGGCGAGTGGGTTGCGAAGCAGGACCTGCATCATCACACCCGCCAGTGCCAGCGTGGCGCCGGTGCCGAAAGCGGCGAGGGCCCGTGGGAGTCTCAGGTCGAGCACCAGGGTCCGAGCCAGGCTGTCCTGCGAACTGAGCAGGCTTCTCCAGACTTCGGCGGGGTCGAGCGCCGTGCTGCCGACCAGCAGCGCGGCGAGAATGCTGAGCGCGGCGGCGACTCCGAGCGCGGAGAAAACCAGTGCGGGGGGCAGGCGTGTCACGCGTACGCAAGCCTACTGGTGCGGGTCCGCGCTCACAAGGTTGCAGCGGCGGGGCTGACAGGCGGATTTCAGCACCGCGCGGTTCTTATGGAAGAATGCCCGCGCCATGTCCGACACCATTGATGCCCAGGGATTTCGCGCCAACGTCGGTATCGTCCTGATGCGCGACAGCGGCGAGCTGCTGCTCGGCGGACGCAGCGGCGGGCGCGGCTGGCAATTTCCGCAAGGTGGCATTCGTCCTGGCGAAGCGCTCGAAGCGGCGCTGTATCGCGAGTTGCACGAAGAGATCGGTCTCGATGCCGCGGATGTCGAGATGCTCGGCAACACGAGGTCCTGGCTGCGCTACCGCCTGCCGCCACAGTACGTGCGCCGCGAGTCGGTGCCCTTGTGCATCGGGCAGAAACAACGCTGGTTCCTGCTGCGCCTGACTGCGCCGGAAGAGAAACTGCGCTTCGATGCGACCGACGCTCCCGAGTTCGAATCGAGCCGCTGGGTGACGTACTGGACGCCGGTGCGCGAGGTGATCTACTTCAAGCGTCACGTCTACGCACGAGCGCTGCACGAGCTGGGTGCGCTGGTGTTCCCACAGGGTCTGCCGCCGTATCCCGAGTGGTGGCCGGAGCGCCTGCGCGAGCGTGCGCCCGTCACAAAACCACTACGTCACCGTTGAATCGCGCAGCGTTACGCGCGGCTCGTGGCCGCTTGAGGTAATCTACCGCCCGGTTCTGGAGGGCGGTGCCCCGCGATCGATGCCAGCTCAGCCGGCCACACTCGTCATCCGCGCGCGGCGCCCCTGGGTGCGTCGCGCGATCTGGATCGGCGCCCTCGCCATTCTGCCGGTCGTCATCTACCTCACCTACGAGCTCGGACGCTTCGATGGTGGTTACGATAGTTCGACGGTGAGCCAGGGGCGGCGCGAGCTGGAGGTCGAGATCGAGCGGCTGCAGAAAGCCAATGCCGAGCTGCGCGCCAACCTGGCGGAACTCGAGACCGGGCGCGTCGCCCAGCAGCAGGAGCGCGCGGAGCTGGCGCGCACCATCGGGGATTTGCAGGCCCAGGTCGGCCGACAGAGCCAGGATGTCGCGTTCTATCGCGGCCTGGTCAGTTCGACGCTCAATGCCCCCAACATCAAGGTGCAGAAGTTCCAGGTAATGGCCGGCGCAAGTAGTGGCAAGTACCACCTGCACCTGGTGCTGGTGCAGGCCGTGCGGCCCGACAACATCGTCACCGGGACGGTGGAAATGACGGTCGAGGGCACCGAGCGCGGTCAACCGGCGAAGTACGGCCTGGCGCGCCTCAGCAGTGATGGGCGCAACCAACTGTCATTTTCCTTCCGCTACTTCCAGGATCTCGACCAGGAAGTCGCGCTGCCGGACGGATTTCAGCCCGGCCGTGTGAACGTCGAAGTGAAATCTTCGGGGCGCAATGCGCCAGTCAGTCAAACCTTTAACTGGAACGAGCAGAGTTCCTGAGCTACTGCCAGAGGAGTCTCAACGCCAATGTTCAAACGCAACAGCTCCGCCGACGGCGTGCGCGGTGAAATCGATACCCTGATCGGCCGCACCACGCGCATCAACGGCGACGTGACGTTTTCGGGTGGCTTTCACCTCGACGGGCATGTTTCCGGCAACGTGCGTGCCGAGTCGGGCACGACTTCCGTGTTGAGCGTCAGCGAGCACGGTTCGATCGAGGGCTCGGTCGAGGTCCCGCACGTGGTGCTCAACGGCGCCGTGAAGGGCGACATCCTGGCCCACGAGAGGGTGGAACTGGGCGCGAAAGCCCGGGTCAACGGTAATGTCTGCTACGGCGTGATTGAAATGGCGATGGGCGCCTCGATCAATGGCAAGCTGATTCATGATCCGGCAGCGCCGGAGCACGGTATGGACGCCGAGCCCGCCCCGGTGGCAGGAACGTGAATCTTTGACCCTGCCGGCGCCGGATCGCTAGACTCCCATACGAGGCTGCCTCACCGATGAACGACACTGCCACACATGCTGCCCACGACCAGGCCCAGGACCTGGTCTTTACCGATGCCGCCGCCAGCAAGGTGGGCGAGCTGATCCGTGGCGAGTCGAATCCCAACCTGAAGCTGCGCGTCTTCGTGCAGGGCGGTGGTTGCTCGGGATTCCAGTACGGCTTCACTTTTGACGAGAACATCGAGGATGGCGACACCTGTGTCGAGAACCAGGGTGTGAAACTCATCGTCGATCCGATGAGCTTCCAGTACCTCATGGGCGCGGAGATCGACTACCGCGAGGACCTCGAGGGCGCGCAGTTCGTGATCCGCAATCCGAACGCCACGACGACCTGCGGTTGCGGTTCGTCGTTCTCCGTCTGACCCTGAGCAAAGCACAAAGCAAAGTCCCGGACGTCATCGCGGCTGTCGATCTCGGGTCGAACAGCTTCCACATGGTCGTGGCGCGCTACTCGCACGGCCAGCTCACCATCCTCGACCGCCTGCGCGAAATGGTGCGTCTCGCCGCCGGGCTGGACGCCGAAGACCGGCTCGACAAGGCCGTGACGGTGCGCGCGCTCGAATGCCTGCAGCGCTTCGGGCAGCGCTTGCGCGATATGCACGCCGAGAACGTGCGCGTGGTCGGCACCAACACGCTGCGCAAGGCGCATCGCAAGCAGACCTTCCTCGAGCGCGCGCGCGACGCGCTCGGCCACCCGATCGAAATCATTTCCGGCATCGAGGAGGCGCGACTCATCTACCTGGGCGTTGCCAACACGATTCCCAACGACCCGGGCCGACGCCTGGTCGTGGACATCGGCGGCGGCAGCACGGAAGTCATCATTGGCGAAGGGTTCAATCCGCTGCGGCTGGAAAGCCTCTACATGGGCTGCGTCGGCATGAGCCTCGCGCACTTCGGCGATGGCAAGATCTCCGAAAAACGCTTTCGTCGCGCACGCATGGCTGCGCGCCTCGAGCTGGAACCAGTGCAGGCCGCCTTTCGCTCGCAGGGCTGGCAGCACGCGTTCGGCAGTTCGGGAACCATCCGCGTCATCGCCGACATCATTCGTCATTTCGATCCCACTGCCGTTGCCATCACGCCCGAAGGACTCGAGCGTGTGATTCACGAGACCATCGAGGCGGGCCACGTCAACGAGGTGCACCTGCCCGAAGTGACGGCGGAACGTGCGCCGGTGTTCCCAGGCGGACTCGCGATCCTCGCGGAGCTGTTCGAAGCGCTCGAGGTCGAGCAGATGCGCATCGCCGACGGCGCACTGCGCGAAGGACTGCTCTACGACATGATCGGCCGTTTCACTGACGAGGATGCGCGCACACGCACCGTGCGGGCGATGGAGCAGCGCTATCACGTCGACATCGCCCAGGCGGAGCGGGTGGAATCCACCGCGCTCGATTTTCTGCGGCAGGTGGCGGCACCCTGGGGCCTGAGCGATCCACTCGCGGAACTCGCGCTGGGCTGGGCTGCGCGCTTGCACGAAATCGGGCTCGATGTCTCGCATTCGCACTACCAGAGGCACGGCGCGTATTTGCTCGAGCACGCCGACTTGCCGGGCTTTCCGCGCGAGGAACAGATGTTGCTGGCGGCACTGGTCGGCGGGCACCGCCGCAAGATCATCGTCGCGGGGAGCGAGGAACTGATTCCGCCGTGGGACAAGAAGGCGCTGTTCCTTCTGCTCCTGTTGCGGTTGGCGGTGCTCATGCATCGCGGCCGCACTTCCGAGCCGTTACCGCCCATCACGCTCCTGCCGCGCGGCCAATCGTTGACGATCGAATTTCCGCGCGGCTGGCTCAAGGACCATCCGCTCACGATCGCGGACTTGCGCAATGAAGTCGATTACTGGAAGGCGATCGGGTTCAGGTTGCGCGTATTCGATTTCACGCACTGACGCTGAGCTGGCCCGGCGCCGCGTAGGCTTCCAGCAATTGCTGCTGCACGCTGACAGCGGCGGCAGCGGTACTGCCCACGCGCGAGTAGGTGCCATCGGCGTGCAGCTCCCAGGCCTGCGCGGTATCGACGAGTTGCAGCTCCAGGTCGCGCAGGATGCGCTCGCGATGCTTGGGGCGCTGGATCGGGAAGGCCACTTCGATGCGGCGGAAGAAGTTGCGCTCCATCCAGTCGGCGCTCGCACAGTAGACTTCCTCCCCGCCAGCATTGAGAAAGTAATACACGCGCGCGTGTTCGAGGAAGCGGCCGACGATCGAGCGCACGCGGATGTTTTCCGAGACAGCGGGAATGCCGGGCCGCACCGCGCAGATGCCGCGCACGATCAGGTCGATGCTGACACCGGCGCCAGACGCCTCGTAGAGCATACGGATGATTTCCGGCTCGATGAGCGCATTCATCTTGGCGATGATGCGCGCCTTGCGCCCGCCGCGCGCATGCTCGGTCTCGCGCGCGATCTTCTCCATCAGGGTGCTGTGCAGCGCGAAGGGTGACTGCACCAGTTTGCGCAGTCGCGGCACCTGCGTGAGGCTCGTGAGCTGCAGGAACAACTCGTGCAGGTCCTCGCCGATCGCCTCATCACTGGTGAACAGGCCGTAGTCCGTGTAGGCACGCGCAGTCTTGATGTGGTAGTTGCCGGTGCCGATGTGGCAATAGCGGCGCAGGTGCCCGGCTTCACGCCGCACCACCATGATGAGCTTGGCGTGCGTCTTGTAGCCGACCACGCCGTACATCACGTGCGCGCCGGCTTCCTGCAGACGCGTTGCCAGCTCGATGTTGGCGGCCTCATCGAATCGTGCCCGCAACTCGATGATGACGGTGACATCCTTGCCAGCCTGCGCGGCGTCCACCAGCGCATCGACAATCTGCGAATCCGCGCCGGTTCGATACAGGGTCTGCTTGATGGCCAGCACCTCCGGATCGGCGGCAGCCTGGCGCACGAAATCGGCGACGGGCGTGAAGCTCTGATAGGGATGATGCAGCAGCACGTCCTTGTTGCGGATCACCCCGAAAATGTCGGCCTGAGCCTGCAACCGCTTCGGGATGCCGGCGGTGAACGCCGGGTACTTGAGGTCCGGGCGGTCGACCAGATCGTAGATCGCCATCAGCCGATTGAGATTCACCGGCCCATCGACCTGGTACAGGTCGCTCTGCTCGAGCGCGAAGTGATTCAGCAGGAAGTCGGTGAGATCACGCGGGCAGTCGTGCGCAGTTTCGATGCGCACCGCCTCGCCATAGCGGCGCTGGGCGAGTTCGCCCTCCACGGCGCGCAACAGGTCGTCCACTTCTTCCTCGTCGACGAACAGGTCGCTGTTGCGCGTGACGCGAAACTGGTAACAGCCGAGTACGTTCATGCCGTCGAACAGCTTGGCGACGAACGCTTCGACGATCGCCGAGAGATAGATGAAATCGCGCTGTCCACTGTCGCCCGGCACGCGAATGATGCGCGGCAGCGAGCGCGGTGCCTGCACGATGGCGAGGCTGGTGTTGCGCCCGAAGGCGTCCTTGCCCTTCACCTGCACGATGAAGTTGAGACTCTTGTTCTGGATGCGGGGAAACGGGCGCGCCGGATCGAGCGCGAGCGGGGACAATACCGGCTCGACTTCCTTGTCGAAATGATCTTCGAGCCAACGTGCCTGCTCGGTGCCCCAGTTACCGGGATGCGTGAAGCGGATACCGGTCGCTTCCATCGCGGGCGTCAGCACGTCGTTGAGCAGCGCGTATTGCTCCTGCACCAGGCGCGCCGCGCGCTCGTGGATCGCAGTCAATTGTTCAGGCAATGACAGCGAGTCCGGGCCGGCTTCCAGCGAGCCGAGCTCCAGGCGCTGCTTGAGGCTCGAAACGCGGATCTCGAAGAACTCGTCGAGATTGCTGCACGAGATCCCGAGGAAACGCACCCGTTCGAGGAGCGGGAGCGAGGTGTCCTTGCACTGGTCCAGTACCCGTTGATTGAACTCGAGAAAGCTCAGTTCACGGTTGATGTAGAACTGCGGGGACTTGAGATACGGGGCATCCATCGGCGGGCCTTGGGTGAGCCATTAGTATATCGACAGCCGCCGTACTACGAATGTATGACGTGCGCGCCCGCAGGGTGGATCGATCCAAGCACGACCCGATGGCGTGCACCGGTGACCGAAGGCAGATTCCCCGGCAGCCCGGCGAGAGTTCGCGAGGCGATCCAGGCAAACGCGGCCGCTTCCACGTAGTCGGGGTCGAGGTTGAATTGCGCGGTAGTCGTAATTGCGGAAGATGGCATGAGCACCTGCAGCCGGCGGCGCAGCTCGCGATTGTGCGCGCCACCGCCGCACAGCAGTGCGCGCTGAACGTTGCCCACCAGGGCGCAGGCGTCCGCGATGGTTCGCGCGCTGAACTCGCACAACGTGCTCTGAACATCGGCCGGCGCGAGTTGTGCTTGCGCGAGATGCTGATCGAGCCAGAGGAGATTGAACAACTCCCGTCCGGTGCTTTTCGGCGGAGCCTTGGCGAGGTAGGGCTCCGACAACAGCGACTGCAGAAGGTCCATATCCACGCGTCCGCTCGCTGCCCATTGGCCGTCGCGATCGAACGGGGCGCCGCGATGGCGCTCCGACCAGCCATCCATCAGGCAATTGCCGGGCCCGGTATCGAAGCCGATGGCGGTGCCGTCGGGCGGCAACCAGGTGACGTTTGCAATGCCGCCGATATTGATGACGGCACGCGCTTCTGTCGGGCTGCTGAGCATCGCCTGGTGCAGCGCCGGAGCGAGCGGTGCGCCTTGCCCGCCGGCTGCGACATCGCGTCGTCTGAAGTCCGCGACCGTCGTGATGCCGGTGCGTTCGGCGATCACGTCGGGATTGCCGATCTGCCACGTGAACGGATGGGGGCCGTCGGGGCGATGACGCAGGGTCTGGCCGTGGCTGCCAATCGCGGTGATCTGTGCCGCGGACACACTCGCTTCCTGCAGCAGCTGCAAAGCGGCCACCGCAAACGCCGCGCCGATCGCGGTGTCGAGCGCGCCAACCTGGTCGAGGTCCACGTTTTCGGGATGTGCGACGAGACGGAAGAGCTTATCGCGCATCTGCGGTGCATATGGCACCGCGCGCGCATGGCGCACTTGGCAACGTGCTCCGTCGATCTCGACCAGCGCGGCGTCGATCGCGTCCATGCTGGTTCCCGAGATCAGCCCGAGGTAGAGGGCCATCGTGAAGAACCGCTCAGCGGTTGGCGAGAAGTGCGCTGCTCGTCAGCTGCTCGAGCTGCGCGAGATCGGGCGCGGTGCGCATCTGGAAGTCGGCAAGCAGGTCGGCGGCAATCGGCGTCGCATCCGGCAGCTTCACCGTTTGCGGATTGCGGTGCACGCCGTTGACCCGGTATTCATAGTGCAGGTGCGGTCCAGTGGCGAGGCCGGTCATTCCGACGTAGCCGATCACCTGTCCCTGGCGCACGCGTGAGCCCTGGCCGATACCCTTTGCAAAGCGCGACAGGTGACCGTAGAGGGTGCTCACGCCACCGCCGTGCTCGAGCACGATCGCGTTGCCATAGCCGCCAGAACGGCCGCGCGTCTGTACGCGTCCGTCGCCGGCGGCGCGCACCGGGGTCCCGGTCGGCGCGGCATAGTCGACACCCTTGTGCGCGCGGATGGTGTTGAGGATCGGATGCTGCCGGGCCGAGTTGAAGCGCGAGCTGATGCGCGAGAAGTCTACGGGCGCGCGCAGGAAGGCCTTGTGCATGCTGCGGCCGTCGGGCGCGAAATAATCGGTGCTGCCGTCGGGAAGCTGGTAGCGCACGGCGCGGAACGTGCGCCCGTCGTTGACGAACTGCGCGGCAATGATCGGGCCGTCCCCGACCAGTGCGCCGTCTTGCCAGACCTGCTCGTAGATCACGCTGAACTCGTCGCCCTCGCGGATGTCGAGGACGAAGTCGATGTCCCAGGCGAAGATGTTGGCGAGTGCGAGCGCCGTCTGGTCAGAGATGCCGGCGGCTGCCGCCGCTTCAAACAGTGAACTCGTGATCCGGGCGCGCTTGCTGACGACTGCCGCTTCGACCGGGTTGTCGATGATCTGCGCCGCGAAGCCGTCGGCTTCACGCTTCACCGACAACGTCTGCGTGAGACTCATCTGCCGCGTGAGGCCCTGCAGGTCGCCATTCGAATGAGTCACGGTGATTTGATCGCCGGGGCGCAACAGGTCGAGACCTTCGCGAATGCCGGGCAGCAGCCGGATGCTCGCGAGGTCGGTCAGGTTCAGATCGAGCCGCCGGAAGATCCGGTCGAGCGTGTCGTTACGTCCCACCACGACGTCGATGGTGTCGAATGGAAACGCAGCGGCGACCGGCTGGGCGCTCATGTCGATCACGGGTGTCTGCCCGGGCGCAGCTACTTGTGTAAGCGTCGTGGTCGCATTGGGCTGCGGAGCGCTTGTGTTGGACACGAAGCTGCTCCAGGACCGGAAGGCCAATCCGCTGAGAACAATCCCGGCGAGTACCAGCGACGCCAGCCCGGCGAACAGGGGCAAGCGGCGCCGCGCAGGCGGCGCCTGGCGATCACGATAATCGACGCACAACTGGACCGTGGGTGAAGTCACTAGTCAAAAGTCAGCTAAAACAGGCGGTTAAACTATCTGCCGCAGTGCGCGAGGTCAACCGTTTATTTGCCACAGAGGTGATCGCGATGTGCATCCTGTGGAGTATTTCGCGTTCGTGGCGGCTCGAGTTGAGAGCCACGTCTGAATTGCGCAGCGCAACGCGTGACTCTAGAGTGCCCAGTCCGAAGCCGCAGGAGACCGCATGCGTTCTGCCGACGATCAGTTGCTCGAATATCGCCGCGGTGCGCAGGAGATCCTGCTCGAAGAGGAACTGAAGAAGAAGCTGGCGCGCGGCAAGCCGCTGCGCGTGAAGGCCGGCTTCGATCCCACCGCCCCCGATCTGCACCTCGGCCACACGGTGCTCATCAACAAGCTGCGCCAGTTCCAGGATTTCGGCCACGAAGTCATCTTCCTGATCGGCGATTTCACCAGTCTCATTGGCGATCCTAGTGGACGCAATGCGACCCGCCCGCGCCTGTCACCGCAGGAGATCAAGGACAACGCGCGTACCTACGAGCGGCAGATCTTCAAGATTCTGGATCGCGAGCGGACCGTGATCGACTTCAATTCGCGCTGGATGAGTGGCGTGAGTGCAGCGGGGCTGGTCGAGATCGCGGCCAAGCACACCGTCGCCCGCATGCTGGAGCGGGATGACTTCGCGAAGCGGTACAAGGCCGGTCAGCCGATCGCGATCCACGAGTTCCTGTATCCGCTGGTCCAGGGCTACGACTCGGTGGCGCTCAAGGCCGATGTCGAACTGGGCGGCACCGATCAGAAGTTCAACCTCCTGGTCGGCCGGCAACTGCAGGAGGCGTACGGGCAGGAGCCGCAGGTGGTCTTGACGATGCCACTTCTCGAGGGTCTCGATGGCGTGCAGAAGATGTCGAAATCGCTCGGCAACTACGTCGGCATCGACGAACCAGCCAATGACATGTTCGGCAAGCTCATGTCGATCTCCGATGACCTGATGTGGCGCTACTACGAGCTCCTCAGTTTCCGCTCGAGTGCCGAGATCGCGGCGCTTCGTCGGCAGGTGTCCGAGGGGCGCAACCCGCGCGACGTCAAGTTCGAGCTGGCAGGCGAGCTGGCGGCGCGCTTTCACGACCAGCGAGGCGCCGAAGCGGCACACGCGGATTTCGTCGCGCGTTTTCAGAAGGGCCAGCTGCCGTCGGACATGCCGAAACGCAAAGTAATCGTCCCCGGGCCAGCCAAGATCAAGATTGCGAACCTGCTCAAGCAAGCGGGGCTCGCCCAAAGCACGACTTCTGCCTATCGCCTGATCGATCAGGGCGCAGTGCGCGTGGGAGGCGAGAAACTGAGCGATCGCGACCGAGTGATAGAGGCAGGCACGTACATCGTGCAAGTCGGCAAGCGCGAGTTTGCCGAAGTGACTGTCACCTATACGGCCGCCTGAACCGGCTTCCGGTTTGACCGCAGGGAATGCCGACTGACAAGAAGCGCATGAGTCTCAGGGATGGTCTGCAACGGGAAATCGCCGCGTCCATCGAGACGCTGGAGCGGCGCCTGGTCTCCAGCGGCGATGCTCGGGAAAAACGCGCCATCGCTTCCGCACTCATCGTCCTGAGCGGCGAGCAGCTTCGACTCGGGCAAGACCTGCTGACTACCCTGCAGTCCTTGGCGATTGCTCGCGATGAGCTCGAGAAGGCGGTGGGCGCTGCGCGCCTCGGTCCGTTCGATGGCTACCTGTGCGCTCTCGAGCGTCATAGCGCCCGCTTCGATCGGGTTTCGGGCAGGTTGCATGCTCAGCTTGCGCTGCCGAAGGCCCACCTGCACCGACCGCGCGCGGGTGCGCCCAAGCAGCCACCCGGACGCCGTACCATCTCGCGCCGTCCAACAGCGACTCCCAAAACCCCGATCGTCAGCACGAGCTTCGTCGACCTGCGCAAGGAATATGCGCGTTGCTACTCGAAGTGCAGCGTGCGGCAGGAATGTCGCGTCACGCTCGACTACTACGTCAGGAGGCTGCGCGCCGCGCAACAGAACTACGAGCTGGTGCAGGCGGCACTTGGCGTGCCGTGGGCGTTCGTCGGGGTGATCCACGCGATGGAATGCGGCTTCAATTTTTCCTGCCACCTGCACAACGGCGACCCGCTGACCGCGCGCACCTCGCACGTTCCGAAGGGCCGACCGCTCGGGGAGCCGCCCTTCACCTGGCTGCAAAGTGCCGTGGATGCGCTGCAGTTGCGCAAGCTCAACGAGGTGACCGACTGGTCCCTGCCGCACGTTCTGTTTCTGCTCGAGGGTTACAACGGTTTCGGCTATCGCCGGCACGGCGTGCTGACACCTTATCTATGGAGCTTCTCCAACCTCTACTCGCAGGGTAAGTTCACGCAGGACGGGAAGTTCGATCCGAATGCGCTCAGCCGGCAATGCGGCGCCGCGCTCATGTTGAAGGAAGTCTTTTACGCGTAGTCGCGGCTCAGGGAGTACCGGCATGGCTCGACGTGCGCTTCTCATCGGCATCAATCGCTATCTCATCCCGGGCGCGGATCTCAGGGGCTGCGTCAACGACATCAAGAACATCCGCGCCGCCTTGATGAAGTACTTCGCTTTCCGCGGCAGCGACATCAAGGCGCTCACGGACCACCGCGCCACGAAGAAGGCGATGCAGTCCGCGATCCAGGCGCTGCTGGGCAGCGGCAAGAAGGGCGATGTGCTCTACCTGCACTATTCGGGGCACGGCTCGAACGTTCCAGACAGGAATGGTGACGAGGCCGACCACCGCGACGAGATCCTGTGCCCCAGCGACCTCGACTGGAAGGATCCGCTCACGGACGATTGGCTGCGCACCGCGTTCAACAGACTCAAATCCCGCGTCAATCTCACGGTAGTCATGGATTGCTGCCATTCCGGGACGAACACGCGCGCCATCCTGCCGCCCGACGCGCCCGTAATCCCGCGCTACCTGCCCAACCCCTGGGACCTGATGGCCGAGGAGTCGGGTCGTGCGTTGCGTGGCGTATTGCGCAACGCACGGACGCGCGCGCCGCGCAAGCGCAGTGATGTAGTCGAGGCTGCGATCGGCGAGACCCTGATCACCGGTTGCCGCTCCACACAGACCTCAGCGGACGCGTATATCGGGCGGACCTACAACGGCGCGCTCACTTACTCACTGGTCGCGGCACTGCAGGCTGCCCGCGGCAAGCTGACCAATCGCGAGTTGCACGCCGCGACGCTGCAGCGACTGAGGGCCGGCGATTTCGATCAGGTGCCGCAACTCGAAGGCCGGCGATCCGCCTTCGACCGGCCGTTTCTCGCCTCCCTGGACTAGGAGTCCCCGTGCCGCAATCTCGCAAGCGTCAAGGCTCCCGATCGAAGCGCGCGCGCAATCGTCGCTCGGCACGCCCCAGGAAGTCCGTCGCCGCATCACCATTCAAGTTGCGCGGCCCGCTTGCCGATGCCGCGCAGGAATCCGCGCTCAAGCGCTCCACGCCCGCCGCGGAAAAACCACTCGTTGAAATCAAGGTCAAAGCCGAGTTCCGTCCCGCGAGTCGCGGGCTCGCTCCAGAGCGCAGCGTCGAGGTCGCTCCCGACGACGTGCTCGAGATCGAATTTGCCGACGGCACTCGGGTCTGGTTGCGCGGCGATGAGTACCGCGCTCGCTTCGGCGGAGCAGCGGCGCGTGATGCAGGCTCCGCCAGCCTGGACGTGCCGACGAGCTTCGCGGTCAGCCCCGTTGGCGCTCCGAGTCGTGGGGCGATCGGCTGGGCGCTGAAATCGCTCAAGGTTCTAGGCGTCGACGTGCACGCGCGCACGGCACTTGCGCTGGCGGCGAGCGTGGAAACGCGAAAGGGCCTGCGCCGGCCAGGACTCGGACTCTACCGTTGCACACCCGAAACGGGTCGATTCGGGCTCGCGCCCTGCGCGCTTCCCGACCAGGCAACCGACGACAGGCCTTACCTCGTTTTCCTGCACGGTACGCTTTCCAGCACCTGGGGAAGCTTTGGCGAACTGTGGGCGCCGGAGCGCTCGCGTGAGCTCGCGTTGCTGAAGAGCAGCTACGGTGATCGCATCCTTGGTTTCGAGCACGCTACTCTCGCCGTAAGCCCGCTGCAGAACGCTCTGGATCTCGCCAACGCGTTGCCGGTGGGAGCAACGGTTCACCTGATCTCGCATTCCCGCGGCGGCCTCGTTGGCGAGCTGCTATGCCGCTCGCAGTCGCGCATTGGCAAGGCGCGCGGCGATCAATGGCAGGCGAGTGACCCTTTCAGCAGCGCTGAGCTCGGGTTGCTCGGCCCCCAGAATCGGCTCCTCGGGCGACTCAACCAGGCACTGAAGCGGCGCGCGTTACGCATCGCGCGTTTTGCGCGCGTCGCCTGTCCCGCGCTCGGCACGACACTGGCGTCCGCCCGGCTCGATCGTTGGTTCTCACTGATAGGGAGCGTAGCGAGCAAAGCCCTGCCGCAATCGCCGCTCGCCGAGATCGCGAGCGACATCGGCGATTTCATCGCGGCGGTCGTCAAGGAACGCACTGATCCAAAGACCTTGCCGGGCGTCGAAGCGATGATGCCGGAGTCGCCGTTCATCAGGCTGGTGAACTGGCCGGCAGCAGCTGTCGCAGGCGAGCTCTACGTGATCGCGGGCGATCTCGATCCGGATGCCTGGTGGGCAAAACTCCTCGTATGGGTGACCGATCGCTTCTACAGCGGTGACCACGACCTGGTCGTGAACACGGCGTCGATGTACGGAGGCGCCAAACGTACGGATCTCGCCAAGGGAAGTTTCTTCGAAGGGCCGGCGGTCAACCACTTCAACTACTTTCGCAACTCCGACAGCGCCGCGCGCATGCTAGCCGCGATGGCGCGCGGCGATGGCGCCGGCTATGAAGACTTCGAACCCAAGGTCGTCAACATCGCGCGTGCCATTGAAGTACGAGACGCCACGCCGCGTCCGACGGTCTTCATGCTCCCCGGCATCATGGGCAGCGAACTGGGCATCAAGCAGGACCGGGTCTGGTTCGACATCGGCGATCTGCTCCTTGGGGGAATGGAGAGACTCGCGATCGGCGCAAAGAATGTGCAACCGCTGCAGCCGTTCGCGCGCTACTACGGCGATTTGCTGCAATTCCTGGCTGCCAGTCATCGTGTAATTCCGTTCGCTTACGACTGGCGTCTCGATCCGCGCACGGAGGGGGACCGGCTTGCGGCTCGAATCAAACAGGAACTTCCCGTCGCACGCGAGCAGCGTCAGCCGATTCGGATCCTCGCGCACTCGATGGGCGGGCTGCTGGCACGCACGATGATCGCGCGTCACGGCGACTTGTGGGCCCAGATGCTTGCAATCCCCGGCGCACGCCTGGTGATGCTCGGCACGCCTAACGGCGGATCGCATTCCATCACCGAGTTGCTGGTGGCGCGCTCGAAAACGCTCCGTCAGCTCGCTCTGCTCGATGTGCGCAACGGCACGCGCGGGCTCCTGCAAGTGATAGCGCGTTTTCCAGGCGTGCTCGCCATGCTGCCGTCTGACGCGCGCGAGGACTATTTCGACGCGGGAGTCTGGAAGAGCTACGCCACGCAGAGCAATGGCGAATGGATACAACCTGTGGCCGCGGACCTGCTCGGGGCACGCCAGGTGCGACAGCTCCTGGACCAGGCCCCGTTCGATCCGCGAGCGATGTTCTACATTGCCGGTCACGCGCCCGCCACGTTGTGCGGCATGCGCATCGACCCACAGGAGAAGGATCCCACCAGGCGCATCCAGTTCGATGCCACCAATCGCGGCGACGGACGTGTGCCTTGGGAGACGGGAATTCCGCAGGCACTGAAAACCTGGTACCTGGATGTCGCGCACGGCGATCTGTCCGCGGCCGAAGACGGGTTTGCGGCGATCGTCGATGTGCTCTCTTTCGGCAACACCATCCGGCTTGCAACCACGCCGCCGGTGGATCGCGGGGCGGCAGAGGTATTCCCGATGCCGCGCGATGTGGAGGTGGTGTATCCCGATGAGCGCGCGTTGCAGGCCGAAGCGCTCGGTGCCGAGCCGACTCGTTCGCGTCGCGCGCTGGGCGGGCGCAGCCAAGCCCCGGTCACGGTACGCGCCGTTCACGGCAACCTTGCTTTCGCGCGCTTTCCGGTCGCGGTGGGTCACTACATCGGCGACACCATCATCAGCGCCGAGCGGGCTTTGGATCGTACGCTGGCAGGCCAATTGTCGCAGCGCCTGCAGCTTGGTCTGTATCCGGGGCCGCTCGAATCGAGTGCCGTATTCGTCAATGCGCGCCTGGCCGGTTACGACCGTGTCACTCCCAAGGGCGCCGTCGTCGTCGGGCTGGGGAATGCCGGCACACTGAGCGCCTCGCAGCTGGCGCGCACGTTTGTACACGGCTTGCTGGAGTACGTCTCGGAGTGGACGGAGCGTGGCGTCATTACGGTGGAGGACGACACTCAGTCACTCGGCATCAGTGCGTTGCTGGTCGGCAGCGGCATGGGCGGCGTCGCGGTGGCCGACTCGGTCGCCGCGTGTCTGCGCGCGGTCGCGCAGGCGAACGACATTCTGGCTGCGTCCAGTCAGGCGCAGCGCATCGGTGAAATCGAGTTCATCGAGTTGTGGCGCGATCGCGCTATCCAGGTCGTCAGCGCCTTTGCGCGCATTGAGAAGGATGAACCCGCCCTCAAGGGCCGGTTCCGATTCGACGGCAAGCTCGCGCGACGCAAGGGTGCGCGCCAGCGCATCAGTTACCAGGAACCTGGGGGCTGGTGGCACAGGATCCAGATTCTCGGCGATCCGAGCGGCGATTCAGGCGAGAAGGCACTGCGCTTCTCTGCTATTACACGCCGCGCGCGCAACGAGGTGCGCCTGCTTACCACGCAGCGCGCGCTGGTCGACGGTTTCATTCGCCAGGCGATTCAGACTACGCAGCACGAGGAGGAACTGGCACGCACGCTGTTCGAGTTGCTGCTGCCGAATGAATTCAAGGATGCATCGCTCGATGAAGACAATGTCGTGTTGATGGTCGACGATGAGTCCGCTGCGTATCCATGGGAGCTGCTCGAAGACCCGCTCGACGGGCGCGGACCGCAAGGACGTCAGCCCTTCAGCTGCCGCAAGGGTGTCCTGCGTCAGCTCGAGTCGCTGGAGTTTCGCGAGAACGTTCAACCCAGCACCTCGATGGAGGCGCTGGTCGTCGGTGACCCGGTGAGCCCGTTCGTGGAGTTGAAGGGTGCACAGCAGGAAGCGCGTGCAGTCGCGCGGGCTCTCGACGTGAGCGGCCAGTTCCGCGTCACCCACCTGGATCGACCCAGCGGCACGCAGGTCCTGAAAGCGCTGTTCGATCGGCCCTATCGCGTGCTGCACCTCGCCGGCCATGGTGTCTACCAGTATGCCCCGGTGCCGGGCGCCAAGGATCGAGTTACCGGCATGGTGATCGGCGATGGCATGTTTCTCACGCCGCACGAAGTTGCGCAGATGCGGCGCGTGCCCGAACTCGTCTTCATCAACTGCTGTCATCTTGGTCGGATCGCCGCGGCTGCCCCCGGATGCGCGAACCTGCGCGATGACTACAACCATCTGGCCGCGAATCTTGCCCAGGAGTTCATCCGCATGGGCGTGCGTGCGGTCATCGCTGCGGGCTGGGCAGTTGACGACGAAGCGGCGACGGCATTCGCCCATTCGGTCTATGGCGACCTGCTCAGCGGCGTGACGTTCGGGCAGGCAACACGTGCCGCACGCAAGGGAATTTACGAGCGCTACCCGACCGTGAACACGTGGGGTGCATATCAGTGCTATGGCGATCCAGACTACCGCCTGCTCGCGTCGACGGACGGCGCGGCGAGCGAGCCCGACCTCAATTTTGCGACGCCTGAAATCGCCGTCACGGAAATAGAGGACATCACCGCCCAACTCGAAACAGTCGGCGGCTCCGATCCGTCGTGGTACCTAGGCCAACTGGTACGCAGCGAAAAATGGCTCCAGGACCAGGATTGGCTGTCGAAACCCGGGATCTACATTTCGCTCGCGCGCGCGTATTGGGAGGCGCTGCTATTCCAGGATGCGCTGCGCCTGTACCGACACGCGCTCAAGGAGGATTCCGCATCCCTCACCCTGCGCGACATCGAGCAACTCGCCAATCTCATGACACGGCTTGCAGTGGAGTCGACCCGCAAGGCTGGCAAGCCTGATCAGCGCGCGATCTCCGAGCTCTTCGGCGAGGCCGATGAACTTCTTCGTTGGGTCACGACACCGCTCATGGAGCGCAAGGGCGCGCGTGTGCCGGAGCGAAGCAATGACCAGCTCACGGCGGAACGCCTATTCCTTCTCGCGAGCTGGGAGAAGCGTAAGGCGTGGCTGAGCACCGAGCTCAGCGAGACCCGGCGTGCGATCGAGAGGATGCGCGAATACTACGAGCAAGCGTTGAGTCGACGTCCCGCGAACGACTACTACCCGAGGCTCAACCTGGTCGTGGGGCAAGTAGTCATCGACTGGCTGACGACCGGTGCCAAAGCGAAGAGTGCACGCGCCGCTTCTTCCCGGCAGCTACGTCTGGCGGCGGATCTCGATGTGATTGCTCACAAGGTCGAGCTCCTGCTCAAAGAGGGTCCGGACTTTCTGGTCGACCAGGCGCGCATCGACTGCAAGCTTGTGTCCGGCCTGGTTGGCGAGAACCTTACCGATCAGCTGCTGGATCAGATCGCGGGTGAGTATCTCGACATACGTGCGCTCTCGAGCCTGCGGGAATTCGCATCGGTCCGCGATCAGATCGATTTCCTCGGTCGCATGGCGACGCTTGGCGGCCGGCAACCACTCATGAAGTCCCTGCAGCAACTGCTCAAGCGCTTGAATCAATGATCGGTTCCCCTGAATGGGGGACTGGTCACAAGGAACCGTTGACTCCCTGAATTCGGTCGCTATACTGCGCCCCCTCTTGACGCCCCGGTCTTTCCGGGCATCTCCTGACCCCTCCGCTGACGGCATAAGCCGTTGACGGGTCGGATTTGTCCGGTATACTCCCGCGTCTTTCCGGGGCCCCCGACGGTCCCGGCCGCTCTTTAAAAATCAAACAGGTAATTTGTGTGGGGACTCGTGTCGAGTGCCTTTGACGGCAATGACCGAGTAACCAAGAGTCCAGCAGTAATACTGAACTTTTGGATCACTCATCTTTAGTTAGAAGTCTCAAAGCCTTTAATTGAAGAGTTTGATCCTGGCTCAGATTGAACGCTGGCGGCGTGCCTAACACATGCAAGTCGAGCGGTAACAGGTGTAGCAATACATGCTGACGAGCGGCGAACGGGTGAGTAATGCTT
>Ga0137409_10000230_pt1 | contig 58905 bp, 48 predicted proteins | sample CZODoug1_16funga_FD_122059 | JGI IMG/M metagenome (GOLD analysis project Ga0137409, IMG submission 122059) | Vadose zone soil fungal communities from Angelo Coast Range Reserve, California, USA - CZODoug1_16fungal (Hybrid Assembly) | ecosystem: Environmental > Terrestrial > Soil > Vadose zone... | reverse complement strand
ATTCCGGTTCTCAGGCTGGGCTCCCGGCGGGATACCGAAACCGCGATCGATTGCCTGATCGAAGCCGGTTTCCGAACCGTCGAGCTGACGCTGACGACACCGGACGCGATCGAGCTGATCGGATCGCTGCGCCGGAGCAGCAACGCGGACTTTCTGGTCGGTGCCGGGACGGTCCTCGACCTTGGCAGTGCGCAGGACTGTCTCGACGCGGGCGCCGACTATCTGGTCTCGCCCTGCCTGGTCCCGGGAATGGCGGCGCTGGCCAATGACGCGGGACGACTGGCGCTGACGGGTGCTTTCACGCCGGCCGAAGTGCTGGCTGCATGGCGCGAAGGCGCAGCCGTCGTCAAAATCTTTCCCGCCTCCACCGGCGGGCCCTCCCATCTCGCAGCTTTGCACGCGGTTTATCCCGATATTCCCCTGTGTCCGACCGGTGGCGTGTCGGCTACGAATATGCTCGATTATTTCAAGGCCGGAGCGTCGGTAGTCGGCATCGGCAACAACGTCATCGATCAGAAGGCACTGGCGGCGGGTGATCGCAGCGGAGTCATCGCGCACGCGCGCGGATTTCTGGAAATCGCAGCTGACGGAGTACTACGCGCCCAAGAATTTCAACATCTGGTATTACTTCGGCTCGCTCGCATTGCTGGTGCTGGTGATACAGATCGTCACCGGCATCTTCCTGACGATGAACTACAAGCCTTCCGAAGCGGAAGCCTTCGGCTCGGTCGAATACATCATGCGGGAGGTGGAGTGGGGCTGGCTGATTCGCTACATACACTCTACCGGTGCGTCGGCGTTCTTCATCGTCGTGTACCTGCACATGGTGCGTGCGCTGCTCTACGGCTCGTACAAGAACCCGCGCGAGTTGCTCTGGATCATCGGCATGCTGATTTACGTGTCGCTGATGGCGGAGGCGTTCTTCGGCTACGTGCTGCCCTGGGGCAACATGTCGTTCTGGGGCGCGCAGGTCATCGTCTCGCTGTTCGGCGCGATTCCGGGTATCGGCCCCGACCTGGTCGAATGGATTCGCGGCGACTACAGCATTTCCGATATCACGCTGAACCGGTTCTTCGCGCTGCACGTCGCCGCCCTGCCGCTGGTCCTGATCCTGCTGGTCGTCGTGCATCTCACGGCACTGCATGAGGTGGGTTCCAACAACCCCGACGGCGTGGAGATCAAGAAGCACAAGGATTCCAAGGGCAAGCCGCTCGACGGCATCGCATTCCACCCGTACTACACCTACAAGGACCTGGTCGGTGTGGGCGTGTTCCTGATCCTGTTCTGCGGTGTGATCTTCTTCGCGCCGACGCTCGGTGGCCTGTTCCTCGAGCATCCGAACTTCGAGCCGGCGAACGCGCTCAACACGCCCGAGCACATCGCGCCCGTCTGGTACTTCACGCCGTACTACGCAATCTTGCGCGCGGTGCCAGACAAGCTCACCGGTGCCGCGCTCATGGGCGCAGCCGTGCTGCTCTTCTTCTTCCTTCCCTGGCTAGATCGCTCGCCCGTCAAGTCGATCCGCTATCGCGGCTGGCTGTTCAAGCTGTTCCTCGGCGCCTTCATCGTGGCGTTCCTCGGGCTCGGCTATCTCGGGCTGCAGCCGGCGCAGGGTTCGTACGTGATCGCGGCGCGCGTGCTCGCGGTCGTGTACTTCGCGTTCTTCCTGCTGATGCCGTGGTACACGCGCGTAGACAAGACCAAGCCCGTGCCCGACAGGGTGACCTACCATGCGTAACGCGGCGTTCGGTCTTGTCGCCGTGCTCATGTGCGGCACCGTCCTTGCCAAAGAGGGTGGCGGCGCGGACTGGAAGAGCTGGCATGCCGACAACGACATCGCCAACAAGGAATCCCTGCAGCGGGGCGCGCGCAATTTCGTCAACTACTGCCTCGGCTGCCATTCGCTGCAGTACATGCGTTACAACCGCCTGGCCATGGATCTCGGGCTCACCGAAGAGCAGCTGAAGGACAACCTGATGTTCGGCGGCCAGCGCCCCTTCGACGTCATCAAGACGGCAATGCCGGCCGCGGACGCGCAGAACTGGTTCGGAAAAGAGCCGCCGGATCTCTCGCTCATCGGGCGCGCACGCGGCACTGACTATCTCTACCAGTTCCTAAAGACCTTCTACCTGGATCCGGAGCGTCCCACCGGCGTCAACAATCTGGCGCTCGAGAACGCCGCCATGCCGCAGGTGCTGGCCGATCTGCAGGGCACGCAAAAGGCGATCTTCGTATTGGAAAAGAAGAACGAAGGGAACGGCGAGCAGATGGTACGCGTGTTCGATCACTTCGAGCAGGTGTCGCCCGGCCGGATGAACGCGGCCGAGTTTGACGGCTTCGTGCGCGACACCGTCAACTTCCTGGACTATGTCGGCGAGCCGATCCGGGCCAAGCGCGAGTCGCTCGGCCTGTGGGTGGTGTTGTTCCTGCTCGTCTTCACCGGATTCGCCTGGGCGCTCAAGAAGGAAATCTGGAAGGACGTGCATTGAGCGCGGGACCCATCGTGACCGCAGCGGACCCGGGGAGATGACTGTGGTGTCCAGCCGTCGCGCCGTGATGACCTTGTTCTCTTCGGCCAGCGATCCCAGCAGCCATCGCGCGCGCCTGGTGCTCGCGGAGAAGGGAATCAACATCGACATCATCAACGTTGAGCCCGGTGCGCTGCCCGAGGACCTGCTCGACCTGAATCCCTACCACAGCGTGCCGACCCTGGTGGATCGCGATCTCGTGCTCTACGACTCGCGTGTGATCATCGAATACCTCGACGAGCGCTTTCCGCATCCGCCGCTGATGCCGGTCGATCCGGTGACGCGCGCGCAGTTCCGTCTCGCGCTGTACCGGATCGAGCGCGACTGGTACGGCCTCGCACAGCAGATCGAGCAGGAGCCGGACCGCAAGCAGGGCGTGCGGCTGCGCAAGATCTTGCGCGACCAGATCCTCGCGAGCAGCGATGTGTTCAGGGCCAAGCCCTTTTTCCTGAGCGACGAGTTCTCGCTGGTGGATGCGAGCATCGCGCCGATTCTCTGGCGATTGCAGACCTACGGCATCGATCTTCCCCCGCAAGCCCAGGCGATCGCGCGCTACGCCAATCACATATTCACGCGCCCGTCATTTCGTGAGAGCCTCTCCGACGCCGAGCAGGAGATGCGGATCTGAGCGATGGGAACTGGCCCGACCGCAAGCGTTTCGTCGCGGCGTCCGTACCTGCTGCGGGCCATGCACGAGTGGATCAGCGATAACCGGCAGACAGCGCACCTGGTGGTGGATGCGGAGGCCGAGGGCGTGGAAGTACCCCGGCAGTACGTCAAGGACGGCAAGATCGTCCTCAACGTCAGTCATCACGCCACCAGCGGCCTGAAACTCGGCAACGAGTCGGTCGATTTCACCGCCCGCTTCGGCGGCGCAGCGCGTGCCGTGCACATTCCCATTCGTGCGGTGCTCGGGATCTATGCGCGTGAAAGCGGACAGGGGATGATCTTCAACGACAGCGATCTCTCGCCAGACCCGTCGGGCGGCAAGCCGACGCCGGGACCCGATGAGGGCCGGCGTTCACACCTCAAAGTCGTCAAGTAGCTTCGAACGCTCCCTTGATCCACTCGAGAGCGCTCGTGACGCCTGATGCGTCCAGCGCGACGACATCAAAACGCACCGGCAAGTGGCGCAGCTCACGCCTCGCGAGCAGCAGGTGCTGCGTCGCGCGCACGATGCGCCGACGCTTGCGGTGATCGATGCTCGCACTGGCGCCGCCGAAGCGGCTGCTGCCGCGCAACCTGACTTCCACCACGGCGAGAGCATTGCGATCCAGCATCACCAGGTCGAGCTCGCCTAGCCGACAGCTGTAGTTCTGCGCAATCAAGGTGAGGCCGTGTGCCACCAGGAAATCACGCGCGGCCGCTTCGGCGATCGAGCCGGTGGCGCGACGATCCATCGCAACGCCATTCAGTTGTTGCCGGCCGTGGGCATCGTTCCGCTCGGTGCGTAGGCGCGCGGCCTGCCATCGTGCATTTGTGCCCAGTCCAGCTCGCGCCGGATGCGGCCGTCCGCATCGATCGACAGACGCCCGGTCATGCCACTGACGAAGTGGATGCTGCCCGGCTGCTGGTTGCGCAACGCGGGAATCAGTCGGTAGGCATCGAAGCCGAAGGCATACAGGCGGCCCCTGCGATTGGCGCGGTTGGGCCAGGCGCTGCGAACCGAGCTGCGCAGCTGCTCGGTCACCGGATCGGTGGCGATCATCCACGGCATGTCCGGGAAGATGACGCCGTCGAGGTCCACGTTTGCCGCCTCGTCCGGTTCGTACGCATCCGACGTCGTGTACATCGGGATGTCGCCGGCGTAGTGAAAGCGCAGCTGTGGGCGGATCAAGCGGCTGTTGGCAGGCTGTGCGCCGACGAAAATGAAGCCGATGTCACCGCGCCGGCGCGGTTCGAATTCGAGCTTGGTGCCCAGCGTGCCGGTCAGCTTGGCGTAGCGCTCGCGACTCTCGGAGAGCCGCAGCACCTGCTGGATCGCCGGCGTGTAGTCGCTGTCAGAGGGACTATAGGTGCCGCGCGCGATCAGTTGCCCGCCGCCATGTTCCAGCTCCTCGACAAAGGCGGCGAGCACGCGATTGCCCCATTCGCCGGTCGGAACGAGCGCCACACCCCGCGGGCGCCCGTCTGCGATCATGCGACGCGCGACCTGGCGCGCCTCGTCCTCCGGCGCGAGCGCGAACTGAAAGAACTTGGGCGGTGTCGCGCTGCCGTCCGGCAGAAAGTTGAGTGCGAGCACCGGAGAGCGGCCATCGGCGATTGCGGCCGCGCCGCTGACTTCGTCCTTGGTCAGTGGCCCGACGATGAATTGCGCACCCTCGTCGATTGCATGCAGAACGGCGGAACCGACATCGACGCTCGCGACGTCGTAGATGCGGACCCGCGGCCGCTGCGCCGGGTCCTGCTGGAAATATGCCGACAGAAAACCGTCCCGCACCGCGGTTGCAGCCGCCTGTTGGCGCCCGGTAAGGGGCAGTATCAATGCGACCTGCGTCGGGTAGTCCGTCGCGACCGTCGACTCTTTCAGAATCTCATCAAGCGCGGGCCCGTTTGCCGGATGCGTCGGGTAATGGGAGCGCCAGTCGCGCAGCGCCGTAGCCCCCGTAAAGGGATTGCGATCGAGCTCGCGCAGCGCGCTCCCGAACCGCAGCCATCCCGCCAACACCGGGTCAGCGCCTGGCGGAGGAGTCAACGACGCACCCCGGAACGCCGCGTCGCGCAATCCGGAAACGATCAGCCGCCGGTTCGCTTCGATGGCCGCACTGCCCTGCAAGCCACGCTCGCGTGTCAGCAAAGTCTTTACGCCGCCCACGGCATCGCTTGATGCGAACTGGGCACGTGCCTGCAAAGCCAGAGCGTTCGCCGCCGCCTGCGGATCAGACGGCGTGCCGAGGTGCCGCAGCACCTCGAGCGCGCGCTGCGGATTCTGCTGGCCCAGCGCGGCCTCTGCAGACAGCAGCGCATGAGTCGTCGCCTGTTGACCGGTGACGGCCGGCGCGATGATCCCGAGCACGCGCTGCGCTTCAGGATAGGCTGTGGCAGCGTTCCACTGGCGCGCGGCCTCGAGATACAGATTGGCCTGTTTTGCGCCGGTGGCCTGTGTCGCCAGGCGCTCGTATAGCTGCGCCGCCTCGCGGGGCTTGCCTTCGCGCACCAGGCGTTCGGCGGTCGCGACGTCGTTGCCCGGCGCTGGGGTTGGTCGCACGCCGGTCGACGGACAGCCGCCGAGCAAGATCGCCGTGACCAGCAGGGCTGCGACGCACGCGCGCCGTGCAACCGGTTGCATCAACCATCGACGTGCATGCACGATCAATACTCCGCTCTGCGCAACGAGCCCTCGGTACCGGAGGTTGATTATAGTGGCCAGACCGCGTCCGCCGCGCCGGGAAATCGCCGCTGAAAAGAGCGATTCATCGCCGGGGCTTGCTCGCGGCGTGCTCTACATCGTGGCGACGCCGATCGGGAACCTCGGTGATCTGAGTGCGCGCGCGCGCGCGGTGCTGAACTCCTGCGATCTCGTTGCTGCCGAGGATACGCGCCATGCCTCCCAGCTCCTGAAGACGGTAGGGCTCACCAAGCGGCTCGTTTCGGCGCACGAACACAACGAGGCGCAGCGCGCCACCGAGATACTCGCGGCACTCGATGCAGGTCAGTCCGTTGCCCTCGTGTCGGATGCCGGCACGCCGCTCATCAGCGATCCCGGCTACCGGATCGTGCGGTCGGTTGCGAGTGCCGGCTACGAAGTCCGCGCGGTGCCGGGACCGTGCGCGGCCATTGCCGCCCTCAGCATCGCCGGCATTCCAAGCGATCGATTCATCTTCGAAGGCTTTCTCGCGCCCAAGAGCGCAGCCCGCCGTGCACGCCTGGCCGAGCTCGCCGCTGAAGCGCGCACCCTGATCGTCTACGAGGCGCCGCATCGCCTCGAGGAAACGTTGCTCGACATGAGCGAAACGCTCGGGCCGGAGCGCGAGGCTGCCGTGGCGCGCGAAATCACCAAGGCCTTCGAAACCGTGTATCGCGGCACGCTGGCGGAACTCGGTCGGCGCGTGCAAGGCGATCCGGATATGAAGCGCGGCGAAATCGTGATCGTCGTGGCGGGAGTCGCGGAGCGCGCGCCGCAGGAGGAACGTGAGCTCGAGCGGGTCCTGGCGGAGCTGCTCAAGGCACTCCCGGTTTCACAGGCGGCGGATATCGCCGCACGCATTACCGGTGCGAATCGCAATCGCGCCTACAAGCTGGCGCTACAGTCGGCAAAGTCCTGAAAAAGATCGCAGTGGAAAGCCGCCCGTCGTTCGCCTATCGTGCGCCCCGGAGTCGGCCAGGCAGTCGCGGCACGCGTCAGCGTGCGGAGGAAAGTCCGGGCTCCCAGGGCACGGTGCCAGGTAACGCCTGGGGGGCGTGAGCCCACGGAAAGTGCAACAGAAAAGACACCGCCAAAGCGCTCTAACGGGCGCCGGCAAGGGTGAAATGGTGCGGTAAGAGCGCACCGCGCCGGTGGCAACACCCGGCGGCAAGGCAAACCCCACCTGGAGCAAGACCAAATAGGGAAGCAGGCCGCGCAAGCGGCCACGTGCGGCCCGCACGGCTTCCGGGTAGGTCGCTTGAGCGGCGCGGCGACGCGTCCGCCAGATGAATGACTGTCCACGACAGAACCCGGCTTATCGGCCGACTCTTTTCATGGCGCGGGGCGCCAACTCCTACCGGGTTCGCTTCGCGAACCCGGCCCAAGCAACGATCGACGAAGCGGTGACGCGTGCAAAATGGCATGCAATTTTCCCGCTACGATCGATTCCTCACTAGACCTCTGAGCAACCGTCCGTAAGCAGTTGTTTGCGCAGCGCATGAATAAGTCATGCTGCGTTGCAAACTGTGATCTAAGTCACTGTCCAGCCGAAGAAAACCGATTGACGACCGTATTTGCCCTCCCTATAGTGGTGCTCGGTGGGAAAAAGTGGGAGGAAATGGGATAAACCCCGCCTTAAGCCATGTTTCGCGGCGCAAACAAGGTCACCCTCGATGCGAAGGGCCGGATGGTCATGCCGACCCGCTATCGCGATCGCATCCAGGAGCGCAGCCAGGGTCGCCTGATCGTCACGGTCGATCGGGACCAATGCCTGTTGCTGTACCCGCTGCCGGACTGGGAGGAAATCGAACGCAAGCTGATGCGCCTGCCCACGCTGCATCCACAAGCGCGACGCCTGCAGCGCCTCATGGTCGGCCACGCGACTGACCTGGAACTCGACGGACATGGCCGTGTGCTGCTGCCGCCAAAGCTGCGTGAATTTGCCGGCCTGGCACGCCAGGCGGTGCTGATAGGACAGGGAAATCGATTCGAGTTGTGGGACGAGGCGCGCTGGAACGAGCGACGCGACGAATGGCTCAAAGGCGAAGAGCTCGGTACGGATCTGCCGGCAGAGCTCGAATCGCTTTCGCTGTAGGAGCGCGGGGACTCGCGAAGTGATGGGTCACGCGCCGGTGCTGCTCGATGAGGCACTGGTGGGTTTGGCAGTTCGACCGGACGGGTACTACCTGGATGCCACGTACGGTCGCGGGGGACATGCGAGAGCAATTCTGATGAAGCTGGGGCCCACCGGACGGCTGTGCGCCGTCGATCGCGATCCCGAAGCCGTGGCCTCGGCGCAGCAGGCCCTCGGATCGGACCAGCGCGTGCGTGTCGTGCACGGCAACTACCGCAATCTCGCCGCTCTCGTGCCAAAAGAGTGGGCCGAGCGCGGCCTCGACGGCGTCCTCTTCGATCTCGGCGTGTCGTCTCCGCAGCTCGACTCAGCGCAACGCGGTTTCAGCTTCATGGAGGACGGTCCCCTCGACATGAGAATGGACCCAGCCTCGGGCGAAAGTGCCGCGCGCTGGCTGGCGCGCGTGCACGAGGAAGAGCTTGCGCGCGTGCTGCGCGAGCTCGGTGAAGAGCGCTTCGCCCGCCGCATCGCGCGCGCGATCGTCGCGCGCCGCCGCGAATCTCCCATTGCGCGCACCAGCGATCTCGCCGCGATCGTGGCAGCGGCGGTGCGCACGCGCGAGCCCGGCAAGCATCCGGCCACGCGCAGCTTCCAGGCGATCCGCATCCATATCAATGAGGAGCTCGAGTCGCTTTCGCGCGCGCTGACTTCGAGCCTGAAGCTGCTCGCGACGCACGGACGGCTGGTCGTCATCTCGTTTCATTCGCTCGAGGATCGCGCCGTCAAGCTCTTCATGCGCCGTCATGCAACGGTCGATCCGGTCTATGCAGGCCTGCCGGTCGTTCCGGCGCGAGCGCTGCCGGTGCTGCGCCTTGTCGGCAAGGCCGTGAAGCCTGCCGAGGCCGAAGTCGCCGCTAACCCGCGCGCGCGCAGCGCTGTCCTGCGGGTTGCAGAGCGTCTCACGCAGGAGGCCGCATGAAGGCGCGCCGCCTGCTGCTGTTCGCGCTGCCGCTGCTGTGGTTGGCGACGCTCGGCTCAGCCGCCGGTGTCGTTTACAGCAAGCACCGTTCGCGCGACCTCTTTGTCGAGCTCGAAACGCTCAATACCGAACGTGATCGGCTCGAGATGGAATGGGGTCAGCTGCAACTCGAACAGAGCGCCTGGTCGACGCACGCCTTTGTCGAACGCGTCGCCAACGCGCGCCTGAAGATGTCGATTCCCGCGCCCGCCAGCGTGCACATCGTCAAGCCATGAGAGTGTCCGTAACACAACGCGCGACGGCCGCCGGCCCACTGGGCTTGCGCCTGTACTTCATCCTCGGCTTGATCCTGCTCGGCGCCGTGGCGCTGGCGGCACGCGCCGTGGATCTGCAGCTGATGAATCACGGCTTTCTCACCGGGCAGGGCGACGCACGCTACTCGCGCGTCGCCGAAATCACCGCTCACCGGGGGACCATCACCGATCGCTATGGCGAGCCGCTCGCCGTCAGCACGCCGGTCGACTCGGTCTGGGTCAACCCGCAGGAGCTGACGCAGTCCGCCGATCAGCTGCCGCGGCTCGCCCGTGCGCTCAAGCGCGATCCGCCGACGCTGGCGCGCCACGTCACCAGCAACCTGGATCGTGAATTTCTCTACCTCGCGCGCCACCTCGAGCCGGATCAGGCTGCGCGCATCAAGGCGCTCGGCATTCCGGGTGTCTACACGCTGCGCGAATATCGCCGTTACTACCCGGCCAGCGAAGTCACCGGGCATATGCTCGGCTTCACCAGCATCGACGACGCCGGCCAGGAAGGGCTAGAGCTCGCCTACGATCACTGGCTCGCGGGCGAGGACGGCGCCAAGCGCGTGATCCAGGATCGCTACGGGCGCGTCGTCGAGGACGTCGAGAGCATTCGCGCCGCGCGGCCCGGCAAGGACCTGGTCTTGAGCCTGGACCTGCGGATTCAGTATCTCGCCTACCGCGAGCTCAAGCGGGCGCTGATCGAGAATCGCGCCCGCGCGGGCTCGCTCGTAGTCCTGGCCATCGCCACCGGCGAAGTGCTGGCGATGGTCAATCAACCCGCTTTCAATCCCAACGATCGTGAGCAGCTGGCAGTCGGTCGCTATCGCAATCGCGCGGCGACCGACATTTTTGAACCGGGCTCCAGCATCAAGCCGTTCGTGATGGCGGCGGCGCTGGCATCGGGACGCGTGCACGACGACAGCATCATCAATACCGCGCCCGGATTCGTGAAAGTCGGCATCAAGGTCATTGAGGACAAGCACAATCTCGGCAGCATCGATCTCGCCACGGTGCTCGCCAAGTCGAGCAACGTCGGCATGGCGAAGATCGCGCTGCAGCTCGAGCCGCAGCAGATCTGGACCACGCTCGATGCGCTCGGCTTCGGACAGGTGAGCACCAGCGGCTTTCCGGGTGAATCGGCCGGCCTGCTGACCAACTACCAGCACTGGCGGCCGATCGGGATCGCGACACTCGCCTACGGTTACGGGCTGTCGGTGACGCCGCTGCAGCTCGCACATGCCTACGCGACTCTCGGCAGCGGCGGGATCGCGCGCCCGATCACGTTCCTGCGCATCGACCAGCCCCCGGCCGGCGAGCGCGTGCTCGACGAGCACGTCGCCCGGACGCTGGTGCACATGCTCGAGTCGGTGATCACGCCCGAAGGTACCGGCGTCAAGGCGGCGCTCGCCGGTTATCGCGTGGCGGGAAAAACCGGGACGGCGTGGAAGGCGACCGCCGGGGGTTATTCGACCGACAAGTACATGTCGGTCTTCGCCGGGGTGGTGCCCGCGAGCGCGCCGCGTCTCGCTGCGGTGGTCGTCATCGATGAGCCGGGCGGTATGCAGTACTACGGCGGCGATGTGGCGGCGCCGGTATTTGCCGGGGTTCTTTCCGGCGCGCTGCGCCTGATGGCCATTGCGCCCGACGACTTGCCTGCCGCGCCCTCGGCCACGCTTGCTCGCGCCGAGGCCGCGCCATGATGGCTCACGATCTCGAATCGACGCCGACGATGTCGCTGTCGCGCCTGCTCGCGGGGATCGTTGCAGTGCCGCGCGATGCGCGCGTCGCCGACATTACGCTCGACAGCCGGACGGCGGTGCGCGGCGGACTGTTCCTGGCCTGTCGCGGCCTCAAGAGTCACGGCATCGAGTACCTCGATCGGGCACTTGCGGCGGGTGTGAATGCAGTCGCGTGGGAACCCGCTGCTGGCGTTGCCACTCCCACGGTGCCCGAGCATGTCGTGCTGCTCGCGGTCCCCGACCTGGGCCGGCAGCTCGGCAGGATCGCCGACCGCTTCTTCGAGGCGCCTTCGATGCGGCTGCGGATTGCAGGCGTGACCGGCACCAACGGCAAGACCACGAGCTGCTGGCTCCTGGCGCAGGCGCTCGACAAGGTCGGCTGGCGCGGCGGCTATTCGGGCACGCTCGGTTTCGGCCCTGTCAACGCGCTCAAGCCATCGACACATACGACGCCCGATTGCATCAGCGTCCATCGACTCCTGTCGGACCTGCATGCGATGGGAGTGCGCACTCTTGGCATGGAGGTGTCCTCGCACGCGCTTGTACAGGATCGCGTGGATGCCGTGCGGTTCGACACTGCAGTGTTCACCAACCTGACGCGCGACCACCTCGACTTCCATCGCACGATGGATGCCTACGCGCTCGCGAAGGCGCGACTGTTTTCCTTGCCGGGCCTGGAGCATCGCGTCATCAACATGGGTGACATCACGGGCCGTCGCATCGCAGAAAGCCTCCCTTCATCGCAGCTCGTGACCGCGTTCTGGATCGGAGTCGGCGACTATCGGCAGACCTGTGATTCGTTCGTGCACGGCCGGGTGGTGCGGGCTGGCAGCGCCGGCCTCGAGATCGAGTTCGACTCGAGCTGGGGGAGTGGCACCTTGCGCTCGCGGCTGCTCGGCGAGTTCAACGCGGAGAACCTGCTGGCGACGCTCGCCGTGCTGCAGCTGTGGGAAGTCCCGCTGACCCAGGCGCTGCAGGCACTGGGAACCTCGACAGCGCCTGCGGGACGCATGGAGACATTCCGCGCCAGCGGGCGTCCGGTCGTGGTCGTCGACTACGCACATTCGCCCGATTCCCTCGCCAAGGCGCTGCGCGCCGCGCGCAAGCACTGTCGCGGGCGCCTGTGGTGCGTCTTCGGTTGCGGCGGCGATCGCGATCCCGGCAAGCGCCCGATGATGGGCGCGGTCGCGGCCGAGCTCGCCGACGAGATCATCCTGACCGACGACAACCCGCGCACTGAAGATCCGCAGCGGATCATCGAGCAGATCGCCGCGGGTATCGATACCGATGTGCCGACGCGAACCATCCGGGAGCGGGCGCGAGCGATCGCGACGGCGCTCGGCGAGGCTGCGGCGGATGACATCGTGCTCATCGCCGGCAAAGGGCACGAAGAGCTCCAGATCTACGGCACGGTCGCGCAGCCTTTCAGCGATCGTGCCGAGGTTGCGAGGATCCTCGGAGCGGTGACTTGAACCGCACGCTCGCTGCTGCCGCCGCCGCCTGCGCAGGGCACCTGCAGGGTGCAGACCGCGCTTTCGCCGCGGTTTCGACCGATACCCGAACGATCGCCGCGGGCGAGCTGTTCGTCGCCTTGCACGGCCCGCGCTTCGACGGCCACGACTTTCTCGATGCCTGCATGCGCGCCGGCGCCGCCAGCGCAATCGTGTCGCGACCGCTCGCGATCCAGCTGCCGCAGATCGTGGTCAAGGACACGCTCGTCGCGCTGACCGCGCTGGCAAAAGCCTGGCGCGCGCAATTCACGTTGCCGGTGGTCGGAGTCGCGGGCAGCAACGGCAAGACGACCGTCAAGGAAATGACCGCCTCGATCCTCGGCCAGGTGGGTCCGTGCCTCGCGACGCGCGGCAATCTGAACAATCACATCGGTGTGCCCGTGACACTGATGCGCCTGGAGGCGGCCCACCGCACCGCCGTGATCGAGATGGGGGCGAATCACGCGGGCGACGTGAGCGCCCTGGCCGCGATCGCACGTCCCACGGTCGGGCTCATCACCAATGCCGGCGCCGAGCACCTGGAGGGCTTCGGCAGTCTCGAGGGCGTCGCGCGAGCCGAAGGCGAAATGGTTGCTTCGCTCGAGCGTGCGGCGACTGCGGTCATCAATGCCGACGATGGCTACGCCTCGCTGTGGCGCGGCATGTCGACGGCAGGCCGGTTGGTCACTTTTGGACTCTGGCCCAAAGCCGATTTTCACGCGACCGACATCTCGCAAACGGTCGACGCCAGCGGCGCCTCGCTCAGCTTCACCTTGCGCACGGCGAGCGCAGAGACGCCGGTGCGGCTCGGTCTCGCGGGTCGACACAACGTCGTCAATGCGCTGGCTGCCGCCGCCGCCGCTCACTGCGCGGGCGCGAGTCTCGAGGCGATTGTTCAGGGCCTGGCAGCGGCTCGAGCGGTGAAGGGGCGCCTGCAACGGATCGCTGCGGCGAACGGTTGCTGGCTCATCGATGACTCCTACAACGCGAACCCGAGCTCGGTGCGGGTCGCTCTCGAGCTGCTGAGCGAGCTCGAAGGCCCACGCTGGATGGTGCTCGCCGACATGGCGGAGCTCGGCACATTCGCCGAGCGCAGTCATTCCGAAGCCGGGGCTCTCGCGCGCACCTCGGGCGTGGCGCGCCTGTTTGCCGCGGGGCCGCTGAGCGCTCACGCCGCCGAAACTTTCGGTCGCGGCGCGGAATGGTTCCCGGACGTCGAGGCACTCATCCGGCGCCTGACCGCGGAGATTCAACCGAACGTCACGATTCTCATCAAGGGCTCGCGCATGAACCGGCTGGAACGCGTCGTCGAAGCACTCACCTCCGTGGCTTCCGCCGCGCGGGCTGGCTGAGGAAGGTCGCGAATGCTGTTGCTCCTCGCGGAATACCTCACGCGCTACCAGTCCGGTTTCAATGTCTTCAGTTATCTCACGCTGCGGGCGATTCTCGCCGTGATCACGGCTCTGGCGATCGCGCTGCTCGTCGGTCCGGGGCTGATCGAGCGCCTGACGCGCCACCAGATCGGGCAGCGCGTGCGCGACGATGGCCCGCAATCGCACCTGCCCAAGGCCGGAACACCCACCATGGGGGGCACGCTGATCCTGGTGGCGATCGCGGTCAGCACCCTGCTGTGGGCCGATGTTCGCAATCACTACGTGTGGGTCGCGCTCGGTGTGACGATGGCGTTCGGGCTGATCGGCTTCTACGACGACTACCTGAAGCTGATCGTCGGCAACTCCAGGGGACTCGCGGCGCGTTACAAGTATTTCTGGCAGTCGCTTGCCGGGCTCTCCGCCGCAATCGCGCTCTACCTGACCGCCCACAGTCCCGCCGAGACCGCGCTCTACGTGCCCTTCTTCAAGCACGTCGCGCTACCTCTGGGCGCCGGCTACATCGTGCTCACGTATTTCGTCATCGTCGGCACCAGCAATGCCGTGAATCTCACCGACGGTCTCGACGGTCTCGCCATCATGCCGGCCGCGATGGTGGGCGGCGCGCTCGGCGTGTTCGCCTATGCCACCGGCAACAGCGTGTTCTCGACGTATCTCGGCATTCCCTATATCGCGGGTGTGGGCGAGCTGCTGATCTTCTGCTCCACGATCGTCGGCGCGGGACTGGGCTTTCTCTGGTTCAACGCGTATCCCGCGCAGGTTTTCATGGGCGACATCGGTGCGCTCGCGCTCGGCGCCGCGCTCGGCGTCACGGCCACCATCGTCCGGCAGGAAATCGTGCTCATCATCATGGGCGGCGTGTTCGTGCTCGAGACCGTGTCGGTGATCCTGCAGGTGGCCTCGTTCAAGCTGACCGGCAAGCGCATCTTCCGCATGGCGCCCATTCATCATCACTTCGAGCTCAAGGGCTGGGCGGAGCCCAAGGTCATCGTTCGCTTCTGGATCATCAGTCTGATCCTGGTGCTTGCCGGACTTGGAACGTTGAAGTTGCGATGAGCGCCGCAGTTCGCAAGAAAGCCGCGACGGGCACTCAACCCCGTGCCCGCCAGACTGTGATAGTCGGGCTCGGGCGAACTGGACTGGCCTGTGCGCGCTACCTCAACGCTCACGGCGCGCGCATCGCGATCACGGACAGTCGCGCCGAGCCGCCCGAGCTGCGCAATCTCGGCGAACTCGCCTCGCAGCTCGAACTGCGGCTCGGCGGGTTCGATGCAAAGCTGCTCGCCGATGCCGCGCAGGTGGTCGTGTCCCCCGGGGTCTCACTCGCCGAGCCTTTCGTACGCGAAGCGCTGGCGCGCGGCATCGAAGTCGTCGGCGACATCGAGCTCTTCGCTCGCGCGGTACGCGCACCGGTCCTGGCGGTCACCGGCACCAACGGCAAGAGCACTGTAACCACGCTGCTCGCATTGATGCTGGAGGCCGCAGGGCGAAGCGTTCGTGCGGGCGGCAACCTGGGCGAGCCGGCGCTGAACCTGCTGGCCGGCTCCGTGCCGGATTTCTATGTCCTCGAGCTCTCGAGCTTCCAGCTCGAGACCACCGAATCACTGGCACCGCGCGCCGCGACGGTACTCAACGTCACCGCCGATCACCTCGATCGCTACACGGCGCTCAGCGACTACGCGGCCGCAAAAGCGCGCATCTTCAGGAATTGCGATGAGGCGATCGTGAATCTCGACGATGCGCTGGTCGCTGCGATGCTGCCGCGGGATCGCAACCGCCTCGGCTTCAGCATCGTGCCCGACAGTGGAGCGGACTTCGGCCTGGCGCGAGATGCGGCGGGCGAGCTGTGGCTGGCGCAATCCGGGAAGGCGCGCCTCGCCTTGCGCGACATGAAGCTCTCCGGACTGCACAACGCGGCGAATGCGCTCGCGGCGCTCGCGTTCGCTGCAGCCGTGGGTATCGACGAACCGTCGACGCTCGAGGTGCTGCGCAGCTTCACTGGCCTGCCGCATCGCATGCAGTGGGTCGCGGATCGACGCGCCGTGCGCTGGATCGACGATTCGAAGGGCACGAACGTCGGGGCCACGATCGCGGCCGTCAGCGGCATGACCGGGCCGTTGGTGCTGATCGCGGGGGGCGACGGCAAGGGCCAGGATTTCTCGCCGCTGGTGGCAGCGTTTCGCGCCAAGGTGCGCCACGTCGTGTTGATCGGACGCGATGCGCCGCTCCTCGCCACGACGCTGCAGGGCGTCTGCACCACGGAGCGCGCCACCACGATGCCGGACGCGGTGCGCCGCGCCGCAGCGCGCAGTGGCAGGGGCGACACGGTTCTGCTCTCACCCGCCTGTGCGAGCCTCGACATGTTTCGCGACTACGCGCAGCGCGGCGATTTCTTCGCCAACGCCGTGCGCGAGCTCGAGCCATGAACGTCGCGGCACTACAGTTCTCGCGTTCCATGGGCCGGACCCCGCGCCTTACGCTCGACCCGTTGCTGGTCTCGTGCGCGCTGGCACTGCTGCTGCTCGGTCTCGTGATGGTGACCTCCGCCTCGATCTCGATCGCGGAGCAGGAACTTGGCTCGCCGTTCGCATTCCTCGAGCGACAGCTGATGTTTGCGACCGTCGGTTGCTGCCTGGGCCTGGTGGCTTTCACGTTGCCCACCGAGCTGTGGGAGCGCATCAGCTTCGCGCTCCTGCTGATCGGGCTGGTACTGCTGGTGCTGGTCCTGGTCCCTGGAGTCGGACATGCGGTCAACGGGAGCCGGCGCTGGCTGCGGATCGGGATGTTCAATTTCCAGGCCTCGGAGCTGGCGCGGCTCCTGATCCTGATCCACATCTGCAGTTACGCCGTGCGCCGCCAGGAAGAGCTGCGCACCACCATGAAAGGCGTGCTGAAGCCACTCGGGCTGCTCGCGCTCGGCGCGCTGTTGCTGCTGCTGGAGCCTGACTTCGGCGCCGCCGCGGTGCTGCTGATCACCGGCTTTGCCGTGCTGTTCATCGCCGGGATCTCGTGGCGGCACGTGCTGGTCGTACTGGCGATCGGAGGCATGGGCCTCGGCGCGATCGCCGTGTCCTCCGCCTATCGCGTGCGCCGGCTGACGACATTTCTCGATCCCTGGTCCGATCCCTTCAACAGCGGTTTTCAGCTCACCCAATCGCTGATCGCGATCGGACGTGGCGAATGGTTCGGCGTCGGCCTGGGCGCGAGCGTGCAGAAGCTGTTCTACCTTCCGGAGGCGCACACCGATTTCGTGTTCGCGGTGCTGGCCGAAGAGCTGGGACTCGCGGGCGTCATGCTGGTGCTGACATTGTTCCTGGTGCTGGTGTGGCGCTGTTGCCAGATCGCACGCCAAGCGGCTCAGGCCGGTCAGTTGTTCCAGGCCTACCTCGCCGCTGCCTTCGGCATCTGGGTGGGGCTGCAGGCGTTCATCAACATCGGCGTGAACATGGGCGTGCTGCCGACCAAGGGCCTGACGCTGCCGCTCATGAGCTACGGACGCAGCAGTCTGCTGGTCACGCTGGCGTGGCTCGGCATCGTGCTGCGCATCGGCCACGAGTGCGCAACCGCGGGCCGGCTCGCCGTGCCCCGCGCGGAAGCGACGCGATGACGGCTGCGGTATTGATCATGGCAGGGGGCACTGGTGGTCATGTTTTCCCGGCGCTCGCGGTGGCCGAGCTCCTGCGTGAGCGCGAGTGCCGCGTCGTGTGGGTCGGGACACGACGCGGCCTCGAGGCGCGCATCGTGCCAGCGAAGGGGTTTGCGATCGAATGGCTGTCGGTGTCGGGCCTCAGGGGCAAGGGGCTGCTCACGTGGGTCCTGGCACCGGTGCAGCTCGCCATCGCGCTGTCGCAGGCGTTCAAGATCGTGCGCCAGCAGAAACCGACTGTCGTGCTCGGCGTCGGCGGCTTCGCGACCGGGCCGGGCGGTGTCGCCGCCTGGCTTCTTGGCCGGCCGCTCGTGATCCACGAGCAGAACGCAATTGCCGGACTCACGAATCGCTGGCTGGCGCGCATCGCGCGACTGGTGCTCGAAGGCTTTCCGGGTAGCTTCCCGCAGGGCGTCGCCACGCGTTGCATCGGCAATCCCGTGCGGCGCGAGATCGCGGCACTGCCGGCGCCCGAGTCGCGGTTTGCGGTGCGTGGCGGACAAATGCGCCTGCTCATCATCGGCGGGAGCCTGGGCGCCAAGCGCCTCAACAGCAGTGTGCCGCGCGCACTTGCGCTGTTGCAGCGACAGGGCCACCGCTTCGATGTGTGGCACCAGGCCGGAGAGCGCGGCATCGAGGAGGCTCGCGCCGAGTACTCGCTCGCGAATGTCAGCGGGCGCATCGAAGCGTTCATTGACGACATGGCCGGCGCCTACGGCTGGGCCGATCTCGTCATCTGCCGCGCCGGGGCCCTCACCGTTGCCGAGCTTGCCGCCGCGGGTGTTGGCGCGATCCTGGTGCCGTTCCCGTTCGCGGTCGACGACCACCAGACGCACAACGCGCGCTTTCTCACCGAGGTCGGCGGCGCGGTACTCATTGCCGATCGGGATTTCGAGCCGGCTCGCGTGGCCGCGGAGCTGACGCAGCTTGCAGGCGACCGGCTCTCGCTGCTCGAGATGGCGCGGCGCGCGCGCACTCGCGCGATGCCGCATGCGGCGGAGTCTCTCGCGCGCGCGGTGCTGGACCTGGCGGGGCAGGCGTCATGACCTCGCAACTGCGCCGCCTCACCGACAACCGCATGCGCCGCATCCAGCGCATCCATTTCGTCGGCATCGGCGGCAGCGGCATGGGCGGCATCGCCGAAGTGCTGATCAATCTGGGTTACGACGTGCAAGGCTCGGACCTCAAGCCCAACGCCGTCACCGATCGATTGCGCCAGCTCGGCGCCCACATCGTGTTCGGACATGCAGCGGACAACGTCGGTGCAGCCGATGTCGTCGTCGTGTCGAGCGCGGTGCGCGCCGAGAATCCGGAAGTGCAAGCGGCGTTGGCGCGCCGCCTGCCGGTCGTACAGCGCGCCGAGATGCTCGGCGAGCTGATGCGCTTTCGTTACGCGATAGCAGTAGGAGGAACCCATGGTAAGACGACGACTACGAGCCTGGTCGCCAGCATCCTGGCCGAAGGCGGAGAAGATCCCACTTTCGTGATCGGTGGACGGCTGAAGAGCGCCGGGTCGAATGCGAGGCTCGGCGCTGGCCGTTACCTGGTGGCGGAGGCAGACGAGAGCGATGCCTCGTTCCTGCACCTTCAGCCGCTGATCGCGATCGTCACCAACATCGATAACGATCACCTGAGCACGCACGACGGCGATTTCTCGCGGCTCAAGCAGAGTTTCGTCGAGTTCCTGCACAACCTGCCGTTCTACGGCCTCGCGGTGTTGTGTGCCGACGACGAACACGTGCGCGACATCCTGCCGCGCGTCAGCCGGCCGATCGTCACCTACGGCATCGCGAATGCCGCCGACATCCGCGCCGGCAACATCCAGCGCCACGAGCTGCGCACGACCTTCGAGGTGACCAGGCCGGGCCACGACGCCGCGCTTCGAGTCACCGTCAACCTTCCGGGTACGCACAACGTGCTCAATTCGCTGGCAGCGATTGCCGTCGGCACCGAGCTCGGCGTTAGCGATGAGGCATTGAGCCGCGCCCTGGAGAATTTCCAGGGGATCGATCGGCGTCTGCAGCTGATCGGCGACGTCGACTCGCCGCACGGCCACGTCACGATCATCGACGACTACGGCCATCACCCGACCGAGATAGCTGCCACGGTGGAGGCGATCCGCCAGGGCTGGCCCGGACGGCGTGTGGTGCTCGCATTCCAGCCGCATCGCTACTCGCGCACGCACGACCTTCTGGATGATTTCGCGCGCGTGCTCGCCGGGATCGACGTGCTGTTGGTAACCGAGGTTTATGCGGCGGGCGAGACACCCATTGCGGGTGCGGACGGCCGCGCGATCTGCAGAGCCGTGCGCTCGCGGGGCCAGGTCGAGCCGATCTTCGTGGAACGAGTCGAGGGGCTTGCCACGGCGCTGGCGGACGTGCTGCGCGACGGCGACGTTGTCGTGACCATGGGTGCCGGCAACATCGGCGCAATTTCCCACGAGCTGCCGACACAACTCGGCAGCAGCGGGCGGCGGGGCAAGAGCAAGTGAACGCGGTCGCCGTCAGCTCCGAATACAGCGGCCGGGTCGTGCACAACGAACCGATGTCGCGCCACACCTCGTGGCATGTCGGTGGCCCGGCGGAAACCTACTTCGAGCCGCGCGACGCCGAGGATCTCGCGGCATTCCTGCGCGGCCTGCCGGCCGGCACGCCGCTTCACTGGATTGGTCTCGGCAGCAATGTGCTGGTGCGCGATGGCGGCCTGCGCGGCGTCGTGATCTCGACGCACGGCACGCTCGATGATCTGGAGCGCACCAACGAGACGCAGATTCGAGGCGGAGCCGGTGTGGCCTGCGCGCGGCTCGCGAAGCAGTGCGTGAAATGGGGCCTGGGACCCGCGGAGTTCTTCGCCGGGATTCCCGGGACGCTCGGCGGAGCGCTCGCGATGAACGCCGGGGCATTCGGCGGAGAGACCTGGCGTCACGTGGTCGAGGTCGAGACCATCGACAGATCCGGCGCACGGCGCACCCGTGCCGCCAGTGAATTTCGCGTTGGCTATCGCAGCGTCGTTGCACCCGCCGAAGAGTGGTTCATCAGCGCGAGGCTCCAGTTCGAGCATCGCCCCGAAGCGCACCAGGACGAAATCCGCAATCTGCTCGCGCGCCGCAAGGAATCACAGCCGATCGGCGCCTGGAGCGGCGGGTCGACGTTCACCAACCCGGTCGGCGATCACGCCGCGCGCCTCATCGATTCGGCGGGACTCAAGGGCTATCGCATTGGCGGCGCCTCGGTTTCTGCCAAGCACGCCAACTTCCTTCTCAATGAGGGCGAAGCCACGGCCCGCGATCTCGAGCAGCTGATCCTGCACGTGCAGCGCACCGTCGAGCGTGTTCACGGCGTACGCCTCGAGACGGAAGTCCGGATCATGGGAGAGGCGGCATGAGCGCGTCCCGCATCACCGATGCGCGCGCCTTCGGCCGGGTCGCTGTGCTGATGGGAGGCAACTCCTCGGAACGCGAAGTGTCGCTCGATTCCGGGCGCAACGTTCTTGCCGCGCTCCAGGCGCGGGGTGTGGACGCGCACGGCGTCGATGGAATCCCGTCGCTCATCGAAGCGCTCGTCGCTCGTCGCTTCGAGCGGGTGTTCAACATCCTGCACGGTGGCGACGGCGAAAATGGGGTCCTGCAAGGCCTGCTCGACGCGCTCAAGGTGCCCTACACGGGCTCCGGCGTGCTGGGCTCCGCGCTGTCGCTCGACAAGATCCGCACCAAGCAGGTCTGGCTCTCGCTCGGCCTGTCGACACCGCGCTACCTGCGTCTCGAGCGTGGCGGTGATATCGAGAAAGTGGCGCGCTCGATCGGCCTGCCGCTGATCGTCAAGCCCTCGCTCGAGGGCTCGAGTGTCGGAGTCAGTCGCGTGTTCAACCCCGCCGACCTGCCGCGGGCGGTCGAGCTCGCCGCAAGCTATCCGGGCGAGTTGCTCGTCGAGCAGCTGATCGAAGGCGGGGAGTACACGGTCGCAATTCTGGGCCCGGAAGCGCTCCCCTCGATCCAGATCATCCCGAAGGGCGAGTACTACGACTATCACGCGAAGTACATCGCCGAGGACACGCAGTACCTGTGCCCGGGACTCAAAGGCAATGCCGAGAAGGAGATCAGGGCGCTGGCGCTCGCAGCGTTCCGGGCCGCCGGCTGCTCGGGCTGGGGACGCGTCGACCTCATGCGGGATGAGCGGGGGCAGAACTTCCTGCTCGAGGTGAATACGGCTCCCGGCATGACCAGTCATTCGCTGGTGCCGAAGGCGGCGCGCGCAGTCGGCGTGGACTTCGAGACGCTGGTGTGGCGGATCCTCGAATCGAGCTTCGAGCGGGGCCAGGCATGAACGTGCTGCCTCTGAAGAAACGCAACCGGCGCAAGCTCCCGCAGCGTGAATGGCGCCTGCCGGGGATCAACTGGCGGCGGATCGCCGCGCTCCTTGCCTTCTTCGGTCTCGCTGCGGCGCTCGCCTATGGCCTGATGCTCGCGCTCGATCAGCCGATACGCGTGGTGTCGGTCGAAGGCAAATTCCAGCGTGTCTCGCCGGTGCAGATCGAGCAGGCGGTCACGAGCGGCCTGCATGAGGGGTTCATGTCGGCAGACCTGGAGAAGGTCCGGCGCCGCGTCGAAGAGCTGCCGTGGGTGGACCGCGCGCGCATCCAGCGGCGCTGGCCCGACGGTCTGCGAGTGGAGATCACCGAGCAGGTGGCGGCTGCACGCTGGGGCGAAGCGGGCCTGCTCAACACACGTGGCGAGCTGTTCCTGCCCAACGCGCGCCACGTGCCGCCGGAGCTGCCACGACTGACCGGGCCGGAAGGCACGGAGTGGCAGGTGGCGCAGCGCTACCTCGCGGCGCAGGGCCGCCTCATCGAAGCCGGCCTGCGACTCGCTGCCTTGGACCTCGATGCGCGTGGCGCGTGGCAGCTCGAGCTCTCCAATGGCATCAGCGTGCGACTCGGACGGCGGCAGGTCGATGACCGCCTCGACCGCTTCATCCAGGCCGCAGTGCCCACCATCGGCGGGCGCGCCGAGGACATCGCGTACGTCGACATGCGCTACAGCAACGGCTTCGCCGTCGGCTGGAAGCGCGCGGGCGGCGTGGCGCGCACGGATGAGCCCGCAAAACCGAAACCGGCGACGCCGCCACCCCATTTCACCGCATGAGGAACCTGATCACACATGTCCCGGCGCTCTGATCGCAACCTCCTGGTGGGACTCGATATTGGCACCTCGAAGGTGGTGGCGATCGTGGGCGAGATGGCGAGCGACGCCAGCATCGAAGTCATCGGCATCGGCTCGCATCCTTCACGCGGCCTGAAGAAGGGCGTCGTGGTCAACATCGAGTCGACCGTGCAGTCGATCCAGCGCGCCGTGGAAGAGGCCGAGCTGATGGCGGGCTGCGAAATTCACTCCGTGTACACCGGCATCGCCGGCAGCCACGTACGGAGCCTGAACTCGCACGGCATCGTCGCGATCCGCGACAAGGAAGTGACCGGCGGCGACGTCGATCGCGTCATCGATGCCGCCAAGGCGGTGGCGATCCCGGCCGACCAGAAGATCCTGCACGTGCTGCCGCAGGAATTCATCATCGACAACCAGGAAGGCATCCGCGATCCGATCGCGATGTCCGGTGTGCGCCTGGAAGCCAAGGTGCACATCGTCACCGGTGCCGACAGCGCGGCGCAGAACATCGTGAAATGCGTGCAGCGCTGCGGCCTGCACGTCGAGGACATCGTGCTCGAGCAGCTCGCCTCGAGCTTCGCGGTGCTCACCGACGATGAAAAGGAGCTGGGCGTGTGCCTGGTCGACATCGGTGGTGGCACCACCGACCTCGCGGTGTTCTCGAACGGCGCCATCCGCCACACGGCGGTGATCCCGATCGCCGGCGACCAGGTCACGAACGACATCGCCGTATCGATGCGCACGCCGACCCAATACGCCGAAGACATCAAGCTGCGTTACGCCTGCGCGCTGTCGCAGCTTGCGAATCCGGACGAGACCATCGAAGTGCCCAGCGTCGGCGACCGGCCGCCGCGGCGCCTCGCGCGCCAGACGCTCGCCGAGATCGTCGAACCGCGCTACGAGGAACTGTTCGGCCTGATTCGCGAAGAGCTGCGTCGCTCAGGATTCGAGGAAGCGATAGCCGCCGGCGTCGTGATCACCGGCGGCAGCGCCAAGATGGAAGGCGCGGTCGAGCTCGCGGAAGAAATCTTTCACATGCCGGTACGGCTCGGCTTGCCGCAGCACGTATCGGGTCTCGTCGAAGTGGTCAGCAATCCGATCCATTCAACCGGTGTCGGGCTGCTCCTTTACGCACGCGCAAACGCCCAGGGCGCGCTGCGTGAAAAGCCGATGTACGGGGGCATGAAGAGTGTGTTCGAGCGCATGAAAGCGTGGTTTCAGGGGAATTTCTGATGCGTCGGAAGAAATCTCGCGTTACGCGGAAGAAATCTCGTGCGAAGTCTCAAGAGAAGAGGAGAGCGTTCATGTTCGAGTTGATGGATGCATACAGTGCTAGCGCAGTGATCAAGGTGTTGGGCGTCGGCGGCGGCGGCGGCAATGCGGTCTCGCACATGGTCAATTGCGGTATCGATGGGGTGGATTTCATTTGCATCAACACCGATTCGCAGGCCTTGAAGCATTCCCGGGTGAAAGCTTCCCTGCAGATCGGCTGCAACATCACCAAGGGGCTCGGCGCCGGCGCCGACCCTGAAGTGGGTCGTCAGGCCGCGATGGAGGATCGCGACCGGATCATCGAGCTGATCGATGGCTGTGACATGTTGTTCATCACCGCCGGTATGGGTGGCGGAACTGGCACCGGCGCCGCGCCGGTAGTGGCCTCAGTCGCAAAGGAGCTCGGCATCCTTTGCGTCGCGGTGGTCACCAAGCCATTCGACATGGAGGGCAGCAAGCGCATGCTGGTGGCCGAACACGGCATTGCCGAGCTCGGCAAGTACTGCGATTCGCTGATCACGATCCCGAACCAGAAACTGCTGACAGTCCTCGGGAGCGAGACGACGTTGCTCGATGCCTTCAAGGCGGCCAACCAGGTGCTGCAGGGCGCCGTGCAGGGCATCGCGGAACTCATCACGCGACCGGGTCTCATCAATGTCGACTTCGCGGACGTCCGTACGGTGATGTCGGAAACCGGCATGGCGATGATGGGCTCGGGTGCCGCGAGCGGCCCGGAACGGGCACGTGAGGCGGCCGAGGCGGCAGTCTCGAGCCCGCTGCTCGAGGATATCAACCTGGCCGGTGCACACGGCATCCTGGTCAATGTCACCGCTGGCATGGACCTGTCGATCGGCGAATTCGAGATCGTGGGCAACACGGTGAAGAAGTTCGCCTCCGACGATGCCACGGTCGTGGTCGGCACGGTGATCGATCCGGACATGAAGAATCAGGTGCGCGTCACGGTGGTTGCGACCGGCCTCGGTCGTCCTACAGTGCGACACCAGCACCAGCCGTCGGCGGCGCAGCAGCAGCCGCAGATGCGCGTCGTTCAGCCTCGTGGCCGCGCGCCGCTGACAGGCGCGGACTACGCGGCACTGGAGAAGCCGACCGTGCAGCGCCAGCGAGCCGTGGGCGATGGCATGCGCGTTGACATGAACAGTGAAGATCTGCTCGACATTCCCGCATTTCTGCGGCGCCAGGCTGACTAAGGGAGAGGCTCGTGAAATCGAGATGAACGATCTGCGCAGGAGAGCTGCGCCTGGGGGGCAGAAAACTTAAGGTCCGGAATTGGCGGACTTTTTGACCTGTGTTACGGTAGCGCCCCTTTTTAAGTCAAAGGCGGGGTCGACTCCGGGGCGCGTCGACCGCAAGCGAAGGTCTGGGCGTAACAGGCGCCTGGCCAACGGCCGCCGTGTCGAAAGCGGGCATGGTCAATCAACGAACGCTCAAGAACAGCATTCGCGCCACGGGCGTGGGACTGCACACTGGTCAAAAGGTCCTGATGACCTTGCGGCCGGCCCCTGCCAACGTCGGTATCGTTTTCCGCCGGACGGATCTCGAGGTTCCTGTCGACATCCGCGCCCACGCCGAGAACGTCGGCGAGACGATGCTGGGCACCACTCTGGTCAAGGATGGCATCAAGGTCGCGACCGTCGAACATCTCCTATCGGCGTTCGCGGGCCTTGGCATCGACAACGCATTCGTCGAAGTGAGCGCGCCCGAAGTGCCCATCATGGACGGCAGCGCGGGTCCGTTCGTGTTCCTGCTCCAGTCCGCCGGGCTCGAGGAGCAGAGCACCCCCAAGCGCTTCGTGCGCATCAAGAAGAGTGTGCGCGTCGAGGAAGGCGACAAGTGGGCGCGCTTCGATCCGTTCGACGGCTTCAAGGTGAACTTCGAGATCGAATTCAATCACCCGATCTTCAAGAAGCGCTCCCAGGTCGCGTCGATGGATTTCTCCACCACCTCGTTCCTCAAGGAAGTGAGCCGTGCGCGCACGTTTGGGTTCATGCGCGATCTCGAGAGCTTGCGGGCGCGCAATCTCGCCCTCGGCGGGACCATGGATAACGCCATCGTGCTCGATGACTTTCGCGTGCTTAACGAGGACGGACTGCGCTACGAGGACGAATTCGTCAAGCACAAGATTCTCGATGCGATCGGGGATCTGTACCTGCTCGGTCACAGCCTCATCGGTGAATTCAGCGGCTTCAAATCCGGTCACGCGCTGAACAATCGCCTGCTGCGTACCTTGATCACGAATACCGAAACCTGGGAAGAAGTGACTTTCGAAACCGCAGCGGATGCGCCCATTTCCTTCGTCAGCGCGGCGGCCACCGCGTGAAGGATTCATTCCCCTGCGGGCCGCAACCGGTGACCGGGCTGCCCCTGCCTCGCGTCAGCGCACGAAGCCGGCGTTCAGCCGGTCGCGGGTTGAACCCGCACGCGAATGCGGTCGATCGGGACGCCGATCTCACGGGAGAGGGCGTCGCGAACGCGTGGGATTTCGAATCGCAGGCGCGCGCAGAACGCGGCCGAATCGACCCAGAGTGTGAGTTCCCGCTGGCGCAGAGCCGCGGCTGTGACGTGCTTCGCGAGCGCTTCGGGAAGCGTCGCGCGGATATGTTCCTTGAGCGCCAGCGCAGTCTTCGCGCGGTTGGACAGATGCTGCAGGCGGGGCGTCCCGCCCTGGATGAGTTCACTTAATGAGCGCGGTTTGTGCACTGCGATATGTCAAGATTGAGAAGCAGTTGGGTATGGATTTCGTTGTCTTACTGCGCCCGCTTGGGCATAGTCTACGCGACTGCAAGGGGCAAACTCACCGAAAGGTGAGGACGCAAAGCTACCGGTCTAAGGCGCGAGCTACGACAGCGGGGTTGCCAGTTTTGATCAATGTGAACAATAAGTTGCGACACAGCGCGGCTGCTGTTCCGGCGACCAGGGTGGGGATGGACGGAGCCGGAATCGTTTCGAAACGGACCGACACACGCTGTTGGGAGCAGACCGCATGAACGTGATCATCTTCGATCGCTTCCGAGGACGCGCCCGCGAGATAAACCTCGCGCATCCCAAAGCGATTGCCGCGGTCGGTGTCGGTGTTCTGCTGGTGCTCGGCGGCGTGTTTTTCGCCGGTCGCCAACTCGGCCTGCGCAACGCCATCAGTCAGCCCTCCGCGCAAGTCGCCGAATGGTCCAAGCGGCTCGAGACGCAGCAGGCCCAGGTCGCCGAGACTCGCCGCACTCTGCAGGACCATATCGACGCCCTCGCCAAGCGCGTCGGCCAGATGAACGCTCACGTGATCCGCCTCGATGCGCTCGGCCGTCGCCTGACGCAGATGGCCGATATCGACGAGCGGGAATTCGACTTCGGGAATCCACCGGCGCAGGGCGGTCCCGAGACTGACAGCCAGGGTGAAGCCGCGCAGATTCCCGAGCTCACCGCGATGATCGATGGACTCTCGCAGCAGATGGATGACCGCGAAGTGGAGCTCGGCGTCCTCGAGAACCTGATCCTGAGCCGCAATCTCAACGAGCAGATCAAGCCGAAAGGCCGCCCGGTCACCGACGGCTGGATATCGTCCTACTTCGGATCGCGTTCTGATCCCTTCACGGGATACACGGCGGTTCACAAGGGCGTCGATTTCGCCGGGCGCGCGGGTGCACAGGTGGTCGCCGTCGCCACTGGTGTCGTGACCTGGTCACGCGAGCGCTTCGGTTACGGCAAGATGGTCGAGATCAATCACGGTAACGGCTTCGTCACGCGCTACGCGCACAACGAACGCAATCTCGTCTCGGTCGGCGAGACCGTGCAGAAGGGTCAGCCGATCGCGCTCATGGGCTCCACCGGGCGGGCGACCGGTCCAAACCTGCACTTCGAAGTGCTGCGCAACGGCCGCCAGGTAAACCCGCTGCAGTTTGTCGGCGGGCGCTGAACTTCCGACCCCTCCCTCCAGTACAATACGCGACCTTTGGGTCCGGCCCGCTCCCTGAGCGGGGCCAGGCCTTTGTATTGCTGAAGGAAATTCGATCGTGTGGCAGTTCTTTACGCGCCTTTTCGGCAGCCGCAATCAGCGCCTGCTCAAGTCCTATGGCCGTTGGGTCAGTGAGGCCAATGCGCTCGAACCGGCGGTCCAGGCACTGACCGACGAGCAGCTGCGCGCCAAGACGGATGAGTTTCGCAAGCGCCTGGGCGAGGGCGCGACCCTCGTGGATATCCTGCCGGAGGCGTTCGCCTGCGTGCGCGAGGCGGCACGTCGCACGCTCGGCATGCGGCACTTCGACGTGCAGCTCATCGGCGGGATCGCGTTGCACGAGGGCAAGATCGCCGAGATGCGCACCGGCGAGGGCAAGACGCTGGTCGCGACGCTCCCGGCCTACCTGAATGCGCTCGCGGGCAAGGGCGTCCACATTGTCACGGTCAACGAATATCTTGCCCAGCGCGACGCGGACTGGATGGGGCCCGTGTACCGCTTCCTCGGTCTCACCGTCGGCGTCATCAAGAACGCACAGACACCCGCCGAGAAGCGCGACGCGTATGGCGCCGACATCACCTACGGCACCAACAACGAATTCGGCTTCGACTACCTGCGTGACAATCTCGCCTTCCGCCTCGAGGACCGCGTTCAGCGCAGCCTCTCATACGCGATCGTCGATGAGGTCGATTCGATCCTGATCGACGAGGCGCGTACGCCGCTGATCATTTCGGGCCCTGCCGAGGAGAGCACCGAGCTCTACGTCAAGATCAACGCGCTGGTGCCGCGCCTCAAGGTGCAGAAGGAAGACGACGAAGTCCTGGAGCAACGACAGGCGCAAGCGCGAGCCGAGGGCAAGCCGGAACCCGAGCCCGGCGATTACACGGTGGATGAAAAATCCAAGCAGGTGCATCTCACCGAAGTCGGTCATGAACGCGTCGAACAGCTGATGCTCGAGGGCGGGCTGCTGCGGGAGGGGAGCCTGTATGACGCCGCCAATATCCGCCTCATGCATCACCTGACTGCGGCATTGCGCGCGCATTCGCTCTACCACCGCGATGTCGAATACATCGTCCGCAACGGTGAAGTGATCATCGTCGATGAATTTACGGGGCGCACGATGCAGGGCCGGCGTTGGTCGGATGGCCTGCACCAGGCGGTGGAAGCCAAGGAAGCCGTGCGCGTGCGCGAGGAGAACCAGACGGTCGCCTCGATCACTTTCCAGAACTATTTCCGCCTCTATTCGAAGCTCGCCGGCATGACCGGCACCGCGGATACGGAGGCGTTCGAGTTTCAGCAGATCTACGGCCTGGAAGTGGTCGTGATCCCGACCCACAAGCCGATGGTCCGTGACGATGCGTCGGACCTGGTCTATCTGTCCAGGAAGGACAAGTTCGAAGCCATCATCGAGGACATCCGCGAGTGCGTGAAGCGCGAGCAGCCGGTGCTGGTCGGTACTACCACGATCGAAACCTCCGAATTCCTGTCCGGGCTTCTCAACCAGGAAGGCGTGCGTCACCAGGTGCTGAATGCCAAGCAGCACGAGCGCGAGGCGCACATCGTCGCGCAGGCGGGGCGGCCCGGCACGGTGACCATCGCGACCAACATGGCGGGCCGCGGCACTGACATCGTGCTCGGGGGCAATCTCGAAGCGGAACTGCACTCTCTCGAGAACCCGGAGCCGCCGACAATTGACAAGGTCAAGAGCGACTGGAATGTGCGCCATGAAGCCGTGGTGAACGCGGGCGGGCTGCATATCGTCGGTACCGAGCGGCACGAGTCGCGTCGCATCGACAACCAGCTGCGCGGCCGCTCCGGCCGCCAGGGCGACCCCGGCTCGAGCCGCTTCTACCTGTCGCTCGAAGACAACCTGATGCGCATCTTCGGCGACCCCAACCGCACCAAGGCGCTGCTGTCGCGCGTCGGAATGAAGGAAGGGGAAGTCATCGAGAGCCGCATGCTGTCGCGCCAGATCGAGAAGGCGCAGCGCAAGGTCGAGGCGTACAACTTCGATGCGCGCAAGAACCTGCTCGAGTACGACGACGTCGCCAATGACCAGCGCAAGGTGATCTACCAGCAGCGTACTGAGCTGATGGCCGCGGAAGACGTCGCCGACGCCGTGCACGGCATCCGCGAAGAAGTCGTCAATAACCTGATCAACACGTTCCTGCCGCTCGGCACGTTGCCGGAGCAATGGGACCTCGCGGGCCTCACCGCTGCGGTGGAACGCGATTTCAACGTGCGCCTCGATCCGAAGGGCTGGCTGGACGCGGACACGGCTCTCGAGGAGCAGGGCCTGCGCAAGCGGATCGTGCAGGAAATCGATGCGGCGTACGAGCAGAAGGTCTCGCAGCTCGGGGCGCCCGCGATGCGTTACTTCGAGAAGGCCGTCATGCTGCAGCAACTCGATGTGCACTGGCGCGAGCATCTGGCCGCGATGGATTACATGCGCCAAGGCATCCACCTGCGCGGCTACGCACAGAAGAATCCCAAGCAGGAATACAAGCGCGAGGCCTTCGAGCTGTTCAGCGCGATGCTCGATCGCATCAAGTTCGACACGGTGACGATCCTGTCGCGGCTGCAGGTCCGTAGCCAGGAAGAGATCGATCGCGAGGAAGAGGAAAGGCGCAAGCGCATGGCGAGGGCCTTGCAGGCGCAGCACGCTCAGGCGCAATCGCTGGTTGCACCGGAGGAAGAGGCTCAAGCGGCGGCCGGGCCGCTCGCTCGCGGACCCGAAGCGCAGGCCCAGGCCCCCTTTGTGCGTGGTGGCCGCAAGATCGGGCGCAACGAGCCTTGCCCCTGCGGATCGGGGAAGAAGTACAAGAACTGCCACGGCGCGCTTGGGAAAGAGGAAGGCGTCGGGTCCTGAGGAGGCGGGAGCTTGAACGCTCGCAAACTCCCCGAGATACGGGTGGTCGCTGGCGCGCTGTTCGACGATCAGGGGCGGGTACTGATCGCGCAGCGCCCGCCGGGATCCCACATGGCGGGTCGCTGGGAGTTTCCCGGCGGCAAGATCGATGCCGGCGAAAGCGAGCTGCAGGCGTTGAGTCGCGAGCTCAGCGAAGAGCTGGGTGTGCAGCTGATCAGCGCCGAGCGCATGCTCGGGCTCACCCACGATTACGCGGAGCGTCGCATCGTGCTCACCATGTGGCACGTGACCGCGTACGAAGGCACACCCCGAAGCCTGGACCGGCAGGCGCTGAAGTGGGTGAGACCAGCGGACCTCGTCAACGAAGACCTGCTCGAGGCGGATCTACCGATCGTTGCTGCGCTCGTGGCACGCGACGCTACGGCTTCAGATTCTCGTCGAAGAATCTCTTGATCGTCTCGTAGGCGTGCGGCCCCATGTCCGCGTGCCGGAGTAGTCCATGCTTGCCGCCCGGATAGGTCATCATGTCGAAGGGCTTGTCCAGGTCCTGCAGGCGCTTGAACAATTTCGTGCTGTTTGAGAAGAGCACGTTGTCGTCCGCCATGCCATGGATGACAAGGAGCGGTGCCCGGAGGGCATCCGCGTACTTGAGCACGCTGCTCGCCTCATACCCGCTCGCGTTCTGCTGCGGCAGCCCGAGATAGCGTTCGGTGTAGTGCGTGTCGTACATGCGCCAGTCGGTCACGGGAGCGCCGGCGACGCCCGCCTGGAAGTAGTCCGGTGCTGTAAAGAGACACATCAGCGCCATGTAGCCGCCATAACTCCAGCCGAAGACCCCGATGCGCTTCGGGTCCACGAACGGCAGCGAGCGCAGATAGGTCGCTCCCTCGACCTGATCGGCGACTTCGATCTGGCCGAGCCGCCGGGTAATGACGGACTCGAACGCCACGCCGCGAAAGCCGCTGCCGCGATTGTCGAGCGTGAATACCACGTAACCGCTTTGCGCAAGGATCTGGCGGAAGAACCCTTCGTTGCTGCGCGGATATCCGCCCCAGGCCTGCCGCACCCGCTGCACGCCCGGCCCGCCATACACGTCGACGATCACGGGGTACTTGTGCGCCGCGTCGAAATGCGCCGGCTTGAGCATCTGGTAGTACAGCGTCTGCCCATCGGCGGCTTTCAGCGTGCCGAATTCAGTGCGCACATGCACGTCGCGATAAGGCGCATAGGGATGCGAGTCGTCGAGCGCATTGTCGATGAGCGTGGCGAACAAGCGACCGTCGATGCGCCTCAGCTGGATGCGAGGCGGTCGCTCGGGGTTGGAATACACCTCCAGGAAGAACTGGTGATCCGGCGAGACCGCGGCCGTGTGCCAGCCCGCCTCGACGGTGATGCGCTTGGGAGCGGAATTCCAGCGCAGCGGCACCGAATAGAGATGACGCTCGAGTGGACTTTGTTCGTTCGCCGTGAAGTAGACGCGTCCCTGCGCTTCGTCCACGTCCACGACGGCGCGAGAACCGCCATCTCCGACCACCATCCACGCACCACTGGTGAGCGCCCGGATGAGGTTGCCATCAAGGTCATAGAGGTAAAGGTGTTGGTACCCGGTGCGGCTCGAAGCCCAAATGAAAGCGGGCGAGGAGCTGAGGAACGTCAACTCATCGTTCAAGTCCACCCATGTGGTGCTGGTCTCGGTCAGCAGCACTTTCGACTTGCCCGTGACCGCGTCCACTTTCAGAAGGTCCAGGCGGCGCTGATCGCGAGACTGCCTTTGCGCCGCCACGTGCCGCGCGTCCGCAAACCAGTCGACGCGGGCGAGGTAGATATCGCGCTCGGATCCCAGATCGAGATGCGTGACGCCCCCGCTCTTCAGCTCGATCGACTCGAGATCGATCAGCACGTTGTGTGAACCTGCGGCCGGGTAGCGCTGGGTGAATACCGAGACCTCGTCGGCGTTGATCTCGGAACGCTGCACCTCGGGAACCGGACTTTCATCGACACGCGCGTAGGCGATGCGCTGCTCGTCGGGCGACCACCAGTAGCCGGTGCTGCGTCCCATCTCCTCTTGGGCGATGAACTCGGCCATGCCGTTCTTGATCGGACCGCCGCCATCGGTGGTAAGCGCGCGTTCGCGGCCGGTGGCGAGATCGAGCAGGAAGAGATTCTGGGCGCGGATGAAACTCACGAAATGGCCTAGCGGGGAGAATTTCGCGTCGGTCTCGGTTTCGGCGGTCTGCGTGAGGCGGCGCACCGCCCTGCCAGCGGGCGCACGCAGGTCGTAATAGAAAAGATCGCCGCCCAGCGGGAAGAGCAGGGCCTGCCCATCGGGCGCGAACAGGTACTCGACGATCCCGGAGAGCGAAGAGATGCGCTGGCGCTCGCGGCGTTGCAGTTCCTCGTCGGAGAGGCGGCCTTCGTCACCGACGAGGGCGCTCGAATCGACCAGCACCCGGGACTTGCCTGAACGGATCTCGTATTCCCACAGGTCGAGCTTGTCCTTCCGATCCGCCTTGCCACGCAGGAATGTCACTCGCTGTCCGTCCGGTGAGATCTGCGCCGCGCGCAGGGACGGCCCGCTCAGATCCGGTGCCGAGAAGATGCGACTGATGGGCAGATCGACAGCCTGTGCTGCCTGGGCGCAGGCGAACAGGGGCACCAACAACAAGGGGAATGGTCGGATTGGCTTCATACGTGTAGGCTGCGCGCAAAATTTTGCCGGAGTTTAGGCATGATGAACCGACCAATCCACTCCTACCGCACCTGGACTGTCGTCGTCGCGGCGACGCTGCTTGCCGCGTGCGGACACACGCCGGCGCCGCAGACGGCCCACGCCAATGCCCTGCAGTACCCGGAGGCACAGCGCGGAACGCAGGTCGACAAGTACGACGGCGTGAACGTGCAAGACCCCTATCGCTGGTTCGAGGACCTCGACAGTCAGCAGACCAAGAACTGGGTGGCGGCGGAAAACCGGCTTTCCCAGCCATACCTGGAATCGATCCCGGCGCGCGGCTGGATCAAGCAGCGACTCACGCAGCTCTGGAACTACGAGCGCTTCTCCGTTCCAGTGAAGGAGGGCGGTCGTTATTTCTGGTTGCGCAACGACGGCCTGCAGAACCAGAGCGTGCTGTTCGTGACTGACGGACTGCAGGCGCCGGCGCGCGTCCTTCTCGACCCGAATGTGCTCAGTTCCGATGCCACCGTGGCGCTGGCGGATTTTCACGTCAGCCCCGACGGGCGCTACCTTGCGTATGCGCTCTCGGACGGCGGCACGGACTGGAAGACCTGGCACATTCGCGACGTGAACACCGGTCAGGACCTGGCGGATGTGCTGAAGGACGCCAAGTTCACCGACGTGTCGTGGGAACGCGATTCAAGCGCGTTCTTCTACAGCCGCTACCCGTTGCGTGCGGATGGATCGGGCGATGATTCGAAACAGGTCTCCATCTATCGCCACGAGGTCGGCGCAGCGCAATCCCGGGACACCTTTGTATACGCTGTCACCGATCATCCAACCCGCAATCCCTATCCCGAAGTGACCGAGGACGGCCGGTATCTCCTGATCAACTTGTTCGACGGCTATCAGACCAACGGCGTCTACTACGCGCCGCTCCCGCTCAAGGCCTCCGCAACCGGCGCTGAGGTGGTTCGGCTGCTGGATGACTGGCGGGGCTACTACACCTTCTTCGGCTCCGACGGCCCGGTGTTCTATTTCTGGACGACCGAGGATTCACCGCGTGCTCGCGTCGTGGCGATCGACACGCGGCATCCGGCGCGGGCGATGTGGCGCACCGTGGTGCCCGAGGCCGCCGATGCGATCCAGGATGCTACCTATCTGGGTGGCAAGGTCGTCGTCACGTATCTGCACGATGCGCATTCGCAGGCCAGGATCTTCGATACGGGCGGGCGGCTGATCAAGGAGGTCACACTGCCAGGCAAGGGCACGATCGATGGCTTCCGGGGTCACGCGGACAGCAGCGAGACCTTCTTCTCGTATGCGGACTACCTGACGCCGACATCGATCTATCACTACGACGTGGCGTCGAAGCGGGCCGACCTGTTTCGCGCACCGAAGATCGCTGCCGATACCTCGCGCTTCGTCACCGAGCAGGTGTTCTATACCAGCAAGGACGGCACGCGGGTGCCGATGTTCATCACGCATCGTGCCGACCTGAAGAAAGATGGCGGTACGCCGACGCTGCTCTACGGTTACGGCGGCTTCAACAACCCGCTGACGCCCGCATTCAGCGTTCCCGTTCTCGTATGGCTCGAGATGGGCGGCACGTATGCGGTGGCGAACCTGCGCGGCGGTTCCGAGTATGGCGAGGCCTGGCACCTGGCGGGGACCAGGGCCCACAAGCAGAACGTGTTCGATGACTTCATCGCGGCGGCTCATTACCTCGTCGATGAGCGCTACACCTCGAGGGAGCAGCTCGCGATTCTCGGGCGCAGCAACGGTGGCCTGCTGATCGGTGCCGTGATCACGCAGGACCCGGGACTCGTCGCGGCCGCGCTTCCGGCGGTAGGTGTTCTGGACATGCTCCGTTACCACACCGCCAGTGCGAACGCCCGGCAGTGGTCGAGCGACTACGGCCTCAGCGAAAACCCGCAGGACTTTCCTGCGCTGTACTCGTACTCGCCGTATCACAACGTACACGCCGGGACTTGCTATCCGCCGACCCTCATCACGACCGCGGACCACGATGACCGCGTGGTGCCCTGGCACAGCTTCAAGTTCGGCGCCGCATTGCAGGCAGCGCAGGGATGCAAGAATCCGATCCTGCTCCGAGTCGAGACGCGCGCGGGCCACGGCGCAGGCAAGCCGGTCTGGATGCAGATCGAGGACTTTGCGGACCAGTGGGCGTTTCTCAGTCGCAACCTGCGCATGGACGTGCCGGAGGTTGCCGCGAAATCACGCGCGGCGGGTGGCGGATCGTAGCGGGTGTATCCTGCCGCGATCATAAAATCGTTAACAACCAATAAGTTAAGCGCTTGACTCGGGTTTCTCGTCGCCAGGCGAGGCGGGTTCCGCCGGCACCGCCTCGCCGGCAATGCCGCGCTCGTCGCTCAGCCACGCTCCGAGGTCGATGAGCCGGCAGCGATCGCTGCAGAATGGGCGGAACGGCGAATCCTCGGACCACTCGAGGAGTCGGTCGCAGGTGGGGCACTTGACGCGGGCGGACGACACGAGTCACGCCTCAGGTGCAGGAGGTGAGCACGAAGCGGACGTCCTCCTCGGCCTGCTGCGCGCGTCCGCTCAATTCCTTCCAACTCATGAAGCGCAGACTGCAGCGATAGTGGCTGCCGCTGATCTCCGGGTAGAGGTCCGAGTCCCACGGCAGCATGATCCGCAGCAGCTGAATCGGGTTCTCGCGCTCGAAATTGATCTGGTATTGCCCCGCCGGTGCCACTTCCTCGCGCGGGCGGGCATTCTGGCGTGTGACCCACAGGAGCTCGATCACCCCGTCGCATATCGGCCGCACCAGCTTCATCCACTCCTCGAACGTCGCGGCGCGCTGTTCGGCAGGCCGGCTGAGCCAGAAGCTGTAGTCCGGGAGATCGAACTCGCAGGTGCCGCCGGGGATGGCGCTGCGGTGCTTGATCGCGTTCAGAAATTCCGATTCGCGCAGCGGCTGCATGAAATTCGCACCCATGCTGACGAGCTCGCTGCGCAGCCGAATGAGGTTCGACATCACCGAGCGCAGGCGTCCCGGGTCGACACCCGGCTTGGATTGAAATTCGTTCAAGGCCTGCACGTGCCGCTCGAGGTCCTTGATGACATCGCTGCGCAGGTCGCCACGCGCCGTGATCGCCAGGATCTCCAGCAGGCTTCCCACCGCGGCGCGGCTGCTCCAGGGATTGGGCAGTTCGGTGTGATAGAGCGCCTGCGAGTAGAGAAACTCCAGCCGCAGGAACGTGCGCATCCGCTCGTTGAGCGGCTGCTCGTACACGACGAACTGGCTCGCGGGTTCAGCTGCGGGTTCGATGAAGGCGTGCGAGGTCATTGCGCGGCGCTGGCGGTCATGGGGCTTGGAAGCATGGGCTATTTTGCGGCACTTCGAGTGCGAGTGTCACCGGGAAATTCCTGTCGGCGCTCACCGACAGTCCGTGACGATCCCGCGCGCAAGCAGACTCAGCGGACCTCATCGCCCCGCGGCGAGGCGCCGGTAGCTGTCATCGAGCTGCGCGACCTGGGATTCGAGCTCCGCGAGCGTGGCGTCGTTACTGATTACATCATCAGCAAGGGCCAGGCGGGCCGCGCGCGAGGCCTGCGCGGCGATCATCGCTTGTGCCTGGGCCGGGTTTTCCGCGTCCCGTTGCATCAATCGGTCGAATTGTGTTTCGGGAGCTGAATCGACCACGAGAACACGATCGACCTGGCCCTCGTGGCGGCCTTCGAGTAGCAGCGGGATCACGAGAATTTGATAAATGCCGCCAGCCTGCCCCGAGCGGCACTCCATCTCGTCGAGTATTGCGGGGTGCAGGATCGCTTCGAGTCGCTCCCGCTTGCGCGGGTCGCTGAAGATGAGCGTACGCATGCGGCGACGATCCAGCGCCCCATGGGTGTCGAGAATGTCGCGACCGAACTCCTGCACGACGCGTGCTAGCAGGGGCTGACCAGTGGCGACAATCTCGCGAGCAATCTCGTCGGTGTCGATGACGGGCACGCTGCGCGCCGCGAACAGCTTGGCAACCGTGCTCTTGCCGCTTGCGACGCCGCCAGTCAATCCAATGCGCAGGGGTTTCACGCCACGCATTATCCGCTACTGCCCACGCTTGCGAGCACCCGCCGAGGCCACCTCACCGCGGACTAGTGCAGCCCGCTCAAGTGCAGGTAACGATCGATGACCTGCGGACCCCACAGCAGGGCGATCCAGCCCGCCGCGGCGAGGTAAGGGCCGAAAGGAATCGGTACGTCTCGACCGTGGCGTTTGAGAAGCAGCAGGGCGATGCCGACCATCGCGCCGGTGGCTGCGGCGAGCAGGATGATCAGCAACAACATCTGCCAACCGAACCACGCACCGAACGCGGCGAACAGCTTGAAATCGCCGTAGCCCATCCCCTCCTTGCCGGTGAGCAGGCGGAACAGATGAAACACCGCCCAGAGACTCAGGTAGCCCACCGCAGCGCCGATGATGCTGCTGCGGGGATCGACGGGAATGGAGAAGTTGGTGTCGGAGCCGTGCGCCAGGCTGGCTAACAGGCCGAGCCACAGCAGCGGCAACGTGATGCTGTCGGGTAACAGCTGATGGTCGATGTCGATGCCCGAGAGCGCGATGAGGCTCCAGGTGAAGAGCAAGGCGGCGGCCAACTCCCACGACCAGCCGAAGCGCCAGGCGACGAAAGCCGAGAGAACCCCGGTGAGCAGTTCGACCACGGGGTAGCGCATCGAGATGCGAACGCCGCATTGAGCACAGCGGCCGCGCAGCAACAGGTAGCTCACGATCGGAATGTTCTCCCAGGCACGGATGGGCACCTGACACGCCGGGCAGCGCGAGCGCGGCTTGAGGAGGTTGAATTCCGGCTCTTGCGGGGCGGACGTAGCCGCGAAGCTTGACTCGATCCCGATGTCTGACGCCGTGGGCTGCGCGTACTGCGCTCCGGGTGCGGTTGTGAAGGGCTGGGCGTCAATGTCAGCCGCGCCGCCTGCAGTTGCGTGCACGGTCGCCGTGACCGCGTCGAGCTCCTCGCAGTGCCGGCGCCAGTCACGCTCCATCATGATCGGCAGGCGGTGGATCACGACGTTGAGGAAGCTGCCGACGAGCAGGCCCAGCACGACCACGAGCGTGATCAGCAGCGCGGGATTCGCCTGCAGCAGTTGTGTCGCCGTCACGTGATCGTCCCGGTCATATCACACAAAGTGACTTACCAGAGACGCGAACGCCGCGCGAGGGCGCGGCGTCCGTCGATCGACTTGAGGATACTGATCAGATGACCGCGCCCAGCTTGAAGATCGGCAGGTACATCGCGATCACGAGGCCGCCGACCAGCACGCCTAGAATCGCCATGATCAGCGGCTCGAGCAAGCTGCTCATGCTGTCGACTGCGTTGTCGACGTCCTGTTCGTAGAAGGTCGCAACCTTACCGGACATTTCATCGAGCGAGCCGGACTCTTCGCCGACCGCGATCATCTGCACGACCATGTTGGGGAACAGGCCGGTGTTCTCCATGGCGCGCTGCAGGCGCTGGCCTGTTGCGACCTCGTCCTTCATGCGTAGCACAGCCTGCTCGTAGACGATGTTGCCGGTCGCGCCAGCGACCGATTGCAGTGCCTCGACCAGCGGTACGCCCGCCGAGAACATAGTGGACAGAGTGCGCGCGTAACGGGCGATCGCGGCCTTGGTGAGAATCGGTCCGATGATCGGCATTTTCAGCGACAAGCGGTCTATCGTTTCACGCATGGCGCGCGAGCGCTTCTTCATCTCCATGAAGGCATAGAAGGCGCCACCGGCAACGATCGCCAGCCACCAGCCCTGGTCCTGCACGAAGCGCGACATGCCGATGACCACCTGGGTGAACGCGGGCAGATCCGCACCGAATCCCTTGAACAGCGACTCGAACTGCGGAATTACGAAGATGAGCAGGATCAGGGTCACGATGATCGCCACGACCAAGACCGCGGCCGGATAGAACAGCGCCTTCTTGATCTTCTTTTTCAGCGCTTCGGTCTTTTCCTTGTAGGTGGCGATCTTGTCGAGCAGACCTTCCAGCGCGCCCGCCTGTTCGCCTGCCTCTACCAGGTTGACGTACAAGTCGTCGAAATACAGCGGATGCTTGCCGAGCGCCTCGTGCAACGAGGTGCCGCCCTCGATGTCGGCCTTGACGTCGAGCACCAGCTTCTGCATCGCCGGCTTGTCGTGCCCGTTGCCGATGATTTCAAACGATTGCACCAGCGGGATGCCCGCCGTGAGCATAGTGGCGAGCTGGCGGCTGAAGATGGCGATATCTTCGGGCTTGACCTTGCCGCCGGCCTTGAAGAGCGAGCTCTGCTTGCTGATCTTGACCGGGACCACACCCTGACGGCGCAGGTCCGCGCGCAGGGCCTGCTCGCTGGAGGCGAGACTTCGCCCCTTGAGCTTGTTGCCCTTCTTGTCCTTTCCCACCCAGGTGAACTGGATGTCTTTGCGGATCGCTGTTGCGCTGGCCATGAGCTCCTGTCCCTCTAACCGCCCTTCATCGAAGATGTCATCCCCATCTAGTCCACGGTGACCGTGTTGATCTCGTCGAGGCTGGTCAGCCCGTCTTTTATTTTCTGTAGTCCGGCACGCCGCAAGTCCCAGACGCCTTCGCGTTCGGCTTCGTGCGTGATCTGCAGAGCGTTGCCGCCTTCCATGATGATGCGCCCGATCGCCTCGCTCACCGGCATGACCTGGTAGATGCCGACGCGGCCCTTGTAGCCGTCGATGCACTGGCTGCAACCCTTGGGTCCAAAAATCGTCAGCCCCTTCTTTATTTCCTCGTCAGTGAAGGCTTCCTTGTGCAGCGCTTCCGCAGGCACGTCGAGCTTCTGCTTGCAGTTTGCACACAGCTTGCGTGCCAGGCGTTGCGCGATGATCAGGCTCACCGAAGTCGCGATGGCATAGGGCTTCACACCCATATCGACCATGCGGGTCAGAGTCTGTGGCGCATCGTTGGTATGCAGTGTGGATAGCACCAAGTGGCCGGTCTGCGCCGCCTTGAGGGCAATCTCGGCGGTTTCCAGGTCGCGGATTTCGCCGACCATGATGACGTCCGGGTCCTGGCGCAGGAAGGCGCGCAGCGCGGAAGCAAAGGTGAGGCCCACTTTCGGGTGCACGTTCACCTGGTTGATACCCGCCATCTGGATTTCCGCCGGGTCCTCGCGGGTCGAGATATTGCAGTCTTCCTTGTTGAGGATGTTGAGACCGGTGTAGAGCGAAACGGTCTTGCCGCTACCGGTCGGTCCCGTGACCAGGATCATCCCCTGCGGCTTCGCCAGGTACTTCAGGTACAGCTCTTTCTGGAACGGCTCGTAGCCCAGCGCATCGATCCCGAGCATCGCGCTCGAAGGATCGAGAATACGCATCACGATCTTTTCGCCGAAGAGCGTCGGGCACGTGCTCACGCGAAAGTCGATGGCGCGGTTCTTCGACAGGCGCATCTTGATGCGGCCGTCCTGAGGCACGCGGCGCTCAGCAATATCGAGGCGTGACATCACCTTGATGCGCGCGGCGATCTTGGTCGTGAGCTGAACCGGGGGATTCGCGACTTCCTTCAGCACGCCGTCGAGGCGTGTACGGATGCGAAATGTCTTTTCATAGGGCTCGAAATGGATGTCCGAGGCTCCCTTCTTGATCGCATCGAGCAGGATCTTGTTGACGAAGCGGACGATGGGCGCGTCTTCGACATCATCGCGAGTGACGGCTTCGCCAGCGAGATCGTCCTCTCCCGCCATCACATCCAGGTTTTCGAGGTCGAAGTCGTCCTCGCCGAGAGATGGCATGGCCGTATCGACCTGCTCCATCGCCTTGGCGACTGCCTGCTGAAGTTTGTTGTCCTCGACGACTACCGCCTCGATGCCAAGTCCTGTCGCGAACTTGATCTCATCGATAGCGTGAAGACTGGTTGGGTCGGATACGGCGAGGAACAGCCGTTTGCCACGTCGCATGAGCGGCAGAACCCGGTGCTTGTTCAGCAGCTTGTCGCTTACGAGCTTGATGGTATCGAGGTCGACAGCGGCCGCATCGAGATCAAGCAGCGGTACGCCGAATTCGTGCGACGCGGCGATGGCAATTTCTCGTGCGTTGGCCGCTCCGCTGTTGACCAGCTGGGTGACGACGCTGATGCGCTTTTCCTTCGCCTGCGCCATCGCCTCCATCATCGTGGCTTCGTCGATCAAGCCGTCTTGAACGAGCCGTTGAGGCAGCCCGCCCAAAGGAGACTTGCTGGCGCCCAGCGCCATCATGGCGTTGTCGTTCATCGACTTATGACCGGTATCCGCCCGACAAAGGTTCGAACCCGGCCCAGTCTACCGTTCCGGGTCCGGGGATCAAATGTCAAATCGCCTGGCATCGTCGCACAGCACGTGTTTCGATCAGCGTGATTGGCTTCCCAAAAGAAAGAAGCCCCTCCGGAGAGGGGCTTCTTGAGTCGAACAAAGACTCGGAAACGCCGATTACGGACGGCAAGCCTTCGGACGATACTTCGGCAGGACATCTGAGGCCGCCGGAGCCGCCGCCGCGTAGGTCACGTTCGCCACCGTGGCAGCGGTGCTGCAACGCCAGACCACATCCTGGTTCTTGCTCACGCCCGGGATGAGGGTCAGGGTGTTGTTAGCGCCGGTGATCTGCGTGTTCGCCTGCAGAGCGTAGGTCACAGTGATCACGCCGGTCGCCACAGTAACGCTTCCGACGTACTTGCCCTGCGGAGGAGTGGCGTTGTCCATACCGGCCGCGGTCAGATCCGCCGGCCAAACGCCGGTGTTCGCGTATGACTCAGCGATCGCAGCCTTCGCCGCGCCCGCAAGGTTCAAGCCTTCCGTCACCTGCGCGCGAATCGTGTAGTCCTGATACGCGGGAATGGCGATAGCCGCCAAGATGCCGATGATCGCGACGACGATCATCAACTCGATCAGGGTGAAACCCTTCTGTACTTGCTTCAGCATTTGTTACTCCTAAACGTGGATGCACGATCAACGGCGCACATGCGCCAGTGCTGGACAGTTTTGCAAGGCACATGCCACTGCTGCGCGCCGCATGTAACTCACTGACCCTGCAGTGAATTAAGCTCGTGGGCAGACATTGATTTGACGTAACGTTGTTGACCACTGCTGACGGGTCTGACCAACGACGTCACTTAGTGACGAGAAATGTCAGCAGCGTCGGCGAGGTGCGACGTCGCCGCCGGCCGGGTGCCCTGATGCCCGGTCGCGGACTGCCCACCGCTGATGTCATCAGCCGCAATTGCTTGCAGCCACCGCAGCGCAAACTGTTCGGACGGCGATGGATCGAGTAATCCCTTCTGCTGCTCGATCAACTGAATCCCCTCGCGCGCCCGACCCGTGGAGATCTGGCTTGCAGCAGTGGCGATGAGCGCCAGCGCGGCGTCCGTTGAATTCGCAAACGGGTAATTCGAAGCGAACAAGGCCGCGCCCAGGGATGCTACCCGCGGGGTGTCCCTTAGCGCGACAGCCTTAAGAAAGCTCACCAGATCCCGACGCTGAGCGGATACCGCAGTGGCGCAGGGCGTCGCTTCGATTACTCCCCAGGTTCGCTGCAACTCCTTTGCTCCCAATGCCGTGCTGGTCTCCGCGGCGACAAAGACCACAGAGTCGAGCCACGCCAGTTGCGCGGCGGGCATCGCACACTGTTCCTTCGAGCTCCTGAGCACGAGCAGGCTTTTGGCCGCTTCCGGAGTCAGAGCATCGAGACTGGACTGCTCTATTGCATCGCGAACGCCACTGGCTTCAATCACGAGCATGTCCCTGGACGAAAACGCTGGAGTCGCAAATGTCGTTCTGTCCCGCGACGGAGCGGCGCCATCCAGCAGCTCCATGAGCGGGACCGGAAGTATGGCGAGGCTGGCAAACTCGCCAGCGTGTTGTCTCAGGAAACGCGCGCGTGGGGCGTTCAAATCGACATACGGAAAGTAGTCGGAATTGACGGGTATTCCCGATGCGCGTAGCAGCGGCAGCAGCAAGCGCTTGTTGCCGAGAAAGCGGGATTCGAGACTTTCGACCGACACGATGCCGACGCGCTTGAGTTCGGCCTGCATTTTTGGAGCCTCGAACAAGCGTGCGTCGAGCTTCGGCAGGGTGCCCGTGCGGACTGCGACGATCAACAGGTTGGTGTCATCGGCGTTGTAGACCCGGAAGTCCGCAAAGTTCGGCGCCAGAGCCTTCATTACTGAGGTGAGGATATCCAGGTTGGTCTCGTAGACCTGCACCCATTGAACCAGCATGCCGTCGGGCTCGAGATAGCGAACTATGTGGCGGTAGAACTCCTGCGAGAATAGTGTCGCAACGCCGCTTACCCAGGGGTTCGATGGCTCCGAAACGATGACGTCATACTTTTTTCTGTGGACGGCGAAGAACGACTTGGCATCCTCGAAGTAGATCTTGCTGCGCGGGTCTTGGAAGGTTCGCTCGACCCGAGGCATGAAGCCGGACTGTGCGGCCTTGGCCATCAAAGGCTCGATCTCGATGGTGTCGAGCTCGGTCACAGCGTCACTCGCAAGCAAGACTTGCGACGTTAGGCCCGAGCCAATCCCGATGTTGGCAACGCGGCTCGGATGTGGGTGCAGTGCAATTGGCAATGCGCCGGCAACCACCATCGTGATTTCATCGGTGGCGGACTGAGTGCCTCGCATCATTATTGCAGCATCCGGTTTTCCGTTCGTCGCGATGCTGACGAGCCCGTTGACATCGACCAGACTGACAGTGGCGGTCTTGCCGTGCTGCAAGAAGAGCACCTTGGTGCCGGCCGCCTGGCCTGCCCGCCCGTGACGGAATACACCGGAGCTGAGCTTTTCGGGATCGAGCTGGAACAGGAAGAGTGCTGCAAGAACCGCAGCGCTGCCGATGACGGCAGGCAGCGTCAGGGGTGTAGCCGTCCCGCGTGGCGCGTCAATCCCGCTCAAGTAGACCAGGCCGAGCGCCATCTGCAGTAGCGCACCGACGATCACTATCCCTTTCACTCCGATCGTCGGCATCAAGAGGTGCACCGACAGCAGGACTCCAACGATCGCGCCCGCCGTGTTCCACGCGTAGACGGCGCCAATCGCTTGCTCGCCGCTCCCGGTTCGGATCAAGGCATGGGTGATGATCGGCAGCGTCATGCCGCAAAAGAATGTCGTCGGGATCATCACCAGCATCGCGATGGCATGACTTGCCAGGTTGAAACCGAGGTACCCCTGCTCGGTCGGCGAGAACATGTGAATGGTGGCGCTCATCAGATCGAAGGTGGCGTTGTAGACAGGCAGTGAAACGAGCGCGAGGCACGCCATGATCATCAAGATGTTCCCGAGGTATCTGACGGGATTCGACAAGCCGTCAATGCGCCTGCGCACCCAGAGTCCACCCAGGGCAATCCCGAGAATAAAGGCGCTGAGCATGAGCTCAAACGAATGCGTCGTGCTTCCCAACACCAGGCTCAGCATTCGAATCCAGGCGATCTCGTATAGAAACGCTGCGCCTCCGGTAACGGCCGCGCCGATCAACATCCAGCGGCGGATGCCCGGTGCACCGGACTGCGCGGTGCTGGCAGATTCCTTGGCAGGAGGCCGCACGGTTTCGGGCTGATACTTGACTATGCCCCACACTGTCAGTGCGAGTGCGACGTTGAGGAGGCCCGCGGTCATGATCGTACCCGGCAGGCCAACCGCACCGATCAGGTAAAACCCGCTGACCAGAACCCCAATCGCGGCGCCGAAGCTGTTAGTGAAATAGAGCATGGCCAGCGTCTCGCCCGAACGCGCGGGGAAACGCCGCACGATTGCCCCGCTCATCAGTGGGAAAGTCATACCGAGCAGGATCGACTGCGGCAGGATGAGCAGCGCACCGATCGTCCACTTGCTGATCTGTGCCACCAGGGGCGAGCCGACGTTAGGCAGAAGAACGTCGAAGGCCCACGAGGTAGCGAGGATCGATGTCTTGTGAAAAATCAGGCCGAGTAAGCCGATGATCCCCTCGACGATCGCATAGCCAAGGAGGAGGTTGCGCATGCGCACCGAGTTGCGGGCCATGATCCACGAGCCCAGCGCCATGCCGCCCATGAAGATAGCCAGTACCAACGTCTGTGCGTAGGCGGCGTGACCGAGAAACAGCTTCAAGTAGTGCGACCAGATCGATTCGTAGATGAGCCCGGAGAAACCGGAGATCGTGAAGATCACGAAGAACAGCCAGCGTCCACGATCCTGCGCATCAGTCATCGGCAGTCTCCAGGTATTCAGGCGAATCGAGCCGCCGCCAGCAGCCCGGTGCAACGAGGTGCAATCGAACAACCTGCGGTGAGAATCGCAGGCTTTTTACCTTATTTCGATTGCGCGCTTCGAGAAACCGATCACGCTTGTTCGCTGGCGTGCGCTGGGCGCGCGTGACGGAGCGCGCGAATACGCTATTCAATGCCGAGCTTCTTGATGCGATAGCGCAAGGCCCTGAAGCTGACTCCGAGTAGTTTGGCAGCGGCGGTCCTGTTATAGCGTGTCTGCTCGAGGGCCTTGATGATCGCATCGCGCTCGATCTCCTCGAGTTGCTCGCCCAAGGGACCGGCGCCCGCACCTGCGGCCGCTGCTACCGAAGCGTCGCGCAACTGCAGATCGCCGGCCGCGATGCCATTGCCGCCGGACAGCGCCAGTGCCCGCTCCAGGATGTTTTCGAGTTCGCGGACATTTCCTGGAAAGGTGTAGCCCGAGAGCGCCACGAGCGCGTCGGACTCGAGCACCGGCGGATCGACTTTCGAGCGCCGTGCGAGGCGCCGTAGGACCGCCTCGGCCAGCTCTGGAATGTCTTCGGGGCGTTCACGCAGCGCAGGCACGCGAATCTCGATGACATTTACTCGATAGTAGAGATCTTCTCGAAACGCACCTTCCGCGACCAGCGCAGAGAGATTGCGGTGGGTCGCGCTAAGGATTCGCACGTCGATCGGCGTCTCGCGCTGCTCGCCAATGGGACGCACGCTCTTTTCTTGGATGACGCGCAAGAGCTTCACCTGCATGTGCAACGGCAGATCGCCGACCTCGTCGAGGAACAGCGTGCCGCCCTCAGCGGACTGCACCATGCCTTTCTTGTCAGCCACTGCTCCAGTAAAGCTGCCGCGCTTGTGACCGAAGAGTTCGCTCTCCATCAATTCCGTCGGGATCGCGCCGCAATTCACTGCCACGAAGGGGCCGTCGCGGCGTGGGCCGGACTCGTGGATCAGTTGCGCAACGAGTTCCTTGCCGGTGCCAGATTCGCCGTAGATGTGCACCGGTGCCTGGCTGCGCGAGACCTTGGCGATGGTCTCGCGCAGATGCTGCATGGCCTGCGATTGGCCGAGCAGGCGGGGGCCGTAGATCGTGTCGCTGTCGCTCGAGGAGATCTTGATCGCGGAGCTGACGAGCTTACGCAGCCCAGCAAGATCCAGTGGCTTCGAGACGAAGTCGAACGCGCCCAGCTTGAGCGCGCGCACGGCCGATTCGACGTTGCCGTGTGCCGTGATCACCGCGACTGGCAGCAGGGGGACGTTGACCTGAATCCACTCGATCAGGTCGAGACCATTGCCATCGGGCAGGTTCATGTCTGTCAGGCACAGGTCAAAGTGCCCCGCGCGCAGCAGCTTCTGCGCTGATGCCATGTCAGACGCCGTCTTCGATTCGAGCTCCATCTTGCTCAGCGTGATGGACAGGAGCTCGCGAATATCCGGCTCATCGTCGACGACCAGGACTACCGGTTTCGGCATGGAATTCAGGACCTGCGTTCGCGCGCCCGCCAGCGTTGCGGATCGGCGAATATGACCCGGAAGAGGCTGCCGCCACCTGAACGCGGTTCGTACAGGAGCAGCGCGCCATTCGTCTGACACAGCTCGCGCGCGATGAACAACCCGAGGCCGGTGCCGCCCTGGCCGCTGGTGAAGAACGGCTCGAAGATGCGGTCCGCGTGCTGCTGGTCGATCCCAGGACCGCGATCCGCGACTTCGAGGTACGGTCTCCCGGTTCCGGCCACGCGACCGCCACGCAATTCCACGATCTGGCCTTCGCCCGACGCAGCGTACTTGAGCGCGTTGTCGCACAGGTTCCACAGGACCTGGTGCAAATGCGTCGGATCGACACGCACCTCGATGGCCGCGCCGTCCGGCGAGATCTGCAGCTTCGATTCCTGCGCTTGCGTCGTCTGGCAGAACTCGGCGCGAAACTCCTCCAGCCAGTCCGAGAGTGTCAGCGTCTCGGGCCGCGTCGAGTCGCGGCGCGAGAGCTGCAGCATATTGTTGATGATCGTGCTCACCCGTTCGGCGTTGGTGCGGATGATCTCGGTCAACCGCCGCTCCGATTCGCCTACGTTCGCTTCCGCAAGCAGCTGGCCCGCATGGCTCATCGCGCCGACGGGGTTGCGGATCTCGTGCGCGATGCTGGCGCTCAAGCGTCCGAGGGCAGCGAGCTTGGACTGTTGCAACCGCTCAGCCAGCTGACTCGTGTCTTCGAGGAACACCAGCACCGGCCCCGGGTTCTCACCGCCGAGCGGCGCGAAGTGAGGGTCGATCGTCCGCAAGCCATCGGCGGCGACAAAAGAGGTCGGGTTGATCGGAGCCGTATGCGGGCTCTGCCGCCAGGTGGACAAAGAATAAAGGAGACGAGGGTGCACCTCGCCCAACAGTGCCCCGGGAATCGCCGCGCGGTCACCGAGCATCTCGGCTGCGGATTCGTTGATGAGCCGGATGCGGTCGGCCGCGTCGATCACCAGGATGCTCTCGCGCAGGTGCTGCACGATGTATTGCGACAGCTCTGCGAGATTGGCGAGATCCAGGTCGCGTTGACGAACCAGCTCCTCGCCTTCGCGGATGCGCTCGCCCAGGGGCTGCACGCTCAGTGCGACGATGAAGAGGATGAACCCGAGAACGCCGGCAGCAGTGTAGTCGCCGACGGCCGCCGTGCCGGAAAACTGTGCGAGCACCTGCTGCACCAGCAGCGCGAGTGTGGCGCACGCAGCAATCACGAAGGCTCGCCGCGTGATCAGGCTGACCCCGGCCACCGGAATGACCAGCAGCATCCCCAGGCCGCTCCCGACACCGCCGCTCGAGTAGAGCAGCAGCGTTACCGCCGCAACATCCAATGCAATGTGAACCCACGCCTGCTGCTGCAGGCTGGGCCAGTGACGCTTGATGGCCGCGATCATCAGGATGCCGCTGACGAAGTACGCAGCGACCACGATCTGAAACAGCCTGGGGTCGGCCCAGCCGACGCTGGTGGACTCGGGCAGGAAGTAGTGGAGCGAGGCGAGAACCAGCGGCACCAGCAACCGGAAGAGATTGAGGAGACCCAGCACGCGCCACGCCAGCTCGGCCTGTGCAGGTCCCTTGGTTCTCACCATCGTTCGCGGCTGCTCGCGGGTGGACTGGGTGCGCACTCTACCATGTCCGTCGCGCATCAAGGAGAATAGCGGCCCACTTTTGCAACGTCGCACTCCATGAACCTGCACGAATTCCAAGCCAAGGAAATTTTCGCGAGCTACGGGATTCCCGTTCCCGCAGGTCGCGTCGCAGCTTCCGCCGACGAAGCGGTCGGCGCCGCGCGCGAACTCGGCGGCGCGCTCTGGGTGGTGAAGGCACAGGTTCACGCAGGCGGTCGCGGCAAGGCGGGTGGCGTCAAGCTCACGAAGGATCTCGACGCCGTGCGCGCGGCGGCGGCGGGCATGCTCGGCCAGCGACTCGTGACGCGCCAGACCGGGCCCGAAGGGCTCCCGATCAGCCGCGTCTACGTCGAGGTGGGTTCACAGATTGCGCGTGAGCTCTACCTGAGTCTCGTGCTCAATCGCGAACGGGGCCAGATTGCATTCATCGCCTCGGCCGCAGGCGGCATGGACATTGAGGAAGTGGCGGCGCACACGCCCGAGAAAATCATCACGGTCAATATCCATCCCGCCGCGAGCCTGCAGCCCTATCAATGCCGGCAACTCGCGTTCGGGCTCGGTTTCTCGGGCGCGCAGATGGAGGAGTTCACGCGCATTGCGCAGGCTCTCTATCGCCTCTATCTGGAAAAGGATGCGAGCCAGGTGGAAGTGAATCCGCTCATCGTCACGGCCGCCGGTCAGATCGTCGCGCTCGATGCCAAGATCAACATCGACGGCAATGCGCTGTATCGCCAGCGGGAGCTCGCGGCGCTGCGCGACTCGAGCCAGGAAGACCCGATGGAGCGCGAAGCGAGCGAGCACGACCTCAACTATGTCTCGCTCGATGGCGATATCGCCTGCATGGTGAACGGCGCCGGCCTCGCGATGGCGACGATGGACTTGATCAAGCTCCACGGTGGCGCCCCGGCCAACTTTCTCGACGTCGGTGGCGGCGCCACCAGCGAGCGCGTCACGGCCGCGTTCAAGCTGATCCTCTCCAACGCGAAAGTGCGCGCCATCCTGGTCAATATTTTCGGCGGCATCGTGCGCTGCGACCTGATCGCCGATGGAATCATCAACGCCGTGAAGCAGGTGGGAGTGAAGATCCCGGTCGTGGTGCGCCTCGAGGGCACCAATGCGGACGTCGCGCGCGCGCGCCTGAAGTCGAGTGGCCTGGCGATCACTCCGGCGAGCGATCTCACCGATGCGGCGACCAAGGTAGTGCGCCTCGCACGGCGCAGGCACTGATCGCGCATGAGCATTCTCGTCCACAAGAAAACGCGGGTGATCTGCCAGGGCTTCACTGGCAAGCAGGGCACTTTCCACTCCGAGCAATGCATCGCGTATGGCACGCGGCTCGTCGGCGGCGTGACGCCTGGGCGAGGCGGTCAGAAGCACCTCGGCCTGCCGGTGTTCAATACCACGCACGCGGCAGTTGCCGCGACGGGCGCCGAGGTCAGTATGATCTATGTCCCGGCGCCCTATGCCGCGGACGCCATCCTCGAGGCGGCGGATGCAGGGATCCGGCTGATCGTCTGCATCACGGAAGGGATCCCCGTCAATGACATGGTGCGCGTGCGCGCCGCCCTGCGCGATTATCCGTGCCGCCTGATCGGTCCGAACTGCCCCGGCATCATCACGCCGGGCGAAAGCAAGATCGGCATCATGCCCGGGTTCATTCACAAGCCTGGCCGCATCGGCATCGTGTCGCGCTCCGGCACGCTCACCTATGAGACGGTCTACCAGACCACGCAGAACGGCCTGGGCCAGACCACCTGCGTCGGTATCGGCGGCGACCCGGTGCGCGGCATGAACTTCATCGACGTCCTGGAGCTGTTCGAACAGGATCCGGACACCGAAGGCATCATCATGGTGGGGGAGATCGGTGGGAGCGACGAGGAGGCCGCCGCGGCCTTCATCAAGAAGAGTGTCAGCAAGCAGGTCGTCGCCTACATCGCTGGTGTGACCGCGCCGCCCGGCAAGCGCATGGGCCATGCGGGCGCGATCGTCGCGGGCGGCAAGGGCACGGCGGCGGAGAAATTTGCAGCGCTCGAAGCCGCTGGCGTCAGGACGGTGCATTCACCCGCGGAACTCGGCAGCGCGATGTTCGCCCTGTTGAAGCGCAAGCCAGGGCGCGGGACCAGCTCGAAGCGCCCGGCTCGGCCAGCTTCGATGACCAAGCCGCGAGCCAAGCGCTCCACGCAAAGAACCAAGGCATCGACGCGCAAGTCGGTGCGCCGCATGTGAGCGCCCGTCGAGCCATGCGCATCGCCCTCGCACAGCTGGACCTGTTCGTCGGCGATGTCGATGGCAACGCCCGCCGCATCATCGAAGCCGCGGCGCTCGCGCGCGACCGCGAGCGGGCCGACATCGTCGTTTTTCCGGAGCTGGCATTGTCGGGCTACCCGCCCGAGGACCTGCTGTTTCACGCCGGCATGCGCCGCCGTGTCGCCGAGGGGCTCGCGCGTGCGCGCGAAGCGATCCAGGGCATTGCTGCATACATCGGATATCCCGAGTACGTTGAGGGGCGAATCTACAACTCCGCCGCCCTGGTTCGGGATGGCGTCGTCCTCGCCAATCACCGCAAGCAGTGCCTGCCCAACTACAAGGTGTTCGACGAGAAGCGCTACTTCGCGCCCGGCACCGAAGCGACGGTCGTCGATTTCGATGGGCAGCGCCTGGGGCTCCTCGTGTGCGAGGACATCTGGGAGCCCGAGCCGGTGCGCGCCACCGTGGACGCCGGCGCGGAGTTGCTGCTGGTCGCGAACGCCTCGCCGTACGAGCTGCGCAAGCAGATCGAGCGCGAGATGATCGCCCGCGATCGCGTGCGCGAGGTCGCGCGCCCGCTGGTGTACACCAACCTGGTGGGTGGACAGGACGAGCTGGTATTCGACGGCCACTCCTTCGTAATCGACGCATCGGGCGAGATCGTGGCGCGAGCGCCGGCCTTCACCGAGAGCATCTTTGCCGTCGAGTTCCGTGCAGATGGCCGGCGGCTGGTTCCGGTGCGTGGCGAAATTGCGCCATACCAGAGCGATGAAGCGAGTGTGTACGGCGCGCTGGTGCTCGGTGTGCGCGACTATGTCGAGAAGCACCGCTTTCCGGGCGTCATCATCGGCCTTTCCGGCGGCGTCGACTCGGCTTTGACGCTCGCGATCGCCGTCGACGCGCTCGGTGCGGAGCGCGTGCAAGCGGTGCTCATGCCATCGCGCTACACCGCGCCGATGAGTATCGAGGACGCGACCGAACAGGCGCGCCGCCAGGGAGTGAAGCACAGCCTGATCTCGATCGAGGGCATGTTCGAGACGACGCTGGGCGCACTCAGGCAGGAGTTCGCCGGCGCGGCTCCCGATACCACGGAAGAGAACATTCAGTCCCGCTGTCGTGGAGTCCTGCTGATGGCGATCTCCAACAGGACCGGACGCATGCTGCTTACCACGGGGAACAAGAGCGAGATGGCGGTCGGCTACGCGACGCTCTACGGCGACATGGCGGGCGGGTTCGCCCCGATCAAGGATTGCAGCAAGCTGCTGGTCTATCGACTCGCGCGCTACCGCAATTCCCTGGGCGCCATCATTCCAGAGCGTGTACTGACCCGCGCGCCATCGGCGGAGCTGCGGCCGGACCAGAGAGACACCGATTCACTTCCGCCGTACCAGGTGCTCGATCCGATCCTCGAGGCTTTCATCGAGGAGGACCTGTCGGTCGAGCAGATCGTGGCGCGCGGCTTCGATCGCGCCACCGTGACTCGCATTCTCGACATGGTGAAGCGCAACGAATACAAGCGGCGCCAGGCGCCACCCGGGGTGCGTGTCAGCAGCCGCGCCTTCGGCCGTGACTGGCGTTATCCGATAACCAGCGGTTATCGACTGAAGACCTGACTTACCAGATGGCCCACCATTTCTTCTTCTTGTCTACACGCTCCGCCGTCTCCGGAAAGTTCTCCCGATAGACGCTCGCCGACTCCTCGGCGAGGTCATCGAGTCCCAGCCTGCGGTAGCCGTCGGTCATGATCTCGAGCGCGGGCTTGACGGCCGGCGCGCCGTCGTAGTTCTCGATGATGTACTTGGCGCGGGCGATCGCCGCCAGGTAGGCACCGCGGCGCATGTAGTAATCGGCGACGTGTATCTCGTAGTCGGCGAGACGATTGCGCAGGTACAGCAGCCGCACGCGCGCATCGTGCGCATACTCGCTCTGCGGGTAGCTCGTGACCACGGTCTGGAAGGCGGCGAACGACTTGCGTGCATCGCTCGGCGGGCGCTCGCTGAGATCCACGCGCAGCCAGCGCTCCAGGAAGTTCGGCGTGCGCTCGAAGTACACCAGGCCCTTGATGTAGTTCGCGTAGTCGCAGCGGGGGTGGGCGGGATTCTCGCGGATGAACTGATCCGCCGCATCGATCGCCGATTCCGACTGGTGATCCTTGTAGTACGCGTACATCAGATCCAGCCGGCCCTGGCGCGCGGCATCGCTGAACGGATAACGCGCGTCGAGCGCCTCGTAGACCTTGATCGCGTTGCCGAAGTCGTTATCCCTGAGCGCCTTGGCGCCGCGCTGGTAGATGACCTCGGGGTCGCCCTGCATTTCCTTGCTGCGGTTGCCGCTGCAACCGGCAAACGCCAGGACCGTGAGGATCAATAGCAGGGAAACTCGGTTCGACCGGATTGACAGCAGCCTCACGCGTTGCCTCGCCCTTAAAGTGGCCGCAAAGTATAGCCGAAGGGCGCATGCTCTGACGGCCGCAATGGCACACAAGTTCCAGACGCACGAGTTGCAGATCCCACCCCGGCTCGCCGGCATGCGCCTCGACCAGGTGCTTGCGCTGCTATTGCCGGAATATTCACGTTCGCGCCTCAAGGACTGGATCGAGGCTGGCCACGTCAGCATCGATCGGCGACAGCCGCGTCCGCGCGATGTCGTGAGCGGCGGTGAGCGGGTGACGGTCGAAGCCGAGATCGCGGCCGATACCCGAGTCGAGCCCCAGGCCATCGAACTCGATGTCGTGCACGAGGATGCGGAACTGCTGATCATCAACAAGCCCGCCGGGCTCGTCGTGCATCCGGGCGCGGGCAACCGCGACCGGACCTTGCAGAACGCGCTGCTGCATTTCGACCCGGCACTGGCGTCCCTGCCTCGGGCGGGCATTCTTCACCGCCTCGACAAGGACACGACCGGCCTGCTGGTGGTGGCGCGCACGCTGGCCGCGCATACGGAACTGACGCGCCAGATGCAGCAACGAGAAATCGAGCGCGAGTACGAGGCCATCTGCAGCGGCGTCATGACTGCGGGCGGGACCGTCGATCGACCCATCGGTCGGCACCGCTCGGACCGCGTGCGCATGGCGGTGCGCGAGGATGGACGCGAAGCGGTCACGCACTACCGTGTCGTCGCGCGCTTTCGCGCGCATACGCACGTTCGCGTCAGTCTCGAGACCGGCCGCACTCACCAGATCCGCGTGCATTTCGCTCACCTGCGCCATCCCCTGGTCGGTGACAGCACCTATGGCGGGAGACTGTTGCTGCCGCGTGGTGCGAGCCCGGACCTGGTCGCAGCCCTGCGCGAGTTCCCCCGGCAGGCACTGCATGCGGCCCGCTTGCGCCTGCAGCATCCGCGCGATGGCCAGAGCGTCGAGTGGCGCGCGCCGCTCCCCGCAGATCTGCGCAAGCTCATCGCGGTGTTGCGCAAGGACGCAGCCGAGCGAGGTGCGGCGTGAGTCCGATCGAGTTCATCGTCCCTGAGTGGCCGGTTTCACCAAGAGTCCATGCCGTTTCGACGTTGCGCAGAGGCGGAGTGAGCGTCGCGCCCTACGACACGTTCAACCTGGGCGCGGACGTCGGCGATGAGGTCGACGCCGTGGCCGAGAATCGCCGCCGCTTGGGTGAGCAACTGGGTCTCGATGGGGAGCCCTGTTGGCTCAAGCAAGTGCACGGCGCCAATGTCGTGCGCGCGGGCGAGGTGACAGGGGAGCGGCCGCAAGCGGACGCCGCCATCGCTGCGGCGTCCGATCAGATCTGCGCCATTCTCACTGCGGACTGCATGCCGGTGCTGCTGGCGAGAACCGATGGCACGCGAGTCGCTGCCGCTCATGCCGGGTGGCGAGGTCTCGCCTCGGGCGTGCTCGAGTCGACCATTGCAGCTCTCGAAACACCGCCGCGCGAGCTCGCCGCATGGTTGGGACCCGCCATCGGGCCGGATCACTTCGAGGTGGGATCGGAAGTGCGTGCGGCGTTCCTGCGCATCGATCCAGCTGCGGTGACCGCGTTTCGTGCCAACGCGCGTGGGCGCTGGATGTGCGACCTGTATCGGCTCGCGCATCAGCACCTCAACCGCGCCGGCGTCGATGCGATCTTCGGTGGCGGGCGCTGCACCTTCGCAGAGGCGACGGAATTTTTCTCCTATCGGCGTGATGGCCGCTGCGGCCGGATGGCTTCGTTGATCTGGATCGAATAGGCGCGCCAGGCACGGCGGGTTTTGCGACCGTGCTACGATTCGGCCGGTGTCGACCCTCGCGTGGATCATCACGTTTACTGTCCTCGGCGGTGTGCTGAGCGTACTGATTGCGGGACTGGTGCTGTTGCTTCCGGCGCAGCGACGCACCGCCGCCTTGCCTCACCTGGTGAGTTTCGCAACCGGCGCACTGCTCGGCGCGGCGCTCCTCAAGCTCCTGCCGCACGCGATCGAAGGCGCCGGACTCTCGAAGCTGCATCTCGTCACGCTGTCATTGATCGCCGGCATCTTCGCGTTCTTCGTGCTCGAGAAGCTCGTGCTGTGGCGTCACTGTCACCAGGAAGACTGCGAGCCGCACACGCCACTCACGCCCGGCCACTCAGACGGGTCGCATTCGCACAGCCCCTCGAACTCGCACGCGCCCTCGCAGCAGCAGCGTGACTACGCCTCCGCCATGCTCATCCTGGCCGGAGATTCGATTCACAATGCGCTGGACGGGGTCATGCTGGCCGCGGCGTTCCTGACCGACGTGCGCCTCGGCATCGTCGCCGGCATCGCCGTCATCGCGCACGAGATCCCGCAGGAAGTGGGCGACTTCGCCATCCTGCTCAACGGGGGCTTCTCGCGGGCGCGCGCCCTGGCATTGAATCTCCTCACCAGTCTGACGTCGGTCCTGGGCGGCGTCATCGGGTACTTCGCCCTGAGTCATGCCATGGGTTTGCTGCCGTATGCGCTGGCGGTTACGGCTGCCTCACTCTTGTACGTAGCGGTGGCCGACCTCATTCCGGGCCTCCATCGGCGTACCGACCCCCTCGCCGGGGTCCAGCAGGTCGCCCTGATCGCCATCGGGATCGCGGTCATCGTCCTGACGGATATCCACTAGCGACTGCACCCAAGTGCATTGATTTTCCGGGGGTTGACCCTAGATTGTGCGGGCTGCTTCGCTCGGAGCATTTCCTATGCGCATGGACAAACTGACGACCAAGTTTCAGACGGCGTTGGCCGATGCCCAGTCGATGGCTGTGGGGCGGGACCACCAGTTCATCGAACCGGCCCACCTGATGCTCGCCCTGCTCAACCAGCAGGGTGGGAGCGTGCGCCCACTCCTCGAAAAGGCGGGCGCCAATGTCAGCAAACTCCGTTCGGAGCTGATGGCGGCGATCGATCGACTGCCGAAGGTCGAGGGCACTGCCGGCGAAGTGCATGTCTCCAATGATCTGAGCCGCCTGCTCAACGTTACCGACAAGCTGGCGCAGCAGCGGGGTGACGAGTACATCGCCTCCGAACTCTTCGCGCTCGCCGCCTTCGAGGATCGCGGCACGCTCAAGAGCATCCTGCGCGACTCCAATGCCGTGCGCGGCGCGGTCGAGAAGGCGATCGAGGAGTTGCGCGGCGATCAGAAGGTCGAGGACCCGAATGCCGAGGAGAGCCGCCAGGCGCTCGAGAAATACACCATCGACCTGACCGAGCGCGCCGAGCAGGGAAAGCTCGATCCCGTGATCGGGCGCGACGACGAGATCCGCCGCACCATCCAGGTGTTGCAGCGGCGCACCAAGAACAACCCGGTGCTCATCGGCGAGCCGGGCGTGGGCAAGACCGCGATCGTCGAGGGCCTGGCGCAGCGGATCATCAATGGCGAAGTGCCGGAAGGGCTCAAGAGCAAGCGCATCCTCGCGCTCGACATGGGCTCACTCATCGCGGGCGCCAAGTTCCGCGGTGAATTCGAGGAACGCCTCAAGGCGGTTCTCAACGATCTCGCCAAGCAGCAGGGCCAGGTCATCCTCTTCATCGACGAGCTGCACACCATGGTCGGTGCCGGCAAAGCCGAGGGCGCGATGGACGCCGGCAACATGCTCAAGCCCGCGCTCGCGCGCGGCGAGTTGCATTGCGTTGGCGCGACCACGCTCGATGAGTATCGCAAGTACATCGAGAAGGACGCGGCGCTCGAGCGGCGCTTCCAGAAAGTCCTGGTCGATGAGCCCAGCGTCGAGGACACGATCGCGATCCTGCGCGGCCTGAAGGAACGCTACGAGGTGCACCACGGCGTCGAGATCACCGATCCCGCGATCGTGAGCGCGGCGACGCTATCGCATCGCTACATCAGCGACCGGCAGCTCCCGGACAAGGCCATCGACCTGATCGACGAAGCTGCCTCGCGCATCCGCATGGAGATCGATTCCAAGCCCGAGGTGATGGACCGCCTGGAGCGGCGCATCGTGCAGCTCAAGATCGAACGCGAGGCGCTGAAGAAAGAGAAGGACGAGGCCTCGAAGAAGCGCCTCAAGATCCTCGAGGACACGCTCAAGGGACTCGAGAAGGAATACGCGGACCTCGAAGAGGTCTGGAAGGCCGAGAAAGCGGTCGTACAAGGCACGGCCTCCATCAAGGAGGAGCTGGAGCGTGCGCGGCTCGAGCTCGAGCCCGCGCGGCGCGCGGGCGACCTCACGCGCATGTCGGAGCTGCAGTACGGACGGATTCCGGAGCTCGAGAAGCGCCTGGCACAGGCCACCGAAGCGGAGAAGAAGGGCACCCAGCTCCTGCGCAACAAGGTGACGGAGGAAGAGGTAGCGGAAGTCGTGTCGAAGTGGACCGGCATTCCGGTCTCCAAGATGCTCGAAGGCGAGAAGGAAAAGCTCCTCAAGATGGAGGAGGCGCTCGAGCGTCGCGTCGTCGGTCAGACCGAGGCGGTACGCATCGTTTCCAATGCCATCCGCCGTTCGCGGGCTGGCCTGGCGGATCCCCGCCGGCCGAATGGCTCATTCCTTTTTCTTGGGCCGACCGGCGTCGGCAAGACCGAGCTGTGCAAGGCGCTGGCGGAGTTCCTGTTCGATACCGAAGAGGCGCTCATCCGCATCGACATGTCGGAGTTCATGGAGAGGCACTCCGTCGCACGCCTGATCGGCGCGCCGCCGGGATACGTGGGTTACGAGGAGGGCGGCTATCTCACCGAGGCCATCCGCCGCCGACCGTATTCGGTGATCCTGCTCGACGAGGTCGAGAAGGCGCACCAGGATGTATTCAACGTGTTGCTGCAGGTCCTCGACGATGGCCGCCTCACGGACGGGCAGGGCCGCACCGTCGACTTTCGCAACACCGTCATCATCATGACCTCGAACCTCGGCTCGCAGGTCATCCAGGAGATGACGGGCGAGGCGAACTACACGCGCATGAAGTCAGCGGTGATGGAGATCGTGCAACAGCACTTTCGTCCCGAGTTCATCAACCGCATCGATGACATCGTGGTGTTCCATCCGCTCGGCAACGAGCAGATCCGGCGCATCGTGGACATCCAGCTCGGCTACCTGCGCAAGCGCCTGCTCGAGCGCGACATCGACCTCAAGCTCGATGACGAGGCGCGCGACCTCCTGGGCGAGGCGGGTTACGACCCGGTGTACGGTGCGCGGCCGCTCAAGCGTGCCATCCAGCAACAGGTCGAGAACCCGCTGGCGCAACAGATCCTCAAGGGGAACTTCCTGCCGGGCGATCGGATTCTCGCCACGGTTCGCAACGGCGAGCTCGTCTTCGAGAAGCAGGGCTCGCGTTGAGGAACACGCCCCGTATAATTGCGCGCCGTGTTCCCTAAGGCCCGTTGATGCCGTTCTACGAATACCAATGTGACGCGTGCGGGCATCAGCTCGAAGCACTGCAGAAGATCGCCGAGGCGCCGCT